>Ga0315900_10013085_pt1 | contig 10122 bp, 11 predicted proteins | sample LakEriMetagenome_FD_203521 | JGI IMG/M metagenome (GOLD analysis project Ga0315900, IMG submission 203521) | Freshwater fungal communities from buoy surface, Lake Erie, Ohio, United States - Buoy 12 MA114 | ecosystem: Environmental > Aquatic > Freshwater > Lake > Lake biofilm | place: USA: Lake...
TCCTGCGGGTACGTCGTATTCACCATTTATTGCAATATATGCACGGGAAGATAAAACTGTGAAATCGCCACCGATAACAAGAGGGTTAGCAAGGTCTGCTGATGCTTCTACGAAAAGAAGCAAGAAGGAGCTTGCAAAACCTGGAATCAACATTGGGAATGTCACCTTGAAGAAGGTGCGCAACTTTGATGCGCCCATTGATGCTGATGCTTCATCTAATGCTGGATCTAGATTTTTCATCATTCCAAGAATGCTCATGTAAGCAACCGGGAAGAAGGAACAGCTAAGAACGATTGTAAGACCAGGCAATCCGTAAAGAGTTGGTGTCAATCCCAGCAGATCGCGGGTGATGATTCCGCTACGACCAAAGAGGCTGATAACCGCGGTTGCGAAAGCAAATGGTGGAGTAATGAGCGGAACAAGTGCGATTACGTGCAGCAGTTTCTTGCCGCGAAAGTTCAGCTTCACTTGGGCATAGGCCAAGAAGAAGCCGATGATTGTGCCGATTGTTGCTACGACCGTTCCTAGAATAATCGTGTTCAGGATGATCTTGCGGGTAACGGCAGATTCAAGAATGTTTCCGAAAACTTCACGTCCAGTGCCTTCTGAAGCTCTGGTTAAAATATTTAGAAGGGGGAACACCACCATTAAGAGCAGCAAAGCTACGGAAATAATCAGGGCGGTCTTTGTGCCTATATCTAACTTAATTTTCTTAGGCTTTTTGAGCACCACTGCTTTATCTTTCTCGATTACTGCAGTGCTCACACAGATTCCCCTTACTAAAAGTTCATTACAGAATTTACTTTGTTATCTGCATAACTAGAGGATGTGGCACATGACCACATCCTCTAGTTAGCAACTAACGCGTTTTACTTATTACTTAGGTGCGATTGCAATCGTTGCATCGAACTTAGCTGTCAAAGCCTTCTTTGCAGCTGCTGCCTTTTCGAAATCGTAGTTAACGATTGTCAGGCCACCAAGCTTGACCATACGAGGATCAACCTTTGTTCTTGGGTTTGTTAGAACCTGGAATGCGGCAACTGTTGGTCCAAGGTTTTGAGCTTCTCTAGAAAGCGCGAAGTCAATGTAAGCCTTTGCAGCTTCTGGATTCTTTGCACCCTTAATAAGAGCGACGCCACCGATTTCATATCCTGTGCCTTCGCTTGGGAATGTAACCTTCAATGGAAGTCCCTGAAGCTTTCCAGCAACGCAGTCGTGTGAGAACACAAGTCCTACTGCAGCTTCACCGCGACCAACGATGGCAACTGGGCCAACGCCACTCTTTGTGTACTGAAGTACGTTCTTGTGCATCTTTGACATGTAATCAAGTCCTGCAGCTTCATCACCAAGACGAGTTACCTGAGTCCACAAAGTTGTGAAAGCGGTACCTGAAGTTGATGGGTGTGCTGTTGAAATATTCTTGCTCAACTTAGGATTAAGAAGATCTGCCCATGACTTAGGTGCTTCCAAACCTAAGCGGCGAATTTCCTTTGTGTTTGTACAGAAACCTAGTGCACCGACATAAACGCCAGTCCAGAATCCTTCATCATCTTGATACTTCTTTGGAATAAAGCTTCGAGATGGTGATGAGTACTTTTCAATGAGTCCACCGATTCGAGCAACACCGAAACCATCAGCTGGTCCACCGTGCCATACATCGAATTCGGGGTTGTTCTTGGCTGCATCAAGACGAGCAACTGTTTCACCTGATGAAAGTCGAACAAACTTTGTTGTTACGCCAGTCTTCTTTGTAAATGCAGCAGTCATTGCATTACACCAAGCTTCAGTAGCGCCACAAACAACTGTTAGCGAGCCACTTATCTTGCGGGCGGTTGTGTACTTAAGACCACCTGAAGTCTTTGCACATGTAACTGTGATTCCGCCTGAGCTAAATACAAGACCCTCATCAAAGCAAGGCTTGCCTGAGCGATCAGATGCGGCATTTGCTGGTGCTGCTGCAAAACTCAATAGAGAAAGGCAGAGCAGGACAGAGGTTGCCACTGATGCAATCTTAATTTTCTTCATTCATCTTCCTTACTTCTTAAGGGGGAAGGAACCAATGTCCCTCAGCAAGATTACTAAGAAATTGAAGATTTGATCAAGATTTGCTTGGAAACTTCGGTGGTTTGAATCCTTGGATTGTTACAAAACTTTATGAAAGGCCCTTTTTATGCCTGTAATTCTGCAAGTTTTTCAACAACCTGTTTTGCAGAGGGGTTAGTCATCGCGGTTCCATCTGAATACACCAGGGTCGGAACTGTGCGGTTTCCACCGTTTACTTTTTCAACGATCTCGGCGGTGCCCGGGACTTCTTCAATATTGATCTCTTCGAAAGTGACGCCAAGGTCAGCTAATTGAGACTTGAGGCGCTTGCAATATCCGCACCAGCTAGTTGAGTACATAACAAATGACATTTGATTCACTTTCGATTGAGGTACCCGAAGTTTACGGGCATTTTCCTTCTACCGTGCATTTGTCAGTGGGTGGGCCTAGATTTTTGCCATGAGGAATATGCGGATGTGGCTAGGGCTGATTGCCCTGTCCCTGCTTTCAATTCTGATCTTGAATTTCGCAAGCGAGGTTGTGCCTGGCGATGATTTTGATAGCACCGGAAGCTTTTTGATTCTGGGGCTCTTTGCTTTTGTAGTGATGCGCTCGTTACGGGTACCGACAAATAGTTATTGGGCAAAGCCCGTATTTGGATGGAAGTTTTTAGTTGCACTTGCTTTGACGGTCAATCTGATTGTCGTGCAGATCCGTGGTGAAGCATTTTCTGAACTTGATACCAACGGATGGATTCGCGGCGTTATCTTCTTGAGCGCCATAGCCTTTGCAGAAGAGATCTTTAGTCGCGGGGTCATCTTTGGTGTTTTGCTACGACATGGCTTGGTTGTCGCCGTTACTGGATCGTCGCTGATTTTTGGAGTGATGCATTTGAATGGATATATCGGCCAGTACTTTGATCCGTGGCGCGCTTATTGGCATGTTGTCTCAGCAATAGCGTTCGGAGTATTTGCATGTGCCTTAATGCTTGTCACCCGCAGCATTTGGATGCCAATAATTTTGCATACCTTCTCCAATGCAGGGCTGCTCTTTAGAGATATTGATGAGGTTATACAGGTTCGATCAAAGCCAGTCTCAGTAGATTTATGGAGCGGCATTACCTATCCGCTACCTGCCTTCGCAACCTTTGTTATTCCCGCTTTGATTTTGTTGTGGATTAATGCGGGAACACCTCTGCATCCTGCTGTGCGAGGGTTGGCGATTAAATGGAAGTTGATCGAGCCTGATAAACAATCACCTGTTCAGGAAAGTTAAAACCTTCGTTGCCAATCTAACCGGCCATGATTTTCTGTGGTGTGCAATCCAGCGATAACTTGCTCGGCCAATCGCACCTGATGCTCTGATTAATCCTGACTGAATTTTGTTTCCACGTTGATCCAGCAAGAAAGCGATCGCATCTGCTCCCCCGTAAGTGATGCCATCTGAGATTACATAGACCTGCTTAGCGCATTGTTCAGGGGTTAGATTAAAAAGTGACAGATCTGAGCTTTGATATGGCAGCGCAGTAATGGGTAATTTGTGTTGAATCCAGGTGACGGATTGTTGGCAGAAATCGCACTGCCCATCAAAGATGACTGTTATTTGGCTCATTGAAGCGAGAGTTTGATCTCTTGGCCATCATGTAGTTGTTGATCAGGCAGACCCTTTAGAACATGAACCTTGGCATCGCCAACAACTATCCAATGATCATTTCCGCTGCGCTTTACGATTGCAGTCATTTCATCAACACCAATCAAGATCGAATCATTGGGAACATGCAATAAAGCCTTAGCCGCACTTTCTGGAATCCACTTAAAGAACTTATTAAAATGCGGGATTACACGGATTTCAGGAAGCAGATTTAAACCTGCAGTTGGTGTTTTCTTTAACAGACGAAAGTTAGGTATCTGCGCGGATAAAACCATGGCACCTGCACTGCAACCAGCAAGTGATGCACCGCTTTGCCAGTTTCCTAGCATTGCCGCCCACACAGGTGTATCGATCAGAGTTTCTGCAAGATGGTGCGGGTCTCCTCCTGACATATACATCAGCGCGCTGTTCTTTATCGAATCAACATGTTCTTGTTTGAATGCATCATCGCGGGTGTAAATCGGCAAAAAGATTGGTTGCACACCGATTCGTTCTGCTTGTTGGTGACCAAGGTTTTTCCAGTAATCAAGGCTGTCCTGACTTTCACGTCCTGCAGCTGTTGGAATTTGAACATAGGTTGGCGCTTTGCCATGGGCAACACCATCATCGAGCAAGGATTTTTCAAATGCCGACATTGCAGGCAGGTATTCACCCGAACCAACTAATGCCAGCGACCCATTCATGGAGTCAGTGTATGTGCTTACTTCTTGAAGGCTTTAACAATCTGCTCTGCTGCCCCACTAAGTTCGGCAGGAATAACCCAGACCTTACTTGCGGTTCCATTTGCAATTGCAGGTAGCTGTTGCAAGTACTGATAGGCCAAGACTTTTTCATCTGGATTGGCTTCATGTACCGCGCCGAAAACTTTCTTGATCGCAGCGGCTTCACCTTCGGCGCGAAGGATTGCTGCTTGCGCATCACCTTCTGCTCGCAAGATTTCAGCCTGACGTGCACCTTCTGCGGTAAGAATTTGGCTCTGCTTTTCACCTTCTGCAGTCAAAATTGCGGCGCGCTTATCACGCTCGGCGCGCATCTGCTTTTCCATTGACTCCTGAACACTTGGAGGTGGATCGATCGCCTTTAGCTCAACTCTGTTTACACGAACACCCCACTTGCCCGTTGCATCATCTAGAACACCGCGCAATGCCGCGTTAATTGAATCACGAGAAGTTAATGCAGCTTCCAAGTCAAGGCCACCCACTACATTTCGCAGGGTTGTAACTGTCAGCTGTTCAATTCCTTGAATCACATTTTCGATTTCATACGTCGCAGATTTTGGATCGGTTACTTGGAAATAGATAACTGTGTCGATTGAAACCACCAAGTTATCTTCGGTAATTACAGGCTGCGGTGGAAATGAAACGACTCGCTCGCGCATATCAATCAAGGGGCGTAGGCGATCCACGAATGGAATGATGATCGTTAATCCAGCACCTAAAGTTCGGTGATATCGGCCAAGGCGTTCTACTAATCCGGCACTTGCTTGCGGAATAATGCGAATTGATCGGGCAAGAATGACTCCGAAAACAACAACAAGAAGAACAAGTACTCCAAATGAGTAATTAATCATTGCCTAACCCCTTAGCTTGATAACTGCAGTAGCACCTTCAATTGAAAGCACTTCAACCCGTGAACCTGATGTGATTACTCCTGATTTCGTGCGTGCGCTCCATGTTTCGCCATTTAACTTAACTTGACCAGCTAATTCAGTGACCTCTGTTAAGGCAAGTGCATCGGCACCAACTAGTGCATCAACATTGGTCGCAAAATCTGGAGTTGTTTTCTTTAAGTGCTTAAGGGCAACTGGACGCAAGAAGAACAATGACACAATGGCGGCTACTCCGAAGGTGAAGCCTTGAACTGCCATGTTGTAACCCAGTGCATTGGCGATAGCTGCCATAAATGCCGAGAAAGCAAGTGATGCAAACAAAAGATCAACTGTCAGCATTTCAGCAACTAGCAAAGCGCCACCTGCTGCTAACCACATCCAAATTTGCATGGTTTCCTCCAGTTGATTATCGAAAGCCTACCCTCAGGGTTGCCTAAAGGCCACTTTTATTCGAACAAAGTGCCGACGAAAACCTGCCAAGCAAGTGCTGACTTTGCGATCAAAGAAAGAGTTATGTAGGTCTTTTCTCCGCGAAGATAATCAGACCACTTTCCAACCTTCTTGTATTGCAGGTATTGAACCACTGCAAATGTATTGAATAGTACGAAGAGTGAAACAACGATTCCGTAGACAAAGGCGGGGGCCTTGGCATTTGATGGTCCGCCAATTGCTAGAACATAGAAGATTAAGCCCAGCCAAGGAACGATTCCTGCGATGCAGCCAAAGATAAATGGGATCCAGCCACCATTCCCAGGAGTTTCATATTTTTCTTGAAGCCAACCAAAAAGAATCATTGATGCGTTAACGCCAAAGAGTGAAACAATTGCTACAACATCTGAAACACCGCAGATTTGCGCGATCAAAACGATCATTACCGAAGAGCTAATTGAGTATTCGACCCAGCGGAAGTAGTTGCGATTTTGGGTTAATCCTGCGCTGTAACGTGGGAAGAACTTTGGCGAAACAACTAAGAAGTGAAAAAAGGCTGAGAGGCCAAGGAATAGAGCAACACCGATTCCAACTGGTGTGTCAAACAAAGTGATTGGTTCGGCAAAAGTGCTTCCTGGAGGGCCAGACATATAACGAGCCACGATTGGAAGTGTGAAGTCATTGGCAAGTGCTAACACTGCAATCATCTGAACTAGGTGGAATACGCCCGCAATTATGTTGTAGCGGCGTAGCTTTGAAGTATTGATCTCTTTAGTCATGGCTTAAGAGTAAGCCAAGAAATCACTTTATCGGCGAAGCCACGATCTAAGACCGGGACATGGACTCCCCCATTTAACTTCCATAACTCCAGTGATCCTTTACTGCAATCAAATGAGTAAGCAGTTGTTTCTGCTCCCGACATAGCAGCGATGACATCCAACTGATTCTCAGGATTGGCGGTGCACTGGTTGTTGTTACTCCAACGCTTTACTACTTCATTAACTGAAGGATAACTCTGAGCAAAAAGTGATCCGCCGTCGTAAGAAATCGTTGCATCGGCGTCGCCATGAATATGAAGAACGTTGGCCGTTTTTCCCGAACACTGCGCAGGATCGATATCCATAGATCCGGCCAAGCCAGCAATAGCTGCTACTTGATTCTTGCTTGTGCACAAATATTGGTAACTCATAAAGTGTCCGTTGGAGTGACCAAACAAGTAAATTCTTTTCTTATCTAGGTCAAAAACTTTGGCCATCTCATCAATTAACCCGTCGATGTATTCCACATCGTTGACACCATTTTTTGCAAAGTCACAACATGCATTGGAGGCGTTCCAAAAGCGATTTCCAGAACGATCCGTTAGTCCTTCGGGTGCGACATAGGCCAGCCCTGCTGCCAATGCTGATTCTTTTAGGAAGGTGTAACTAGTTTGGGATATCGAATTTCCAGAATAACCATGCAGATTGATCAGTACCCCAGATTGATCACTTGATTGATTAGATTCGGGCAAGAACAACTCGGTAGGTCGTTCTGCACCAATGACCACACTGGTTCTATCGGCAAACTCTTTATTTCCAATTTCAGAATCCAGCGCTGAAATCAATAAGACAAGATTTGCCAAGGCGACCACCATGATTGCTTTGAACAGAATTGTTCGTGGAGCTTTGATTGTTAGTAAGGCACCGATGATTCCTACAATAAACAAGGCTGGACGCGAAATAATTGAGTTCAGTAAAACAGTAGTTGCTAACAGGATTACTGCAATAGCAAAGCGTGATGCTCTTTCACCAATGATGCGTGGGAATGAGCGAATCCCTGAGAGCCCATCTTCATCAAAATCTTTCAAAACATTAGCAATGTGTGCAGCTACACCCAACAGCGAACCTGCAGCCATCATCCATAGCGGCGGAGTTTGATCTACTGCTAAAACAATTGATGCGGGCAATGCCGCAAATGCAATTACATAAGGCAGCGGTGAAAGTGGTGTGTATTTAAAGTAAAAGTTATAAGTAAGACCAAAAGCGATACCTAGTAAGTAAACTGCGCCACCCTTAAAACCCAACGGACCAAAGAGATTTAATAGAACCGCTAATGGTGTAACTACTGCGATCGCTGCGCGAAGTTGCTTAGGGGTAATCAATCCAGAAACTAATGGCTTAGCAATACGGTTATGTTTTGAATCATCGGTGTAATCGTGCAGATCATTTGTCCAGCCAACGATTAATTGGCCCAGTAGGACGCCAAAAGCTATGACATAGGCTGGGCCTTCCCACCACAACGCTTGGGCAATAAGAAAGGCGACGGTTGAAACCATCACAGTTGGGCCAAAGTGACAAGCCTGTACTAACCCGCGCACCTGTTTCATGGTTTTTAGTCTAACCAACCCAAGCGTTAGAATCAGGGCATGGATCTCGACAAAGTAATTCTGTATTACGGCTTTGCGCCGATTGCAGATACTGATGCCGTAAAGCTATGGCAAAAGACTTTATGTGAATCCCTAGGAATCAAAGGTCGCATCATTGTTTCGCCTCATGGAATCAATGGAACTCTGGGCGGCAAAATGGAAGACTTGAAGAAGTATGTGAAGGCAACTAAGGCATACCCTGGATTTAAGAAGATTGATTTCAAATGGTCTGATGGAACTGGACAAGATTTTCCTAAGTTAAAGATCAAAATTCGCCCTGAACTTGTTGCATTTGGCAATCCTGATGAAATCAAAGTTGATGCCAATGGAGTTATTGGTGGTGGAGTTCATCTTCGCCCTGAAGAGGTCAACAAGCTTGTCGAAGAACGAGGCAATGATGTCGTCTTCTTTGATGGTCGTAACGCCTTTGAAGCCAAGGTTGGAAAGTTTAAGGATGCAGTTGTTCCTAACGTAGAAACTTCGCATGATTTTGTTGCCGAAATCGAAAGCGGCAAGTACGACCACATGAAGGACAAGCCGATCGTTACTTACTGCACCGGTGGAATTCGCTGCGAAATTTTGTCAGTGGTTATGAAGAACCGTGGCTTCAAAGAGGTTTACCAGATCAAGGGCGGCATCGTTCGGTATGGAAACAAGTTTGGCGACGATGGACTGTGGGAAGGCTCCCTTTATACATTTGATGATCGTTTAACGATTGATTTCAGCGATCACACCAAGTTGATTGGCCAATGCGCTGAATGCAATGGGGCAACTAAGCAATTTAGAAATTGCCAAAAGCCTGAATGCCACCAGTTAGTTCTGCTCTGCGATCCTTGCTATGACACTCATACTGAGCGTCCTTGCAATCACGAGCGCGAAGTTAAGCGCAACCGCGAACTAATCGGATAACTACGCTGACTTTTTAGTCTGGCGCCAGTGATACACATACAGCGGCGCAGCTATTGCAATGGTTGCAAATGTAGAGAATATGTTCTTAATCGCCTGAATCTGATTGTTTTCTTCCTGCTGAGCTAATAATTCAGCAGATGGTGCATTCTCTGGCTTAGCATAAACATCGATGTATGCGGGATCTGGGAAAACTGCATTCATGATCGCGTTAATCAATGCCACAGTTGAAAACAAAACAACTAACAAGGTAATCAAGCAAACTGCGTACAAGTAAAGAGAACGCCAATCTATGCCTACCTGGCGGGTTTGGATTTCAGCACTCTTCTTGGTAACCGCTTTCTTTACTGCGGCTTTCTTTACTGCTGCCATGGTTGCCTCCGATTGACTTGAGATCTAAGCAATCGTCTCACACAACGCCCAATAGAAAGTGATTACACGATAAACTTTACTTGTGATCATTCAGGCAACAGGGGCAATCATTGATGGCGCTCTGCGTGATGATCTATGGCTTGAAATTTCTGATGGCCTCATTACCTCGATTACTGCAGGTAAACATGATGCGCCAGATCAGGTAGTCAGCGGTGTCTTGATTCCTGGATTTATTGATATCCATTGCCATGGTGGAGGCGGACATTATTTCTCAGCAGCTTCGCCTGAATCCATCAGCTCGGCAATAACTGCACATAAGGAAACAGGAACAACTTCTCTTGTCGCTTCCTTGGTTTCTGAAAGCATTTCGGATTTGAAAGCTCAAATCCAAAGATTAGTTCCTTTCTACAATCGCGCGGAAATTGTTGGAATCCACCTAGAAGGTCCTTATCTTTCGCATGCGCGTTGCGGTGCGCACCAACCTTCTCTATTGATTGATCCAACAGTTGCTCAGTTGCAAGAATTAATTGAAATAGGTCAAGGTGCAATTAAGATGGTCACGATTGCCCCAGAGTTACATGGTGCACAAGAGGCGATTTCTTACCTAGCATCCGTTGGTGTGCAGGCAGCTATTGGACATACTGAAGGAAACTTTACTGATGCTTCTTCGGCCACAAATAATGGCGCAACGATTGTGACCCACTTTCTA
>Ga0315900_10013088_pt1 | contig 10121 bp, 9 predicted proteins | sample LakEriMetagenome_FD_203521 | JGI IMG/M metagenome (GOLD analysis project Ga0315900, IMG submission 203521) | Freshwater fungal communities from buoy surface, Lake Erie, Ohio, United States - Buoy 12 MA114 | ecosystem: Environmental > Aquatic > Freshwater > Lake > Lake biofilm | place: USA: Lake...
AAATCATGCGAATCTATGCCCACCGCGGTGCATCTGGAGAATTTGCTGAAGGCTCAGAGGCTGCCTATCTGGCAGCGATCGAGCAAGGATGCGATGGTTTTGAATGTGATGTGCGGTTAACTAAAGACAAGCAGATTATTTGCTACCACGATAAGGATGCCAACCGGCTATCAAACTTAGATATAAAGATTGCCAAGACAAATTATGATCAATTAAAAAAAATTATAAATCCACTCAAATTAGAGCAGTTGTTAGATCTTGCAATAAAGAGTAAGAAGGATTTAGTAATTGAATCAAAGCACCCAGTGCCAACAGGTGGTGAGATTGAAAGAGCGGTTCATAAATTACTTAAAAACAAAAGCAAAGAGATTGAGCAAAGTGGGATACAGATATTACTTATCTCATTTTCTTTTCTTGCAACCTTGCGAAATAAAAAGAGCTCATACAAGAGCGGCTATTTGGTTAGTAAAAAGTTTTTAGCCAGATTTAATCCAACTGATCTAGTTGCAGCAAATATTAAAATAATTAGATCAGATCACTCATTTGCCTTAAATCAAATCCGAAAGGGCAACCAGGTAATAGTTTGGACAGTAAATGATGAGAATGATTTAAAACTTTGCCAGGATTTGGGTGTGCAGGCGGTAATAACAGATTATCCGGCGCGAGCAAGAAAAGATGAACCACACCATCAACCCACTCCACAATCTCCCTTTCGGCTAAATTGATAAAATACTAGAATTCGAGGCTAATTTTCTGTAGTCGAAGTTTGAATTTTTATGTTGATTTCAAAATAGAGCAATAGTCATTGGCATACCGACTATAGGGTCAACAAACATTTGAATTCAATAAGGAAACTGTATAGCAATTAGAGATTTTACGAACATCTCTTTAGATGAAATCGAGGAGTAATAACTAGTAAACTTAAAGTATTTGAATAAAACCTTCGAGGCTAAATCACTTCTTGTAGATTTATTCCTAGTCAATTTTTCCTGCTTCGGAGAATTACGTCCCTAATTATCCAATAATTCGTATTTTCACTTAATCTTACGGAACTAAACTGCTTTAATTTAAAGGATCTTTAAACGTTATTCTGCTGAATCAGGTCTTTCCACAACAATGGATGCGCAATAATATGGCCTGGAGCATTCCAGTTCAGTCTAAACAAAATTTTGTTACAACCTCTCCCTCATGGCACTTAAAGCATTTTGCATGGCACTCCAACTTGTAAATTTAGCGTTCCAGCCCAACTTACTCAATTTGTCAGAATTAAGGCGTACTATAGGAACATCAGCTTTCCATCCCCTGTCACCACCCGTGTATTTTAATTCTACAAGATTACCATCCAAGCCAGAAACACCAATTGCTAAATACGCTATCTCAGTAACACTTAAAACATCTGAAGTCGAAACATTAAAAACATCATTTAATTTCGCAGATTTTGAGAAAGCAGTCAGTACTCCAGAAACAACGTCAGCCACATGAACATAAGATTTGCTTTGATTTCCGTTTCCTAAAATTTCTAGTTGGCTAGGATCTTTTTTTAATTTTAACAAAAAATCGAAACCTACGCCATGAGTTTGCATATTCCCTACTACATTTGCAAATCTGAAAGATAAAGTCTTTATTCCAAACATGTACGAATAGGAAGAAAGCAAAGCCTCGCCAGCGAGCTTACTTGCCCCATAGGTACTAATTGGGTTTAACTCTGAATTCTCAAATAAAATGGAATCGCCAGCATCACCATAAACTCCGCTTCCAGAGGCATACAGCACGTTTTTGACGTTTGCACGCCTAGACGCTTCGGCAACTGATTCTGTCAATGCTGTTCCCTGAGTAAAATCTATTCTAGGCTCTGATACCGATTTAGCAATGTCAGGATTTGAAGCTAAGTGAATAACCGTATCAGTATTTTTCAATAGCCTAGTAAGTTTTTCTGTATCTTCAACATCCAAAAGTTCAAAAGAAAAATTCTTATTTGAAAGAAAGGGTTTTAGATGCTCTTTTGTGCCTGAACATAAATTATCGATCGCTAATACTGAGTGGCCATTATTCAATAATTCTTCCGTGAAATGACTTCCAATAAAACCAGCCCCGCCTGTAATTGCAAAGCGCTGTTTTATTTGCTCATTCACCTTCACACCGTAGCACAATTGATTTCTTCATAAATCTATTGGTATATATGATTTTGGGAAAATCTATGCCAGACTTTAACCATGATAATAGCTCGAAGCCCATTAAGAATCTCAATGGGTGGCGGTGGAACGGATCTATCTTCTTATTACGAAAAATATGAAGGCTTTTTTATCGCCGGAGCAATAAATCGATACATCTACGTCAGCCTGTCACGCCCGTTTATAGAGGGAATTATTCTTAAATACTCGAAAATTGAAACGGTAAAAAAGGTTAATGACATCCAACATCCCATAATTCGTGAAGCGCTTAAATTATTTAATAATCAAATTCCTCAGCTCGAGATTTCAACCATAGCAGACGTTCCCTCTGGCACAGGCCTAGGATCTAGCGGGAGTTTTACGACCTGCCTTCTCAAAGCACTTTTTGCACACAACAGAAGAGTTATTCATTCTCATGAGTTAGCAGAATTAGCTTGTGAAATTGAAATACTTAAATTAAATGAGTCTATAGGAAAGCAAGATCAGTACATATCAGCTTTTGGTGGAATAACTTCATTTACAATTAAAAGGAATGGTGATGTTGTGGCTGAGCCTTTATCGATATCAAGCGAAGTCATTATGAACCTGGAGGATAACTTACTTCTGTTTTATACAGGAAAATCTAGAAACGCTGGACAGATATTAGATAATCAGAAGATAAAAACTGAAATGAATGATAAACAGATAATAAATAGTTTGCACTTTACAAAAGAATTAGGTTTACAAAGTAAAGATCTTTTAGAAAGAGGAGAGGTCGAAAAATTTGGTCTAATAATGCATAAACACTGGGAGCATAAAAAGCTAAATTTTCCGGAAGCCACAAACAGCCAAATAAATAATTGGTATGAAATCGGAATTAAGAATGGAGCACTTGGAGGGAAACTTGTGGGTGCCGGCGGAGGCGGGTTTTTGTTATTTTATGCCCACGACAAATCCAAATTGCGTATATCGATGAAAGAAATTGGACTTCAAGAACTTCGGTTTGGTTTTGATTTCGATGGGACGAAAGTAATCTTATGACAGTATTGCCCGTAGCTATATTGGCTGGGGGGCTTGGAACGAGAATTCAATCTGTGTCGAATGGTATGCCAAAGTCGTTAATGGAATTTAATGGAAAGCCATTTCTAGAATGGCAGTTACAACTTCTTGAAAAAAACAAATGCAAGAGTGTGGTAATTTGCATTGGCCATAAATCAAATTTAATTAAAAGTTATCTTGAAAATCGACCTAAGTCAATGTTAGACATCAAACTATCGTATGACGGTGATTACAGGCTGGGTACTGGTGGGGCTTTGATTAAAGCCAGAAAACATCTTGGCAAAGATTTCTTGGTTTTGTACGGTGACTCATATCTATCCGTTAACTTTGAAGAAGTAACCGAATACTTCTTAAGCATCAAAAAATCAGGTTTAATGACAGTATTAAAAAACGATCTTGGCATCGAGCCAAGTAATGTCTATTTTAACGACAAACTAGTTTTGGAGTACGATAAAGTTACTAGAAATAAAGAAATGAAATACATTGACTACGGGTTAAGCGCCTTCAAATCAGAAGACCTAAGTGCATTTAACGCTAATGGTTTTCTTGATTTATCAACAATTTTAAGTGAGCTAGCCATAAAGAAACAGCTTGCCGGATATGAAGTTTTTGAAAGATATTATGAGGTAGGATCACTACAAGGCATTAAAGATTTTGAAGAATTATCAAAGGAATTACTATGACCGAATTTACAAGTAGATATCTGTTGGATGCTGCGCAAATTGCAAGACAAATTCCAATTGAATCTATTGAAAAAACTATCGACCTATTAGCCGAACTCAAATCGCAAGGTGGAAGAGTTTTTATCTTGGGTGTTGGCGGAAGCGCAGCGAATGCTTCACACGCAGTAAATGACTTCCGAAAACTAGCAGAGATAGAGACTTATTCACCAACCGATAATGTATCTGAGATAACTGCCAGGACAAATGATGAGGGCTGGAAAAATGTGTTTTCTCCTTGGTTGAAAACTAGCAAACTTTCAAGCCGTGATTGCATATTTATACTTTCCGTAGGGGGAGGAGATAGAGATCGTAATATAAGTGAGAATCTTTGCGAGGCTGTGGATTATGCACGGTCAGTTGGGGCGAAAATAGTTGGCATAGTTGGTAGAGAGGGCGGATACACTGCCAAATTTGCAAATCCAATAATTATCATACCCACAGTAAATGCTGAATTTGTCACACAATTTACAGAATCTTTCCAACAAATTATTTGGCATTTAATGGTGTCCCATCCAAAGCTAAAAATCAACTCAACAACTTGGTAGTTTCATGAAAGCTGCAATCTTTCTAGATAGAGATGGGACTTTAAATAAAAGTATTTGGAGAAATGGAAAACCAACGCCACCGTATTCATATAGTGAAGTCGAGTTGATTAGCGGAACTCAGGAAGCAATCAGTAAATTAAGAAAACTAAATTACATACCAGTCATTATCACAAATCAACCCGATGTATCAAGAGGAAAAGTGAGTGTAGAAGAAGTAAATAGGATCAATGACGTAATTTGTGAGATGCTAGAAATTGATTATCTCTATATGTGTGCACATGATGATAAAGATCATTGTGAATGCAGAAAACCAAAACCAGGCATGATTCATACAGCAGCGGCAGATTTAGATTTAAGCTTAAATAAATGTATTCTTGTTGGAGATAGATGGCGAGACATTCATGCAGGTCAAGCAGCTGGGTGCAAATCCTATCTGATTGAAAATGATTATGATGAGCCTAAGCCAAACCCTCCGTATGAAACAGTATCATCACTATTGAACCTAGCTGAGAAAATAGAGAGATAATTCAAATATGAAAGTAGAGAATTTAAATATTAAGTTATTTGCGGATGGTGCGGACTTAAAAAATATCATTGAACTTAATAATAAATCTTATATTCAGGGATTCACTACAAACCCGACACTTATGAGGCAATCAGGAGTTTCAAGCTATAAATCTTTCGCAAGTGAGATTATAAAAAATATTGGTAACAAATCAATTTCCTTTGAAGTTTTAAGTGATGATTTTAGAGAAATGGAGCGCCAAGGAAAGGAAATTGCAAGCTGGGGCGAAAATGTGTACGTCAAAATTCCAATTTCAAATTGTGCGGGAGAAGCAACAACTAATGTAATAAAAAATCTGGTTAAGCAAGGTTGTAAGTTGAATATCACAGCCATAATGACAATAGAGCAGGTCAACAATATTACACAATATTTAGATTCAAACATTCCATCTTATGTTTCAATATTTGGTGGACGAATTGCAGATACTGGACGAGATCCAGTGGAAACTTTTGAAGAAGCAAGCGAAGTCATTAAGAAATTAACAAAGTGTGAAATGATCTGGGCGTCTCCGAGAGAACTCCTAAATATTTTTCAGGCAGAAAAAACGGGTTGCCACATAATCACATTGACCAACGACCTGTTGAAAAAACTACCATTAATTGGTAAGGATTTATCTGAGTATTCCCAGGATACTGTAAAAATGTTTGTTGAAGATGCCGTGAAGTCAAATTTAAAACTTTAAAGTAGAGCCGATACTTAATCTAAATCTGAAATTTCTAGATTTATGACCTAAACTCATTTTAGGAAATTTATTGAAACCGTCTATTAAACAAGAACTCATCACGGAATCTCTGAAAATCTGAGAAATGAACGCAATGCTATTTTTATCAAATTAATATGGAAAGCTTGCGTAACTTAAAACTCTCGCCCATTGACTTTATTCATGTGTAGAATAAAACGTTCTACTTCAATTAGAAATGTAGCCTTCTCATTAAAAACAAAGTGCTGAAATGCCCTCTGATTGTTTAAATTAGTAATTTTACCAAGGGATAAAACTTTCAGTATTGTCTCGTAAGTTTGCTGGGGACCAAGCAGAGATAGATCCAGCAAATAAGTTGTTGAAAGTGGGAAATCTTCATAAAATCTTGCTGCACCTCTTTTAGCTAGCAACACAGGACAACCCATTTTTATGGCTTCTCTAGGAGTTCTTTCTAACCCTGGGAAAAACCCAAGATCAAGATATAAATCACAAGAAGAAAGTATTTTATAAACTTCTAGATCAGTCTTAATACCTGCAATGGGCACAAGGTGAATTTCTGAAGATTGTAATTCATTAATTTCGATAATTCTTTTGATTAACTCTCTGCTTTTGGCAGGATTGTAAGCTATATGGTTTTTTGGGCAGCCACAAAACTCTATGTCTTCTATGCTTTCCTGGTTTGCTCCGTTCACCCAACCACTTAGTAACAAATCTGAGTTTGATTTTTTAACCTTAGCGACTGTGTTAAGTGAATAGTATGAAGCAAATAAATAGTTTTCTGGGGCTATTTTAATTTTTCTTTTAAATGCAGATCCCGTAAGCAAATTTTTATAGTACTTAACTCTATGATAAAATCCAAGAAATCCAATTCTTTTTAAAACAAATTTAAATTTAGAAACCCTTATGGTATTAGTGTTCCACTCAGAATTAATCGGGTAGTTATTTCTTTCATATTGATTTAAATCTTTCTCGAGACTAAAATCTACAGAATGCATCCACATATAAATTCTTTTTCTAGATATAAAGGCTAAATACCAAAAGGGCAATAACTGAATACTCTCGCTCACTATAAAAATATCATTCTTGTTAACTTCGGAAACTCGGCACCATTTTGGTTCATATTTTTTATATTCATTTATAGCGAAATTCCGCTTAGTTTTTGGCCAAGCCAATAATCTTGCCTCCTCGCCAAGTTTGTTAAGCGCCCAAGCAAGTTGATGAATGCCTTCAGGGCCACCGGTTTTTAAACCTTTGGGAGCGAAAATAACATATTTCATTTTTATGGAGTCCTAAGCTTTTATTATTCTTCTTTCATCAAACTTATCCTATTATCTCAATCAAGTAGGTTACTTTATTAGATTCTAGAAATGTTTCAAAGATTGAAATGTATCATAACATGATGCTGCAAAACACACCAGTAGTTCAATTCATTTAAGGGTTATATCATTAACAAGAAATTTCTTTAGAGTCAGAGTTGATCATCATTAACGCAAGAAAAACTCTTATGAAACAGTTGAATATCTAGGTAATTGCTAGAACCAAAACTCAACACCTATACCTTATTCATTTGTTTAGCAAGTTCGATAGAATCTGCAACTACTGCATCACTATTTTGATACTCAAATTTACCAAACCTGCCATGGCAAATAATTCCAAGAGATTTATAGTAATTGATTAGCGAATCAGTTCGGTTTCTGTGTCCAAGATCATAAATAACATATGAATGCGAAAAAGTTCGAATTTTACTCTTTTTGAAAAACTTACTTTCAATTATCCCAATTTTTTCAAGGTCAAATACGCACCTTTGTACAAGATCTTCATCTGATAACTTAGAAATATAGCTTCCTTGCCTGAAAGTTATTTCAACCATCAGGTTTAACTCACCCGAATTTCCACCATAGCCATCTCCCAAGAAATTTAGTCTTGAAATTCTATGAAAGATGGTATTTGGATCAGGAACATACAGACCAAATTGATCTTCAAGCACATCCTTGCTATATCGAAGCATCACAATATGTATGCTGTTATGAAGGGCTTTGGAGGATTGTGTCATTATCTCAGAGGGAGCGTTTGTAAGCGTACCTAAACTTGGCAAGGGTAGAGTTGAAACTAATTGATCGACATATTGTGTTCGATTATCTTTAGAACGCACCAACCAGTTGCGAGTGCTTTTTTCAATTCTTACAATATCAAACCCTAATTCAAATTTGGTATTTTTCTTGGATAAAAGATCTACATATGAATTGATTATTGATTGAAATCCTCCATATTTAGGATACGTAAAAACTGCCTGATGTGTGTAACCTTCTTTTGGGTTTCCTTGTGCGCCTTCAATTACATCACTTGCGGGAGGTCGGGGAATTCTATCCACCATTTGCAAGTCAAGAAAAGTAGGATCAAGTTTCCAAATTTTTTTATTGTAAGGATATAGATAAAGATCTGTTATACCTTCACCAAAATAAGAAAGAAAAAATTGCTGCATGTTACTAGGCTGCATACTCGAGTAAGGATTTTCTTGAAATTCAACTAAACACTTATCTCGCTCAATGGAATTCAGTTGGTATAAGTTATTTTCCAGGGGGTATTTAACTAAATTTTGTCCAATTAGTATTTTGCTAAGTCGCTGAAATGTACTCATTTCAGTCAATGAATTGTGGAAGTTCAAAACTTCATCATTTTTTGAAAAAACAATATGGGGACCAACATCAAATGGAACGCCATAAAAATCAAAACTTCTACAAAGACCGCCTACAGTTAAGTCCTTTTCAAAAATAACTACATCTTCATCTAGAAAATGCGCAAGACTTAGTGCTGCAATGCCACCTCCCAAAATACCAATTGTCATATCAATACAATACTACTAGTCAGGCGCTTTGGGGTTGGTCACCAGGGCCCTGTGGCAAGAGTGCAATCGGCGACAGCTGCGCTACAAGATAAATACAAATCAAGTGCATCCCAAACTTCTAAAGAAGCGGCTTAAATTTTACTAATTAATGTAAAAAGAATGTAAGATCATGGTAACTAGATGATATAATTTTTTGAGAAAATTATTTTTTTTAAGTACTTAACAATACTGTTGGTAAATGCATAAGAATTTTTCAAAGTTTTTTAATTAAAGGACAAAGTAGGCCTAAAGATCCTATATTGCTAATCAATGAAGTAGCAATGCAAGATTCAGCAAACTACGCAATTGAGAATTTTTCAGCAGCATTGCAATTTAGAACTATCGATAGACAAAAATTTTGGTATTATTGTTTAAGTAATAGTAGAGATTTGTCTTCAGATTCATCAGAAAAGGATAAAAGAAGCAATTTCTGGGGAGGGAGGTAACATCAGAATTTGGAGTTTTTTTCACAGAAATTTTTATTTTGTCATTGATATATAAAAATTAGAATAACTCGTGAACTGGGTAAATTTAAACTATACTTAATTTATGATTAGGAACTATGCTTACCTAGGACCGGTCGGCACATTTACTGAAGCCGCCTTACAAAAAATTGCAGCCCCAAATGATCAATTAATTGCCTACGCCAATGTCACAGCTGCATTAGATGCGGTGAGAAAAGGAGATTGCCAAAAGGCGCTAGTGCCAATTGAAAACTCAGTAGAAGGTGTTGTTGCTAGAACCTTAGATGAGTTAGCAAGTGGTGAGCCTTTAGTAATTACCCAAGAGGTAACACTTCCTGTTTCATTTGCCCTACTTACCTTGCCAGCAACAGATCCAAAAGATATTAAATCAATTGCAACTCATCCTCACGCTGAGTCACAGTGCCGCTCCTTTATTGCTAAGAATTATCCAACTGCGCAGATTATTGAAACCCCATCAACTGCAGCTGCTGCAAAGGGTTTAACCAATAAAGATTATGAGGCAGCGATTGCTGGAGCAAATACTGCAAAAAATTACAATCTAAAGATCATCGCAGAAGATATTGGTGATAACCAGGCAGCGGTAACTAGATTTGTGGTGGTTGAAAAGGCAGGAAGACAGGTAGGTGCTACTGGTAAGGACCGGACATCACTTGCCGTATTTATCGCAATTGATCATGCAGGTGCTTTGCTTGAAATATTAAATGAGTTTGCAAAACATCAGGTCAACCTCACCTTTATTCAAAGCCGTCCCACTGGATCCCAACTTGGACACTACCACTTCATCATTGATGCCGAAGGCCATATTGAGGATAAGCCAATTAGTGCAGCATTAGCTGGCTTAAAACAAATTTGCGAGGATATTCGTTTTCTAGGTTCCTATCCCCAAGCAAAGTAATCGGTAGGCTACTTTCATATGATCGATTTAAAAGCATTACGAGAAAACCCAGATCTTTTTAGAAACTCTCAAAAAGTACGGGGGGAAGATCCATCTGTAGTTGATCAATTACTAAA
>Ga0315900_10013090_pt1 | contig 10121 bp, 8 predicted proteins | sample LakEriMetagenome_FD_203521 | JGI IMG/M metagenome (GOLD analysis project Ga0315900, IMG submission 203521) | Freshwater fungal communities from buoy surface, Lake Erie, Ohio, United States - Buoy 12 MA114 | ecosystem: Environmental > Aquatic > Freshwater > Lake > Lake biofilm | place: USA: Lake...
GCAGTGTCATGAGTTCCCTCGCAGCGCTTTTGACGTCAACGTTCGTGGAACGTTCAACGTCATGGAAGCCTGCGTTAAGAAGGGGGTGAAGAGGCTGGTGTATTCATCCTCCGCATCGGTTTACGGGGACGCGCTGCGCGAGCCCATGGACGAAGACCACCCCTTCAACAACAAGAACTTCTACGGTGCCACCAAGATCGCAGGGGAAGCGATGCTGCGGTCGTTCCACCACCGCTACGGCCTGGACTTTGTGGGCTTACGCTACATGAATGTCTACGGTCCACGGCAGGACTATCACGGCGCCTACATTGCCGTCATCATGAAAATGCTTGACGCTATTGATCGCGGCGAGAGTCCCACCATCCTGGGCGATGGCTCTGAGGCATTTGATTTTGTTGCTGTGGAAGACTGTGCTTCCGCCAACGTGTGTGCCATGAAGGCCACCGTCAGTGATGCTTTCTACAACGTGGGGACCGGCAAGCGTACTTCGCTAAAGGAACTGGCCGAGCTGCTGATCCAGCTCACCGGCTGCCAACAACCGATACGTTACGCGCCACGCAGCCAAGCCACGCTTGTTCGCAATCGTATTGGCGACCCACGCAAAGCCACTGCTGAGATCGGCTTCACTGCCTCGTTGGATCTGCGCCAGGGCTTGCAGCGCTTGATTGAGTGGCGAAGCGCACACAAAGCTGAAGTGGCTGCGCGCCGCCGGGCAGTAGGGTTGTCAGCATGAGCGCTACTCAAGCCCAAACGGGGATGAATGTCCCGATTGCGAGAACCAGCCTCACAGAGGAGGAGATGCAAAGCGTCTTCGGCCCGCTGCGCAGCGGCTGGCTGGTGCAGGGACCCAAGGTCCGCGAGTTCGAGGAGAAATGGAGCCAATTCACGGGCGCCAAGCACTCCATCGCCGTCACCTCCTGTACCACCGGGCTGCACCTGTCGCTGGCGGCGCTGGGGTTTGGCCCCGGTGACGAGGCGATCGTGCCCGCCTTCACCTGGATCGCCACCGCTAACGTGGTCGAGCACCTGGGCGGCAAGGTGGTGTTCTGCGACATCGACCCGGTCACCTTCAACCTGGACGTGCGGCAGCTGGCGTCGAAGCTGACATCGCGTACCCGGGCCGTCCTGCCGGTGCACCTGTTCGGCTTGGCCTGCGACATGGGCGCAGTGATGGACTTCGCCCGCACCCACAAGCTGGCCGTGGTGGAGGACGCCGCCTGCGGCTTCGGCAGCCTTTACCGCGGCCGGCATGTCGGCACCATCGGCGACACCGGCTGTTTCAGCTTCCACCCGCGCAAGGCCATCACCACCGGTGAAGGCGGCATGATCACCACGCAGGACGATGCACTCGCCGAGCGGCTGCGTCGTCTGCGCGACCATGGTGCAGCGATGAGCGACCTGCAGCGTCACCTGGGCCCACGCCCCTACCTGCTGGCCGACCACCCGGATGCCGGCTACAACCAGCGCATGACCGACCTGCAGGCCGCGCTGGGCGCGGCACAGATGGCCCGGGCGGATGCCATCCTGGCCGAACGGCGGCGCCTGGCGGCGGTATACGACGAGGCGTTCAAGGGCCTGGACTGGCTGCGCCTGCCGGCGCAATTGCCCGATCATCTGCACGGCTACCAGAGCTACCCCTGCATGTTCCAGCCCGAGCCGGTGACGCCGCAGTCGGTGGCCCGGGTGCACCAGCAGCGCAATGCGTGGATGGACCGGCTGTACCAGGCCGGCATTTCCACGCGCCCCGCCACGCATGCGGTGCACATGCTCAGCTTCTACCGTGACAAGTACGGCCTGGCGGCCGGCGACTTCCCCAACGCGCAGGCCGCGAACGACTGCAGCATCTCGCTGCCGCTGTTCCACGGCATGACCGAGGCGGAGCAGGCGCACGTCATCACCCAGGTGCTGGCCGGTCGTCCCTGAGCCCCACATCTGCGATGCCCGTGCGCATTGACCGCTCGATCTGGCGCCAACCGACGCTGCTGGCGCTGGGCGGGCTGCTGGCGTTGCTGCTGCAGGCCTGCGGCGGCGGCGACGACGGCAGTGGTGGCGGCAACACGGTGGCGACCCCGGTGGTTGACCTCTGTGCCAGCCAGGTCGCCCTGCGCACGTCGTTGCTGGCAACCAATCCGTTGGTGGCGATCGACGACGCAGCCATCCTGCAATACGGCTTCGACGCAACGACCGCCCCGGGCTGGCTGATGCAGCCAGCGATCTCGCGGGTGGCCGACGTGCAGGCGGCAAACGCAGGCATCTTCATGCTGGCCGACGGCTTCGAGCGTGCATACGACTGCATCCGCATCGACGGCGCAACCCGGGTGGACGCGCCTGACGGCAGCCGGCAGTCGGTGCGGGTGGACTTCAGCTACCGCGGCACAGCCCATGCCGCCTGGGCCTACGGCAACCTGCCCGGCACTTGCACCGGCGGCTCGGCGGCCCTCGTGATCCCCGGCTCGGGTGACAACCAGGGCAGTGCCATCGTCGACCGGCAGCCCGGCAACTACCACTTGGGCGTGCTCGATGCGCTGGCCGGCGTGGGCAGCAGCTACGTGCTGATCAAGCCGAACGAGGATGCCCTTGCCTGGCACAACGGCCAGGGCGCCAAGCTCAGCGGCAACATGATCTGGAACTACCACGTCAACCGCGGCGGTTCGTACTCGGTCAGCTACCTGGTGCAGGCCATGGCCTTCACCAAGTGGATGAAGTCGTGCTTCTCGCGCACGGTGGTGGCCGGCCTGTCGCAAGGCGGCGCGGCGGCAATGCTGACCGCGCTGCAGGCCGCACCCACGGCCGCGGTGGTGGCCGCCGGGCACAGCCTGCTGTTCGACCAACTGGAGTACGCCGGTCACAGCCAGCTGCTGAGTGTGCCCGGCTATGCCGCCCTGGCCAAGCGCGATACCCTGGTGTCGGCGCTAGGCGCCTCGCCCACGCGCTGGCTGTTCGCCTGGGGGCGTGCAGACAGCGACGTCTACAAGGTGGAATCCGCCACCGGCTACACGGCGGGGGCCATCGACCCGCTGGCCAACGTGGACATTAGCATCCATGACGGCGGACATGTCTTCCCCGTGGCCGCGATGCAGGCCTTCTTGCAGTCCGCCCTGAGCCCCTGACACGCCTTCACCGCCCGGGCGACCACGAGGCGGACGGCCGGCAGCACCGGCGCAAACAACAACCTGGATCCGAACACCATGTGTGGCATTGCCGGCTACCTGAATCTCGACGACGCGCCCGCCTCGGCGGTGGTGCTTCGTCGCATGACCGATGCCATCGCCCACCGCGGCCCGGACGGGCAGGGCCAATGGACCGAAGGCGCGGTGGCGATCGGCCACCGCCGGCTGGCGATCATCGACCTGTCGCCAGCTGGACACCAGCCGATGCTCAGCGCCGACACCCGCTGGGTGCTCAGCTACAACGGCGAGATCTACAACTTCCGCGAACTGCGGGCCGAGCTGGAGGCCGCCGGCTGCCAGTTCCGCTCCAACAGCGACAGCGAGGTGGTGCTGTACGCGCTGGCCACCTGGGGCACCGATGCGCTGACGCGCTTCAACGGCATGTTTGCGCTGGCGCTGTGGGACCGCCGCGAGCGCACCCTGCTGCTGGCGCGCGACCGCTACGGCATCAAGCCGCTGTACACCTTCCGCCAGGGCAGCCTAGTGGCCTTTGCTTCCGAGCAGAAAGCCATCCTGGCCATGCCAGGTGTGCAGCGCCGGGTGGACAAGGCGGCCCTGTTCGAGTACTTCACTTTCCAGAACTTCTTCACCGACCGCACGCTGCTGCAGGAAATGCGCATGCTGCCGGCCGGCCATTACGCCGTGCTGGATGTCGGCCAGGGCGGCCAGAAGATTCAGCCGCAACGGTTCTGGGACTTCCACTTCGCCGAGCCTGCCGGGCCACATGACACCCGGGAGTACCAGGAAGAACTCGATCGGCTGTTCCGCCAGGCCGTCAACCGCCAGTTGGTGGCAGATGTGGAGCTGGGCAGCTACCTGAGCGGCGGCATGGACTCCGGCGCCATCACTGCCATAGCGGCGGGGCTATACCCCAACTTCAAGACCTTCACCTGCGGGTTCGACCTCAGCTCAGCCTCTGGTATCGAGCTGAACTACGACGAGCGGGTGAAGGCTGAGGCCATGTCGGCACGCTTTCGTACCGAACACTACGAAATGGTGCTCAAGGCCGGCGACATGGAACGCGTGCTGCCCCTGCTGGCCTGGCACCTGGAAGAACCGCGCGTCGGCCAGAGTTACCCGAACTTCTACGCGGCCAAGCTGGCCAGCAAGTTCGTCAAGGTGGTGATGTCAGGCGCCGGGGGCGACGAACTGTTCGGCGGCTATCCCTGGCGCTACTACCGGGCGGCCAATGCGAGCAACTTCGACCAGTATGTGGGCCAGTACTACGGTTTCTGGCAACGGCTGCTGGATTCGGACAGCTTGCGTCAGTTGTTCGCGCCGATCTGGTCCGAGGTCCGGCACGTCGACACCAAGCGCATCTTCCGCGACGTGTTTCTCAACCACGCTAACGAACTCGCGCGGCCAGAGGACTACATCAATCACTCGCTGTACTTCGAGGCCAAGACCTTCTTGCACGGCCTGCTGGTGGTGGAAGACAAGCTCAGCATGGCCCATGGGCTGGAAACTAGGGTGCCGTTCCTGGACAACGATCTCGTCGATTTCGCCAGCCGCTGCCCAGTTGGAATGAAGCTGCAGAACCTGCAGGAGGTGGTACAGATCAACGAGAACGAGCCTGGCGACAAGCAGGGCAAGTACTTCATGAAGACGCGCGACGGCAAGACCATCCTGCGCGAAGTGATGCGACGGCACATCCCAGACGATATCGCCGATGGCGTCAAGCAGGGTTTCTCGGCCCCGGACGCGTCTTGGTTCAAGGGCGAGAGCATCAACTACGTGCGCCGCATCCTGATGGACGGATCGCCGCGCATCGATGAATTCTTCGACCGTGGAACGACCCACCGCCTGATCAACGAGCATCTGAGCGGGCAGCAGAACCGGCGCCTGTTCATCTGGTCGCTGCTCAACCTCGAACACTGGCTGGCGGACTTCCATGCTTGATGGCCTGCTGGCCGACCTGAGAGCGCTGTGGATGAAGCGCCGCCGCGAGGTCGATGCGCAATACCGTCGCACGCTGCCGCTTGGCGACTACGTGGTTGACCGCTGGGAAAAGGCGCGCGAACTCGGTTTCGGCGAGGGCACCTCGGTCTATGACTCGGTTCTGGTGCTCGGCAAGGTGCAGGTCGGCCGCAACACCTGGATCGGGCCCTTCGTCGTGCTCGACGGCTCGGGCGGTCTGCAGATAGGCTCGAACTGTTCAATCTCCGCCGGCGTGCAGGTCTACAGCCACGACACCGTGCGCTGGGCAATCAGCGGCGGCGCCGAAGCCCCGCAGCGCGCGCCCACCCGCATCGGCAGCAACTGCTACATCGGCCCCAACACCGTGGTCGCCAAGGGCGTGACCATCGGCGATGGCTGCATCGTCGGCGCCAACAGCCTGGTGCTGCACGACCTTCCCTCCGGCAGCAAGGCCCACGGCACGCCCTGCCGCGTCGTCGGGCCAGCGGTGCCGGCCGCCGCCACTTGAACACCGCATGACCAACATCACCGACCACGGCCTGTATGCCGGCGCCACATCCGCCGGCGCCTCCGAGTCGCAACGCGCGCAGGCCACCACCGCCCTCCGGGCCGAGGAGGCCGGGCGCTCGCTGGCCGAGACGCGGCTGCGCGTGTGCAGCCGCTGCATCTACGACGAGCGCGTCTCATCCATCCGCTTCAACGCCGAAGGCGTGTGCAACTACTGCCAGCAGGTTGACAGCCTGGTCGAGCAGTACGGCACTGGTAAACCCGAAGGCCGGCGCCAGCTGGAGCAGATCATCGAGGAGATCAAGCGCGACGGCCGCGGCAAGCCCTATGACTGCGTCGTCGGTGTCAGCGGCGGCACCGACTCGTCGTACCTGGTCTACCTGGCCAAGGAATGGGGCTTGCGGCCGCTGGCGGTGCACTACGACAACACCTGGAACACAGCGATCTCCACCCAAAACATCCACAAGGTGCTCAAGGCGTTGGACATCGACCTGTACACCCACGTAGTCGACAACAAGGAGGCCGACGACATCTTCCGCTCGTTCTTCCTAGCGGGCGTGGCCGAGATTGAGGCCAGCACCGACCTGGCGCTGGCCGAGACCACCTACCGGGCTGCGGCCAAGTACGGGGTGAAGTACGTGCTCGAGGGCCACTCCTTCGTCACCGAGGGCATCACGCCGCTGGGGCGCAACTACTTTGACGGCGGCTACATCCAGGGCATCCACCGCCGCTACGGCCGCCTGTCGATCCGCACCTACCCGCTGATGACCTTTTGGCGCTTCCTGTGGTGGAGCTGCTTCGCCCGCATCAAGAAGGTGCGGCCGCTGTGGTACATCGACTACAACAAGGAAGAGGCGCGCACCCACCTCGAGAAGCAATATGGCTGGCGCTACTATGGCGGACACCACCTCGAGAACCGGATGACCGCGTTCTTCCACGGCATCTACGCGCCGCAGAAGTTCAACAGCGACTTCCGCAACAACACGCTGTCCGCACGCGCACGCAACGGGCAGATGACCCGCGAGGCGGCCTGGGCCGAGTACAGCGCACCTCCGGTCGTGGAGGCCGAACTGCTGCCGTACTTCAAGAAACGGCTGGGCTTCTCCGATGCCGAGTACGACCACATCATGGCAGCGCCGCCGCGCAGCTGGTTCGAGTTCTACACCTACAAGAAGCGCTTCGAGCGCCTGCGCCCGTTGTTCGCCATCCTCGCCAAGCGCAATTTGGTTCCGATGAGCTTTTACCTGAAGTACTGCTTTCCGGCGAAGACCACATGATCACCATCGTCGACTATGGCATGGGCAACCTCGGGGCTGTCCAGAACATGTTGCGCTATATCGGCGTGCAGGCCTGCATCAGCGGCGAGCCGGACGTGGTGGCGCGCGCAAGCCGAATCCTGCTGCCCGGCGTGGGCGCCTTCGATGCAGCAATGCAGCGCATCAACGCCAGCGGCATGCGCTCGGTGCTGGAGCACAAGGCCCGAGTCGACCGGGTGCCGGTGCTGGGCATCTGCCTCGGCATGCAGCTGCTGACGCGCGGCAGCGAGGAAGGCAGCGAGCCCGGCCTGGGCTGGATTGCCGCCGACACGCGACGCTTCCCGGCCCTGCCCAGCCTGAAGGTGCCGCACATGGGCTGGAACCTGGTGTTGCCCACCCGCGACCATGCACTGACGGCCGACCTGCCACCCGAACCCAGGTTCTACTTCGTCCACTCGTACTGCGTGCAGGTCGACGATCCGTCGCACTGCCTGCTGCGCTCACGCCACGGAATCGACTTCGACGCGGCCATCGGCCACGACAACATCGTTGGCGCGCAATTTCACCCCGAGAAGAGCCACCGCTTCGGCATGAAGCTGCTGGCCAACTTTGCGAGCATGTAGATGCTACGCACCCGTGTCATCCCCGTGCTGCTGACCCGCGGCGGCAGCCTAGTCAAGACAGTGCAGTTCGATCGCTTCACCTACGTCGGCGACCCCTGCAACACCGTGCGCATCTTCAACGAGCTCGAGGTCGACGAGCTGTGCCTGCTGGACATCACCGCCAGTCGCAAAGGTCACAGCCCCGACCTGGCGCTGCTGGTCGACCTGGCCAGCGAGTGCTTCATGCCACTGGCCTATGGCGGCGGCATCAGATCGTTGGCAGACGCCGAGCGCATCCTCAAGATCGGCATCGAGAAGGTAGTGATTAACTCAGCGGCCATCGACCGGCCTGAGCTGATTAGCGAAATCGCCACGCACTTCGGCAGCCAAGCCGTGGTGGTGTCGATCGACGTCGGCCGCGATCTGCTGGGCCATGCCGTGGTGCGCAGCCATTCCGGCACCCGCGACCGCGGCCTGCAGCCGGTGGAGTGGGCGCAGCAGGCCGAGACGATGGGTGCAGGCGAAATCCTGCTTACCAGCATCGAGCGCGAGGGCACCTGGAGCGGCTTCGACATCGGTCTGGTCCGCGAAGTGGCCGATGCGGTCAGGATCCCTGTGGTGGCCCATGGCGGCGCCGGGACGGTCGAACATATCGGGCAAGTAGTTAAGCAGGCAAATGCCTCAGCCGTGGCGCTAGGAAGCATGGTGGTGTTTCAGAAGAAAGGGATGGGAGTATTAGTAAATTTCCCTGAATTTCGAGCACTGGAAGAAGCTTTAGCATGAAGATCGCTCTGATAGGCAATATGAACAACAATAACTTTGCGATCATGCGGTACTTTCGAGATCTAGGTTTTGACGCGCATCTTTTATTGTATGAAGATGACGGCATGTTCTCGCATGAACATTTCCGGCCCGAGGCCGATACCTGGAATATAGAAAAGTGGATTCCGTTCATCACGCGAATGTCCATCACAAATTCACTTACTCCAGCACTTCGATTCCCTTGGAGTTGGATCACATCCGCACCGTCGACGCTACGCAGGATTTTCAGACCTGGGAGCAAGACGACCAGACCCATATCTGTAGCGTACATCAAGCGCACTCTCTCTCAATACAATCACCTAGTTGGTTCTGGAAATGTGCCTGCATTATGCGAAAAGGCAGGTCTGATTCTTGACATCTTCGTGCCATACTCGACCGGCGTAGAGTACGTTGGATACCCGCCCTACTTGCGGGTGATTGAAAGCTCGAATTATCTCAAACGGCATCTCATGCTTGAGATGAGAAGACAACAAATACGGGGTATTGCGAAGGCGAGGCATGTCCTGAATGCCGATGTAGGCGTCACCGAGGAAGTGCTGCAGGGCATCGGGATCGAGACGCTGCGCCTTCCCATGCCTATGGTATATGCGAATGAAGACTATGCCACCGTTAGACCCGGCGGAGTATTGAGGGATGCACAAGAGCGTATTGAAGCATCTAGGCTAAGCATTCTCCATCATGCGCGCATTATGTGGGTCAATAGCGACAGACACACACTGGAGGATTGGCGAGTTCTCAGCAAGAACACTAACTGGCTATTGGAGTCATTTGCCAGGCTCGTTGATGCTCGCCCAGCAATGAAACCCTTGCTAATCATGATCGAGTATGGTGCGGATGTCGAGCATACGAAGAGACTGGCAAAAGATCTCGGTATCGAGCGCAGCATACTTTGGCTCCCCAAGATGACCCGCCGCGAACTGATGTGGATTCTCTCCCGCGTGACCATCGGCTGCGGTGAGTTTTACGAAACGCGCCGGACAATCTGGGGTGGAACCGGCTGGGAAACTCTGGGTTCAGGCAAGCCCCTACTCCAGGCCTTCAATTTCGATGAAGGAGAGTTCGAGCGGCTATTCGGCTATCCGCCACCGCCGATGCTGCCGGCGAGTACCCAGGAGGAGATCCTACAGAGGTTGATGTTCGTGGCAGACCATCCTGCTGCGGCAGAAGATATCGGGCGGGGCGCCAAGGTGTGGTTCAATCAATATAACGGAGTCGGCCTCGCGAAGAAGTGGCTTGATCTCCTGGCGAGGTCGGCGGACACGGAGATGGTGTCTCAGGAGTAGACGTCGCCGTGCAGCAGGCAATGCAATCAGAAGATCACAACAGCCCGAAGAACCTGACCCTGCGAGGGCGCCTAGGGTTCTTGCTCAGGGATTCCGTGCTGTACGGGGGCGCTGCGGCCATCTCGAAGTCGGTGGCTCTCGTCACGTTTCCGCTGCTGGCACGCCATTTTTCTGCCGTCGAGTACGGCATCTTGGACTTCTGCATGGTGCTGGCCAGCGTGCTGTGCACTTTGCTGGTGTTCGGGCAGGATTCGGCGGTGGCGCGCTATTTCTACGACTATGAAGAGACTGAGCAGCGGCGTCAGATGATCACGCAGTCGCTGATGTTCCAGCTAATGTCTATGGCCGTGCTCATCCCGCTGCTTTGGATGACCTCAAGCTGGATTACTTTCCCGTCGGCCGATGTCGCGCAGGGAAATCGGCTTCTCGCGATAGTACTGCTGCAGCTCCCCTTCCTGTTGCTTGCCAATTTTTCGCAGAACATCCTGAAGTGGACGTTCTCCCGTAGGCAGTTTCTGACAATCTCGCTCGGTGGCGCTTCGATATATGCGGCGATGATTCTGG
>Ga0315900_10013092_pt1 | contig 10120 bp, 8 predicted proteins | sample LakEriMetagenome_FD_203521 | JGI IMG/M metagenome (GOLD analysis project Ga0315900, IMG submission 203521) | Freshwater fungal communities from buoy surface, Lake Erie, Ohio, United States - Buoy 12 MA114 | ecosystem: Environmental > Aquatic > Freshwater > Lake > Lake biofilm | place: USA: Lake...
TCTTTTTTTTATACGAGATTTTTGAATTCTTTAATTTAGTTACTCATGTAACTAAATTTCTACAATTAATTACTTTGTCGCGTAAATGTGCACAGCTAATTGAACTTGTGTGTCAATAGCGCCTACTCCGTAATTGATTCCAAATAAAGTTCTATCAATTGGGAAGAATGCTTCTGCGAAGAAACCTTTTTCGTCTGCACTTCTGATGATAGCTTCAAAGCTGATATCTTTAGTGATACCTTTTAAAGTTACTGAACCGGTTAAAGTTGCTCTATCAGCTGTAGTATACTTAACAGCACTGATATTAAAAGTAGCTTGACCAAACTTTGCTACATCAAAAAAATCAGCTGAAGATAAATGACCAGCTAATTTGTCACCAGCTTCATCTGTTACTTTCATACCAGCAACATCTACCACAAAAGATCCACCAACTAATTTACCACCATCTACTTTTACTGAACCAGACTTCACAGGGAAATAACCAGTATGGAAATCGGACTTCTTAGAACCAGTAAAATCTACTTTACTCTTTTGAGCTGTAACAGTGAAAGTTTCAACTGCTTTTGTAGATTTTGGGTTGTTAAAAGAGAATAATGCCACCGTCGCTAATGCGAATGCCGAAGAAAAAATGATTTTTTTCATATTTGTTGTTTTAAAATTTTAAAAATTTGCTGAATGCTATGGTATAACAAAATAGGGCTCTTTTTGTTTAATTCGATCCTAAAAATGGGACTTTTTTTGTTTATTCTATTGACAATAGCTTCCCAAAGATATAAAACAATGTTTAAACAACGAAATAAATAATTATAGCTATTTTTCAATCTATTTTCCCCTCATAATCTGCCTTTTATGAATTATCTTTGCCAAAATTTCAGATTATGAACCTGCATGAATATCAAGCAAAAGAGTTGCTTAAAAAGTACAATGTTCCTGTTCAAGAAGGTGTAGCCGTTGATAACGTTAAAGACGCTGTGGCTGCCTACCAAAAAATTGCAACAGAAACCAATAACAAATTTGCGGTTGTAAAAGCTCAAATTCACGCAGGTGGTCGTGGTAAGGGTAAGATAAATGGTTCAGAGCAAAGAGGTGTAGCTGTTGGAAAATCAGCAGAAGACATCGAAAACTTTGCAAAAAATATCCTTGGTGGCACTTTGGTGACCATTCAAACAGGCCCTGCTGGAAAAGTAGTGAGCAAAATTTTAGTGGCACAAGACGTTTATTATGAAGGCCCTCAGCCTACTAAAGAATTATACTTATCTATCTTATTGGATCGTGCAAAAGGCATGAATGTTGTCATGTATAGCACAGAAGGTGGAATGGATATCGAAGAAGTTGCCCACAATACCCCAGAAAAAATATTCAAAGAATGGGTACACCCTGGAGGTGGATTACAAGGTTTCCAAGCAAGAAAAATCGCTTTCAACTTAGGTTTAAGTGGTGATGCTTTTAAAAGCTGTGTGAAATTTGTTACTAATTTATACAACGCATACGTTGGCTTGGATTGTGGTATGTTAGAGATCAATCCACTTTTCAAAACTGCTGATGACAAAATCATTGCAGTAGATTGTAAAATGAATATTGACGATAGCGCTTTAATGCGTCATCCAGATTTATTAGCTATGAGGGATGTAACAGAAGAAGATCCAACAGAAGTAGAAGCTGGTGAATTCAATTTGAATTTTGTTAAATTAGATGGTAACGTAGGATGTATGGTGAACGGAGCTGGTTTAGCAATGGCAACAATGGACATGATTAAATTGAGTGGTGGTGAGCCAGCTAATTTCTTAGACGTAGGAGGTTCTGCAAATGCACAAACAGTGGAAGCTGGATTCAGAATTATCATGAAAGATCCTAATGTAAAAGCAATCTTGATCAATATTTTCGGCGGTATCGTTCGTTGTGACCGTGTTGCTGCTGGTGTCATTGAAGCATTCAATAAATTAGGCAATATCGATATTCCTATTATTGTACGTTTACAAGGAACCAATGCAGTAGAAGCAAAAAAATTAATTGATGAGAGTGGATTGAAAGTTCAATCTGCTATACAATTGAGTGAAGCGGCAGATTTGGTGAAGCAAGCTGTAGCTTAATAATTTTTTACCCCAACGAACTCGTTGGGGTTTTTTTACTACATCACCTTTACTTCGGTTAATCCACTAAATGAATAGATATGCCCTGTGGCTAATTCTACACATTCAATGCGTATGCGGCGTTTTTTAATTTTTTTAAAGCGCTTCCCTTTTTCAGTTTCAAATAAGGCACCTTCTGGCAAGTTTGCTACAAATGCCATTCCTTCTTTTTTAGCTTTATCATAACGCCTCAAAATCAATAATAGTGCAGTTTCCCCGTTAGCGGTTGCTGCCGGGTTTAAGACGGTTTTTTGTAGTGATTTTTTTATATCAATAGGAAATAGATCCCGTTGTATAAAGTCAGCTAACAATAAACCATATAAATATTTCCATTCTTTACCATGCGCATCCACTTTATTTTTAAATTCTTCATAACAAAGTAAATGACCTAACTCATGTAAGAGTGTAATTAAAAATTCGTACTGATTTAAATTTCCATTGACCGAAATCTTATGGTTCGCTCCCATAACTGGATGTCGATAATCACCAAGTACCGATTTCCTTGCTTTAGTAACAGTTAAGTGTACTTTGTACTGATGGATTAAGGCTAGAACAGGCTCAAAAGCACCCTCTGGCAAATAGGCTTTGAGCGCCTGTAGTGGATGTTCAACTTTTGACAATCGATTTAATTTAAGCGTCTTTTTTTATTTTAGTCCACCCTATTTCGATCCAAGAATACCATAGATATAAACCCATTGCTATCAAAAGATTATAGGTTCCTATAGGTGCTTTTTTTTGCAAGGCATACCATAATGCTGCGCCTCCAAATACAATAAACTTAATCATAGTGCCCGACATCATAGAACGAACCAACGCATTGGGATTATTCCTGTCAAGCTTACTTAGGCGCAAGTAGTTGATTAAAGCCAACACAAATAAGATACCATTCACTACTAAAATAAAAAATCCATTAACACGAACTAACAAAGGCGAATTTAGTAGTAATAATGCGATAGTAAATACAGCAAAAAACAAGGCAAATACTGGTCTAAATTTTTTCTGAAAATATAAATTCATTTATTTTTTTGATTTAAGCTGGGTATCTCTAACAATTTTGAATAGTGAAAATACAATAAATAATGAAGGTAATATCCATAAAAATAAGGGGGATACCCGCTCCAATTCTTGATCTATAAATTTACCTAAAAAGATCAAAAGGGTTAACACAATTGCCCATTGACTAGCAAGGCCAGCAAACTTACCCCATTGAATGTTTGAATTGGTATTGTTTTTCATCTATGCACAATTAGTCTAAAGAAGGTAAACTTTCTGGAAGTGCAAGTGGAATTGTATCTAATTGTTGTGGATTCCCTTCTGACAAAACTTTTTTAATACCCTCTATGTATTGCTCTTTAAAGTGAACTGCTTGTTCTAAAGAATCGGTGCGTATTTTGAGTAATTCTAATGCAGATCGGCTTTCCTTGGTACCATAACCTGGGATATAATATTTCAAGGGCGTGAAAGCAATTAAAGCTATGGTTAATCCTACCAAAAACATGAATGCAATACTTAATCCAACATATACCGATTTCCTAGATAACCTAAAAGCAATCACCTCGTCATAAGTGTCATCATTTGTGACCACTAAACGATAAGTGCTACTGCGTCTTTTAAATGTATTATTAGAATCTAAGTTTGCCATAATCTTTAATCTGTATAAAGGTACAACCTTTGCTTTATTTAAACGGAATATGCTGTATTTTTAAGGCGCTTTTAACCCTATGACAAAAGAACCTAATTATCCTCAGTTCAAGCGCTTCATTTGCCTAGCAGCAGTGGTCATACTTTCGCTATGGTTAAGCCCAGGTTATGGCCAGGATACAACAAAACCTATCTTGGATATTAATAACACAAAGCTTATAAAAAAAGCAAATCAATTCTTAGATACGAACCAAAAAAAGATCAATAACTTTCTGAATAAAAAAATAGAGAAAGCCAAGGATGTTTTGAATAAAAAATCAAATGAGCTCATAGACAAAACTGGTATTAATGAAATTGATAAGCAACTACCTTATGAGCGTTTATTAAATAAAAAATATACCCTTGGCAGACGTGCCTACCAAAATACTGTATCACAGTTTAATTTTTTATTCCATGCTGATATTTCATTAAACGAAATCATTCAAAAAGCACGAGACCTGCATGAAGATGATTTTACAGATCTGCTCCCCTTTTATGATTATGATTTAAGTATTACAGCAAAGGAATCCATTGACTCAATCATTTATAGATGTAACGCGAATATAGTTTTACATGATTTAAGAAGTAATTACGTGGATGATGCTTATTTGTTATTGGCAAAAGCTTACTTATTTCATAAAAATTTTGATACCGCAGCAAGTATCTTGCAATTTATAAACTACTCATTTTCTGAAAAGGAAGATGGGGCTGATCAACCAATTGGTAGTAACATAAGTAACTCCGGCAAATTCAGTATTGCCTCTGCAGAAAACAATCGTATTTGGGAAAATAAGAATGTTAGAAATGAAAGTATGATTTGGCAAGCGAGAAATTATTTTGAAGCTGGCGAAATCAATGAAGGAATTAGTTTGTTACAATTACTAAAAACAGATGTAGGCTTCCCAAAACGCTTACACCCCTTTTTGTTTGAACAATTGGCTTATGGTTATTATTTATCTGGCATGAATGATAGTGCAGCAAATTATCTAATAAAAGGTTTAGACAATGCGCAAGACCCATTAACCAAGGCAAGGTGGTCTTTTTTGATTGCTCAACTATATGAAAAGGAACAAAAAATCGATCTTGCCTATAACTGGTTCAGAAAAGCTGGCGCTATCGTTTCCAACCCTGTCATTGCAGTTTATGCAAGTATCTATATGGCTAGTATTGATGCAAATCGTGGTAAGAAATCATGGGAAAATTTAGCCAGTGCTTTAGAGCGAATGTTAAAGAAAGATAAATATGCAGCGTTTGCAGATATTGTCTACTATGAAATGGCACAACTTGCCCTTCGCAACCAAGCAGTAAAAAAAGCAAATCAATGGCTTATTGCATCCATTCAGAAAAATGAAAAAAATACTAAACTAAAACAAAAAACTTTAGTTCAATTAGGTGCATTAAATTATAAAATTGACCAATTTTCTATTGCCAAAATAGCCTATGAAAATTTAAATGACCTTTTAAAAACTTTTCCAAATTATGACCAAATCACTTTAAGAAAAAAGTGGATTGACAAAATAGCGGAATTAAATGAATTGATTGCAAATGAAGATAGTTTACAATTGATTTATGCTGCTCCAACAATGGCACAAAATCAAATGGCCAAACAATGGCAAAAAAGAACTGCACTTATTAAGTCTCAAGAAAAGAATTTATTGACTGATCCAAGCAAAAAAACAGAAACATCTCTAAATATCAATAAAAATAATCAAAACAATAATCCTGGTTATTCATTTGGCAATTCATTTGGGAATAGTACACCAAAACAAAATATAAAATCGGACTTCTATTTTGACAATCCTCAAAATGTAAGTATGGGTGTTACCAGCTATATCAAAAAATGGGGTGATCGTCCAAATGTCGACAATTGGCGAAGAAAAACAACAATTCAATTAGCAAGAACTAGTACTGCAAATAACAATATAGATAGTGCTAGAAACAATATTCAATCGAATAAAAAAGATATTGAGAATACAAAATCAGTTAGGAATAAAAAAAATAATACAATAGCTCTAGAGCAAGATAGTACTGAGAAGCTTACCATCCAATTGATTGAAACAGAATCAGATTTAACACAATCAAAATTGAATTTGAATAAAAATACCTTATCCATTGCAAAAATATTTTTATACGAATTAAATGATTTTGAAAAAGCATTACCTAGATACCAAGCGGTGATTCAAAATAGTATTGAACCTAGTGCAACTGAGAGTGCTTTACTCGATTTGGCAAGCCATTACTTGCATATTGGACAAGCAACTACTTCTGATAGCCTTATAGCTTTAATTACAAGTCAATTTCCAGAGGGCATCTATGTACAAAAGAAGAAAGCTAAAGAAAATTTAGATCGTATAGACAAGAATAGTGCTGAAGCATATAAAACTGCTTATTTTTTAGCGCAAATTGGAGATTGGGATCAATTTGGAGCACAAATGGAAACAATGCAAAAACAGTTCAAAGGTACAAAATGGAATACCCCCTACCAGTTTTTAAAAGTTAAAATGAACGCTCAATTAGGCAAAGACAGTGTCGCAATTGAATATTGTAATGAAATTATTGCACAAAATAAAAGCGAGTCCATTAAGGCAAGGGCTAAAAATATTATCACTGAAATAAACAATAGAAAAGCAACCGAAGCATATCTAGCAACATTAAAAATAGTTAAACCAACCAAATTAGTCAATATCAAAGAAGAAGCTATTGTTCTAAGTAAAGCACCTGGTATTGACTTAAAGAATGATAGTAGTTTTAAAGGCAAAGGCAATCTAGATATAAAAATGGCAGTCAATATAAAAAAGGACAGTGCCAGTTCAAGTGCAAGTGCTGGTGCCAGTGCCAGTTCAAGTGCCCTTGCTAAAGCTGAGATAAATCAAATTACATTTACCAATGATAGTTTAGAGCAACATTATATTGCTTTACAAACAATGAATATTTCAAATATATTTGTGAAAGAGATTCAAAATGCAATTAAAGACTTCAATACAGAAACATTTAGACAACTAAACCTTGCAGTTACTTTCGTTCAGTTTACAGACCAAAGTCATATCGTATGGATTGGGCCATTCGCAAACGCATCCGATGGACTAGCGTATATCAATCAAGTGAAACCTAAATTAAGTACAGAAATAATTTCCTTTATTGCTAAAAAACAATACGACTTAACTTTGATTGGAAAATCAAATATCGTTCAAATTAACAATCAGGTGCAAATGGATCAATATAGACTTGAAAAATCAAATTATTATTTTAAACCTTAAAAGGTAAAAAGTGAATTCAGAAAATAAAACAACAGGAAAAGAGACAAAAAAGGGACCTAAGAATTGGGTTAAACTATTCTGGAAATATTACCTAATTGCAGCTGGTATCTTTTTGCTTTTTATACTCATGCTTAATTTTGGATGGATTGGAGATATGCCAGATCTAGATGATATTGAAAATCCAACAGCATCTTTAGCTAGTCAGGTCTATGCGCAAGATGGTACACCAATGGGTAAGTTTTATTTAGAAGACAGAATTAGTGTGAAATATAGAGATATTAGCCCCTACTTATTGCAAGCACTAGTTGCAACGGAGGATAAGCGATTTTATGATCACTATGGAATTGACGGCGAAGGATTAATGAGAGCGGTTGCCTTTCTTGGTAGTCAAGGTGGTGCTTCTACCATCACCATGCAGACAGCAAAGAACTTGTTTACTGACAATTGGGGTACGAAAAATAAAATCTTAAGAGTCATTCAAAAAATAAAAGAGAGTATTATTGCCATCAAATTAGAACGCAATTTCACTAAGCAAGAAATCATCACGTTGTATTTGAATACAGTGCCATTTAGTGAGAATCTTTTTGGTGTAAGCAATGCTTCTAGGTCTTTTTTTCAAAAGGAACCGGATCGCTTAACAGTCGAAGAAGCTGCATTACTAATTGGCATGATCAATGCCCCTACTAAATACAACCCTAACAGAAATCCTAAATTAGCCATTGAAAGAAGAAACTTAGTATTGAACAGAATGGCTGGTGAAAAATACATCACTAACGAACAAGCAACACAATTAAAAGCGTTGCCCCTGGTAACTAATTTCAAGAAACTAGACGAAAACAATGGCTTAGGCCCCTACTTTAGAAGTTACTTAGGGGAATACATGAAAAAGTGGTGTAAAGAACATAAGAAGAACAATGGTGACCCTTATAACTTATACAGAGATGGTTTAAAAATTTATACCACCATTAACCCTCGTATGCAATTATACGCAGAAGAAGCTGTCGCAAGACATATGGCCTACTTGCAAAGAGAATTTAACAAGCAATCAAATATTAAAACAGGTACTGTTTGGAAAGACTTTAGTAACCAATTAGAATTAGCTGTTAAACAAACTGACCGTTGGAGAAATTTGAAACGTGAGGAGATGGAAGAAAATGAGATCAGAAAAACATTTGATGAAGTTTTGCCAATGCGTGTTTTTGCATGGAATAAAAATAGGTTCATTGATACCATCATGACACCGATGGACTCATTAAAGTACCATAAGCAAATGCTACAAACTGGATTTTTAGCAGTGGACCCTTTTACTGGTGAAGTCAAAGCATGGGTTGGTGGAATTGACTTTAAGACATTTAAATACGACCACGTAAATATCAATACAAGAAGACAAGTAGGTTCCACTATGAAACCTTTATTGTATTCTTTAGCGATAGAAAAAGCTGGCTTCACACCTTTTAGCATTGTACAGGATCAACAACAAAATTTTGAAGGATATGGCATGGTACCTAATACAGCTAAAACTTGTACAGGACAAGCTATGCCAATGGCACAAGCTTTGGCTGAATCCAGAAACTGTGCTACCGCTTATATCATGAAGCAAATTAATGGAGATGGCAATGAGGCAGCAAAAGAATTAGTAGCCTATTTGAAAAAGTCAAATATTCAAGCCGATATCCCTGCCTATCCTTCTATCGCTTTAGGCGCATGTGAAGTTTCTTTGTTTGAAATGGTTCAGGCTTATACGATGTTCCCTGGTGGTGGTTATAATGCCCAACCATTTTTCATTAATCGTATCGAAGATAAAAATGGTAATGTATTAGAGAGTTTCTCACCACAAAGAAGAAAAGTGATTAGTGAATTAACAGCCTACTCTGTTGTAAGTATGATGGAGGGTGTGATTTCTAAAGGTACAGGTAGAAGTATGTATTCTTATGACATTGGAACGCAAGCAGTAGCAGGTAAAACTGGTACCACCAATGATAATAGTGACTTATGGTTTATGGGATATACCCCACAAATACTAGCAGGTGCTTGGGTGGGCGCAGATGATCGTTATATTCGTTTTACAGATAATTATTTTGGACAAGGTGCGCATGGCTCCTTACCTATTTGGGCCTATTTTATGAATAAAGTGGCAAACGACCCAGCAAGTAATTTAGATAGAAACGCAAGTTTTGTAAGACCTGATAATTTAAGTACAGACTTTAATGTCAATTTTGTTGGCAAGGACTCAAGTATAGATTTAACAGTGCCGGATACAGATGCAGAGGGCATCGCTGCAGAATCAGATTACAGCTTGATTTCAAATAACGAACCAAGTGTTGAAACGCCTGCTGCAAATAATGCTCCAGTCAATAAATCTACAATGCCTAAAAAGCCAACAACAGAACCTAAACAAGCGACTACACCTGCTAATAAACCAAAAGCAGTCATGCCTAAGAAACAGCAATAAATGCAATTGGAAATTTGTAAGTTGAATTTGTACTTTAAATCGAACTAAAAAGATGGCTGAATTAGTTTCAGTAGTCTTTTTGCTTTAAGGCATATTGCAATGTGAAATGGTGGTAATTATTTCTTTGAAAAAAGCCTGTACCATATTGAAACTGTATTCTTTTATAAGGAAAACTAAAACCAGCACTCATTCCATTTAAACTATTGGGCTGATTGGGCAAATTCAATTCGAACCTTCGTGCAAAATGATAGCCAAGATCTATTTCAAAATTTTGCCCTATATACAATTGTGATCCCAACACAAGGTGGTTAAAAACATTTTGCAGTGAACCGGGTTTCTTATACCCCTCTGTATTATAAAAATCAAGGTCATAGTAATTGTCATTCCAAACAGATAATCGCTCTGCTGTCACCGAAAATTGTATAGGTGCATTGGCTAATTTTTTGGACCAGCCAAGAATTAAATTCAATGGTAGCTCTTCCTTTTCTTGAAAATATTTTAATTGTGTGCCTACATTTTGTAATAAAATACTCCATTGTGACAAACCGTTTGGCGTAAGAAATCGCACCCCCACATCCATTGCAACGCCATTAGATCTGTAC
>Ga0315900_10013093_pt1 | contig 10118 bp, 8 predicted proteins | sample LakEriMetagenome_FD_203521 | JGI IMG/M metagenome (GOLD analysis project Ga0315900, IMG submission 203521) | Freshwater fungal communities from buoy surface, Lake Erie, Ohio, United States - Buoy 12 MA114 | ecosystem: Environmental > Aquatic > Freshwater > Lake > Lake biofilm | place: USA: Lake...
CCAAGCGCATCATGGATGCCTGTGGCGGCCCGGTGCGCGCCATTATTGACCTGGTGAACGGGACGGAGACAGCGCGGAGCGCCTTTGATGCGCTGCGCAAGGGCGGCAAGCTGGTGCAGGTGGGGCTTTTTGGCGGGGAATTGGCTGTCCCGCTACCGGTCATGCCGATGCGCGCGCTCACGATCCAGGGATCTTATGTGGGCAATGTCAAGGAGTTGCGGGAATTGGTCGGCATTGCCCAAAAAGGTGGTTTGCCGGGCATTCCGATTACCCGCATGCCGCTTAATCAAGCCGACACAGCGCTCAATAGGTTGAAAGATGGCAAGGTGACGGGCCGAATTGTCCTCACGGCGGAGGTTTCTTAAAAAATATGAAACTAATGGTTGCATTCCGACCCAAAATACTCAATCCTCACAGGCATGGACAACGGAAGCACCCTTATTCAAGACATCGCCCCCTTGCGAGACTTCGTCCGCGGCATGACAGCCTTGGCCGATGCGGGTGGCGATGAGGCCCTTTTCCTGAAGGAGGCGCCAGGCTTGCTCCGCAAGCTTGTGCTTTCCGATAATTGGTTGCCGCCGGAGTTTACCGCGCCAACCGATACCTATCGGCAATTGCTCCTGCATTGCGATCCGCAACAGCGGTTTTCGGTCGTCTGCTTCGTATGGGGGCCAGGGCAACAGACTCCGGTCCATAACCACACCGTCTGGGGCCTGGTTGGCGTGCATCAGGGTGAGGAGATTTCGACCGAAATGGTCGCTGACCCGAATGGCGGGCCGATGCGCCCAGGGCGCGTTGACCGGGTCAAGCGCGGTGATGTGGTGGTCTTGAGCAGCGACAGTTACGACACGCATCGCGTAGAAAATGCGGTGCAAGGGCGCACCAGCATCAGCATCCATGTCTATGGCGCCAATATCGGTGCGGTGAAGCGCGCCATGTTCAATCCCGAAACCAGCCAGCCCGAGTATTTCATCTCCGGCTATGACAATAAAAGCGTACCCAATTTGTGGGATTTGAGCCGGTCTGCCAATTGAAGCCTGCCCCTTGCGCGCTCGCGCGCGAGGCATGATGCTGCCTGCCATTACGCAGGGAAAATCGCCATGGCCGACAGCATTCCCGTACTCGACCTTGCCCCTTTGCGCGCGGGCGCGGCCGGTGCGCTTGAACAGCTTGGCCAGGAACTGCGCCACGCCTTTACCGAGGTTGGCTTCTATTTCGTACGCAATCACGGCATTCCGGAAGCGCTGCTCGATCAAACCTTCGCCGAGGCAGCGCGCTTCCATGCGCAGCCTTTGGATGCGAAGCTGGCGCTCAAGATCAATGAACATAATATCGGCTATATGCCGATGCGGGGAGCCACCACGCGCGTGAATGCGGTAGGCGAAGTTGCGCTGCCCAATGCGAATGAAGCGGTGTTCTTCAAGCGTGACTTGCCGGCTGACCATCCCGATGTTGTTGGTAAGGTGCGTTTTCGCGGCGCCAATCAATGGCCGGCTTTGCCGGGGTTTCGGGAAAATATCTTGCAGGCCATGGCGGCATTTGAAGGCTTGGGGTTGTCGCTTTTGCCGATTTATGCCCGCGCACTTGACCTGCCGGCCGATTACTTCGCGCCCCTCTTCCGGGAACCCATGTTCACGCTGCGGATGTCCCATTACCCGCCGCAGGAACCAACCGCGCCCGAGAATGAATTCGGCATCGCACCCCATATGGACACAAGCTTCATGACCATCCTGGCGCAGAACAGGGTGCCGGGGCTGTCGCTCAGGTTGCCGGATGGACGCTGGTTGGATGCGCCGGCCCCCGAAGGCGCGCTTCTGATCAATGGCGGGATGATGCTCCGGCGTTGGACGGATAATCGCTTCCTGGCCACGCCACATCGCGTGATCAATCGCTCTGGCCGTGAACGCTATGCGATTCCGTTTTTCATGGATGCGAATTACCGCGCTGTCATGAAGCCGATCACCGCTGATGGCCAGCCCGGACGGATGGAGCCCATCACCTATCCCGATTTCATGACCGGCTATCAGCGCGCCAATTTCCACCACGCCGCCGAAAAATCCGAAGAAAAAGTGCAATTGCAGGGCGCCTGACGCGTCTCGGGGCAGGGGGCTTTACCTTCCATGTAGAAGGCGTAGCCTTCGTTCAGCCGCAAAGGCTTCGAACCGTTTTGGGAGGAAAGCTCATGAAAGTAACACGTCGCACGGCCCTCGCGGCCGGCGCGGGCATTGGCACCGGCATTGGTGGCCTGCCCTGGCGGAGCGCGAAGGCGCAGGCCGCGAATACCATCAAGATCGCGCTGCTGACGGATTTTTCCGGCACCTATCGCGATGTGAGTGGACCTACGGAATTGGCCTGCGTACGCCAGGCGGCTGCGGAGATGAGCAATCGCGGCTTCAATATCGAAGTGCTCTATGGCGATAATCTGAATCGTCCCGATGTCGGTTCCAACCTCACGCGGCAATGGATTGACCGTGACGGCGTTGATGTCGTGGTTGATGGCGGGGCCTCTTCCGTGGCGCTCGCGGCCAATGAAATCATTCGTGACAAGAACAAGGTCTTCCTAAACACGACCTCGGCCACTTCGGATCTGACAGGGCGTGCTTGCACGCCGAATACCGTTCACTGGACCTATGATACCTGGATGCTGGCCAATTCCACCGGCGGTGCAACGGTGCGCGCGGGGGGCGATAGCTGGTATTTCATCACGGCCGATTACGCCTTCGGCCATGCCCTGGAACGCGACACGGCGAATTTCGTGCGCAATGCCGGCGGGCGCGTGCTTGGCCAGGTGCGCACACCCTTCCCGGGCACGACCGATTTTTCGGCCTTTCTGGTGCAGGCGCAGGCATCACGCGCCAAGGTGATTGGGCTTGCCAATGCCGGCAGTGACACCATCAATTGCATCAAGCAGGCAGCCGAATTCGGCATCATGCGCCGCGGCATAAAGCTTGCCAGTCTGCTAATGTTCTTGCCGGATGTGCATTCGCTCGGGCTTGCCACCACGCAAGGGCTGATCTGCACCGAAACCTTCTATTGGGATTTGAATGACCGCACGCGCGCCTTCTCGGCCCGTGTGCGGCCCAATATCGGGCAGAATGCGCTTTGCATGAATCACGCCGGTGGTTATGCGGCGGTGCTGCATTACCTGAAGACGGTCGCCGATATGGGCGTGGCGCAGGCCAAGCAAAGCGGCGCGGCCACGGTTTCGCGCATGAAGGCCATTCCCTGTGACGATGATTGCTTCGGCCCCGGCACCATCCGCGCCGATGGCCGCAAGCTGCACCCGGCCTATTTGTTCGAGGTGAAAAAGCCCGAGGAAAGCCGCGGCGTGTTTGACTATTACAAGCTGCTGCAAACGACCGAGGCGAATAACGCTTTCCGTCCACTTGCTGACGGTGGCTGCAGCTTCGTGCGGAGCTAAAATCTGAATGGCGCGGTGGGGCACATCACCCCATCGCGCCTAACCCCGCGCGCGAAACACCAATTGGCGCGAGAGCACGAAATTCCCGAACATCCCCGCAATCGCCCCAGCAGCGACACCCAGCACGGGATGCGCCGCCACTACCGGCACAAATGCAATCAACGCGGCATAGGTGCCGTAATTCATCGCAAAGCCCACCAGATTGACCACTAGGAACAGCGCCCATTGCTGGTGCACCGGCCCATCCCCGCGCCCGCGGAATGTCCAAACCCGATTGAGCGCCCAGGTCGTGGTCGCTGCCACCAGGTATGACACCGCGCGCCCGCCATAAAGCCCAAGCCCAAGCGCCAGACCGCCATAAAGCACCGCGGTATCCACCACGAAACCGATCGTACCCACCACACCAAAGCGCAGAAATTCCATCAGCACGCCAAAGCGTGCCGCGCCGATCATGCCTTCAATGCGGGTGAGGATCGCTTGCACTGCCATGCGCGCCTGTAACGCAGGAAAGCGGGGTGGGGCAAACCGCCTTGGCCCTCATGCGGTTCCGGCGCTATCACATGGCACCGAAAAATCCTGGCCTGAAGGGAAGCGCGCATGGTCGCTGTGATTGGTCTCGGCAATATGGGCATGGCGATGCTCAAGCGGCTTTTGGCGATGGGCCACCAGCCGCGCGCCTGGGATCTGGACCCCACCAAGCGAGATACCGCGCGGCAAGCAGGTGCGATGATTGGCGCTGATCTCGCCGGAAGTGTCGCGGACATGACCATCCTGTCCCTGCCGCATGATGCCGCGGTGGCCGAGGTACTCGCGCCAATACTGCCCGCCTTGCCCCAAGACGCCGTGATCATTGATACCTCCACCCTTTCGCCACGCGCCGTGCGCGGTTTTACGGAACAGGCCAAAGCGCAGGGCGTTTTTTATCTTGATGCGCCGGTCTCGGGTGGTCCGGCGGGTGCCGCGGCGGGCAGCATGGCCATGATGGTGGGCGGCGATGCCGCTGCCCTGGAACGCGCCACACCCATCCTGCAACACCTCACCGCGCGGCTATTGCATATCGGGCCATCCGGGGCGGGGCAGGTGGCGAAGCTTGTGAACAACCTGCTCGTCGCAAGCCATTTGGTGACGGCCGGTGAGGCGCTGCGCCTCGGCGCCGCCGCCGGGGTGGCGCCGGAAGCGCTTTTGCCGTTGTTGAATGGCGCCTCTGGCCGATCCGCGGTGACCGAGGTGAATTGGCCGCGCTGGATCATCCCCGATAGCTTTGACTCAGGCTTCAGCGCCGGGCTGATGCGCAAGGATGTGGGCTTGGCGCTGGAATTGGCGCGGGAGTTAGACGTGGCCCTGGAAGCCACTGGCCGCGCCGCTGCGCTGTGGCAGGAATTGCGTGAGGCCGTGCCGGATGCGGCGGATTTCAACCGGCTTTCCGCAGCGCTTTTCGCAGGAGCCAAGCCATGACCCCCTTCAGCGCCAAAACCGTACTTATCGAGGAGGTCGCCGCTTTGCTGGGCGGGCGTACGGGCAGCCTGGTGGATGGCGAGATCATCGCCGGCGATGGCAGCACCATCACCTTGCAGGACCCGACAACTGGCGCGGCACTGCTGGAATATACCAGCGCTGGCCCTGGCCTTGTCGCGCAAGCCACCAGCAGCGCCGCGCGCGCCCAAAGCCTTTGGCAAACGCTGAGCGGCGCGGAGCGTGGCCGCCGGCTTTGGGCCATCGCGCCCTTGCTCCGCCAAAACGCGGAACATCTGGCCCGCCTGGAATCCGCACAAACCGGCAAGCCCTTGCGCGATACGCGGGCCGAGGTCGCGCGTGTGGCAGAGATGGCCGAATATTGGGCCGGCTGGTGTGACAAGATCGAAGGCCGCATCATCCCCGTACCCTCGGGCCACACCGTCATGGTGCGGCGTGAAGCCCTTGGCGTGGTGCTTGCCATCACGCCCTGGAATGCGCCGATTTTCACCGGCGGCTGGAATGTCTTTCCCGCTTTGGCCGCGGGCAATGCGGTGGTGCTGAAGCCATCGGAATTCACGCCGCTGACTTCCCTTGCTCTGGGGTTGCTCGCGGAAAAAGCTGGGTTGCCGCGTGGCCTGTTTCAGGTGATCGCTGGGCCGGGGCAAGGGACGGGTGCGGCTTTGCTTGCTGCCCCCGAAATCGCGAAGGTGGTCTTTGTCGGCGGTGTCGCGGCGGGGCGCGCCGTGGCCGCAACGGCCGCCGCGCGCGGCCTGCCCACGCTGCTCGAACTCGGCGGCAAAAGTGCGAATATTGTCTTTGAAGATGCCGATTTCGCCAGCGCCATCCAGGGCGCGCAGCAGGCGATCTATGCCGGCTCCGGTCAATCCTGTGTCGCGGGATCGCGCCTTCTGGTGCAGCGCAGCCTGCATGATCGTTTTGTCGCGGCCCTTGCCGAAGCGCAGCGGCGCATTCGCTTGGGGGATCCCTTGGATGCCGCAACCGAAATGGGCCCTGTGGCCAATGCCCGGCAATTCGCCCATGTGCGGGAATTGCTCGCCGCAGGTGCTGCTTCCGGTGCTGCGGTCATGGCGGCGATGCGGCCAGGCGCATTACCGGAAGGTGGTTTTTGGGTGCCACCCACCTTGCTCGCTGGGCTTTCCAATGAAGCGCGCCCAGCGCAGGAGGAAATCTTCGGCCCTGTCGTCGCTGCCATCCCCTTCAAGGATGAGGAGGAGGCCATTACCCTTGCCAATGCCACGCCCTTTGGTCTGGCCGGCGCGGTCTGGACGCGTGATCTGGGCCGGGCGCATCGCGTGGCGGCAAGGGTCAGGGCAGGGACTTTTTGGGTCAATGGCTATCGCACCATCCATGTCTCGGTGCCTTTTGGCGGCTTTGGTGCCTCTGGTCATGGCCGGTCATCAGGGCAGGAAGTTCTGGCCGAGCTGACGCAAAGCAAGGCAATCTGGATCGATACTGCCCAGGAACCGGCCTTGGGTTTCGGCCATAAGCCAGGCTGAGGCCAAATCGCGCTTGCGCGTCCTGCCGCAAGCGGGTCTGATAGGTGGAACACGAAAAGGGGGCTCACATGCAACGTCGGGATGTCTTCAAACTGGGTGCCGCCGCAGCCGCAACCTCGCTGCCGTCCTTCGCCATTGCCCAGCCAGCACAGAACCGCGTGCTGAAAATGGTGCCGCAGGCGAATCTCACCAGCCTCGATCCTATTTGGACCACCGCCAATATTACCCGCAATTTCGGCCATATGGTGTTCGACACGCTGTATGGCATGGATGCGCAGTTCCGCCCGCAGCCGCAAATGGCGGCTGGCCATAGCAGCGATGATGGCGGGCGGAGTGTCACGATCACCCTTCGCCCCGGTTTGAAATTCCATGACGGGGAACCGGTGCGCGCGCAGGATGTGGTGCCAAGCCTGCAACGCTGGATGCGGCGCAACCCCTTCGGCCAGAAATTGGCGACGGTCACGGATGACATCCAGGTGGTGGATGATATGCGCATCCGCTTCCGCTTGAAAAAACCCTTCCCGCTACTGTTTCATGCGCTGGCGCAGGTTTCCAATAGCCCCGCCTTCATCATGCCGGAGCGGCTCGCCAAGACCGATCCCTTCCAACAGGTGCGCGAAGCGATCGGGTCCGGCCCCTTCCGCTTCAAGGCCAATGAATTCAATTCCGGCAGTCTGGTGGTGTTTGAACGCTTCGCCGATTATGTGCCGGTGCAAACCGGTTCACCAAGCCTGACCGCCGGGCCAAAAATCGCCCATTTCGATCGTGTGGAATGGCACATCATTGTGGATGCCGCGACCGCGGCGGCCGCACTGCAAACGGGCGAGATTGACTGGTACGAACAACCACCGCCGGAAGTGCAGCAACTTTTGCGCCGCAATCGGCAGGTAGTGATTGAAGCGATTGACCCGCTGCCACTCACCGGCATTCTCCGCTTCAACCATGCACATGCGCCCTTCAACAACAAGGCGCTGCGCCAAGCCTTGCTGCCCGCGATCAGCCAGCAGGATTTCATGCAGGCATCGGTGGGTACGGATGCCTCGCTCTACACCACGGGTGTTGGCATGTTTACGCCGGGCACACCCCTTGCGAATGATGCCGGCCTCGCGCCACTCATGGGGCCGCGCAGCATTGACCGCGCGCGGGGCCTGATGCGTGAAGCGGGCTACACGAACCAAACCATGCGCCTGATTGGCCCGACGGATATTCTGGTGCCGGCCGCACTCACGCAGGTGGGGGCGGATCTGGTGCGCCGGCTTGGCTTCAATGCCGACATTGTGCTGAGCGATTGGGGCACCACGGTGCAGCGGCGCACCTCGCGGGAGCCGGTGGAGCGGGCAGGGTGGTCCATGCTGTTCACCTCCTTCTCGTCCTTCGATTTCGCCGATCCGGCGGCGCATTTCCCGCTGCGTGGCAATGGTACCAATGCCTGGTTCGGTTGGCCGGATATCCCGAAGCTTGAGGAATTGCGCGACGCCTGGTTCGACGCGCCTGATTTGCCGTCGCAGCAAGCCCTGGCGCGGGAGATGCAAACGGTTGCGATGGATGAACTGCCCTATATCCCGCTCGGATCCTACAAATCCATGACGGCCTTGCGCGCCAACCTTACGGGGCGCGTTGCGGGTCTGGCACTTTACTGGGGTATTCGGCGGGGCTGAGGGGGAGGGGCGGGGTGTCGCCGCTCCGCCGCAAGCCATTGATGGCATGGGCCATGCATCACCTTGGCCCAGCCGAGGGCGCCAATCAGCGAATGGGGCTATTTGCGCCGCACTGAAAGCAGGCTAAGCGAGACCTCTTACGCTGCTCTGCCTTCTGGCAAGGCAAAGTGACTTTTACCTGGGCAGACTGGGCTGCCCGAACATGAATGGGAGACGGGAGATGGATCGTAGAGATTTCCTCAAGGCAACCGCCGGTATTGCGGCACTGACGGGCACGGCTGGGCTTTCCGCCCCGGCGCTGGCGCAGGGCGCGGCTGCGCGCACGCTACGCTTTGTGCCGCAGGCCAATTTGGCCAATTTCGACCCCATCTGGGGCACACAATATGTGGTGCGCAATGCTGCCGCCCTGGTGTGGGACACGCTTTACGGCTTTGACGACAAGCTGGAATCCAAGCGTCAGATGGTGGAAAGCGAGGAAGTTTCGTCTGACGGCAAGGTCTGGTCTTTCCGCCTGCGCGAAGGGCTGATGTGGCATGATGGCACGCGCGTGACCGCGGCCGATTGCGTCGCCAGCCTCAATCGCTGGGCGGTGCGCGATGGCATGGGCCAGATGATCCGCGCGATCCAGGAAGAATTGGTGGCGGTGGATGACCGCACCTTCCGTTGGCGCCTGAAGGCACCTTACCCCAAAATGCTGCTGGCGCTCGGCAAGAACAACACGCCGATGGCGTTCATGATGCCGGAGCGTATTGCGCGCACTGATCCCTTCCAGCAGATTACCGAATTCGTGGGTTCTGGCCCGATGCGCTTTGTACGCAATGAATGGGTGCCGGGTGCCAAGGCGGTTTTCACCAGGTTTGACCAATATGTGCCGCGTAATGAGCCTCCGTCCTGGCTTGCCGGAGGCAAGCGGATCAATGTTGAACGCATTGAATGGATCATCATGCCAGACCCGGCGACTGCTTCGGCGGCGCTGATGAATGGTGAAATTGATTGGTGGGAAACCCCGCTGACGGACCTGATCCCAGCCTTGCGGCGCAACCGCAATGTGCGCGTGGATATTGCCGATCCGCTGGGCAATATTGGTTCCTTCCGTTTCAACCATTTGCATGCGCCGTTCAATGATGTGCGCGCGCGCCGTGCGGTGGCGATGGTACTGAACCAGGAAGACTATATGCGTGCGGTGGTTGGTGATGACCGGGCGCTGTGGCAGACCCTGCCTTCCTTCTTCACGCCCGGCACGCCGCTTTACACTGAAGCGGGTGGCGATATCCTGAAGGGGCCGCGCAATGTTGAAGCCGCCCGCGCGCTGCTGCGTGAATCTGGCTATAATGGTCAGCCCATCACATTGCTGGTTGGCCAGGATCAGGCCCCGCTCAAGGCCATGGGTGAAGTCACCAATGCGCTGCTGCGCTCAATCGGCATGAATGTGGACTTTGTGGCGACCGATTGGGGCACCGTTGGTCAGCGCCGCGCTTCCAAATCCCCGCCCGGTCAGGGCGGCTGGCACATCTTCCACACCTGGCATGCGGGTGCGGATTGCATCAACCCGGCGGCCTATCTTGCCCTTCGCGCCCATGGCGATGGCGCCTGGTTCGGCTGGCCCAAGGATGATGCGGTGGAAGCGGCCCGTGACAAGTGGTTCGCGGCACCTGACGTGGCGGCGGAAAAGGCTGCGGTTGCGGAAATGAATGCCGCCGCGATGAGCCACATGACCTATGCGCCGACCGGCTTCTACAAGACCTACCAGGCGTGGCGCAGCAATGTCACCGGCATTGTCGGCGGCCCGCTGCCCTTCTTCTGGGGTGTGAACAAGGCCTAATCAGGAAAGATTGCCGGGATCATGTTCGCCTATATCGTCCGACGCGTCTTGGCCACCATTCCGGTGATGGCCTTTGTCGCGCTTTTTGTCTTCAGTCTGCTCTATATCGCGCCGGGTGACCCGGCGGCGGTGATTGCGGGCGATCAGGCGACGCCTGAAGATGTGGAACGCATCCGCGCCAGCCTTGGCCTCGACCGGCCGTTTTTGATCCGGTTCGGGGAATGGGTGTGGCGTATTCTTCAGGG
>Ga0315900_10013096_pt1 | contig 10116 bp, 8 predicted proteins | sample LakEriMetagenome_FD_203521 | JGI IMG/M metagenome (GOLD analysis project Ga0315900, IMG submission 203521) | Freshwater fungal communities from buoy surface, Lake Erie, Ohio, United States - Buoy 12 MA114 | ecosystem: Environmental > Aquatic > Freshwater > Lake > Lake biofilm | place: USA: Lake...
CATGTATTGATAATTGTGCCTACGACTCATATCATGCCAAGATTTTGCCACTGCGAGAAGTTCTTCATTCTGGAAATTTTTGTTAGCCTGGAATTGCCTCTCTGAAAAAAAATCCACAATTTTCACCTATTCTTTGTTGATGGTCCGACAGTCCTGACAATGCAATTCCGCATTTTTTCAGATGAAGCAAACATATCCAAGATACGATGAGAGTTTACAGAAGCAACAATCACAAAAAAACGACTTCTAGGGTTTTCCTCGATTCTGGATTCAAATTCAAAACGTGACAAAACTTTTTTATCTGAAAAAAGGTGCATACCAGTTAGCCGGGGATCAGAGTCGGCAAAAAAGTCAACTTTATCAAGCAACTCGGCATTCTTCATGAACCCCATTACTCGGAACGCATAAGAACTTAAGCCATAAATTGCAACGAACGCCCGAGGGAAGTTAGCTGCCTCTGAGAGGATGTCTTTGATATCTCGTGTTGTTTGTTCGAAGTCCGTACCATTCTTTGTCAAAAAATCACAAAGAAATTCACTGGCGTGAAAACTAGGAACCGCAATCAATTGTTCCTTAGAGGGGGTTCTTTTCGTAGCAACAATAAGCAGGTCAGAATACGCAAGACCTTCTGCCACAAGTCTCTCGCCTTGCCGAATCGCTAGTACGTCGAGGCCGACTTCTTGACAAAGACGATTCATGGATTGCGGTGAGAAGTGGTTAATATGTTCAAGATCAAAGTGATTATACGGACCGTAATAGCAGTCCTCATAAGCGGAGGCATCGGGAGTGGAAATAGCGACAATACCACCATCTTTGACACTATCTACCAACCTTCGCAAATCTTCGAGCGGATTTGGTAGGTGTTCAAAGGTATGAGTAGCCACAACGAGGTCAAAATGACGACCACCAAAACTTTCCATGCCAACATCAAAGTTGAGAACTTCTTTTGCACCGAACTGCAGACAAATATCACTGAATATATGTGCTCCTGCCCCATAGTCGAGAATGGACGCATCAAGAATCTTGAGATGTGAATTTTCCTGAATATACTTCAAGAGTGAAGAGAAATACTGCTTATCTTGAAGCTCTAGCTGTGGACTACTTCGAGCTACGTGTTTATTGAGTTTTTGATAGTATGCATCATAGGCCTTTGGTGAATCTCCCGAGAGATTCGAAATGAACCCACATTTATCACAACATTGTAGCGCCAGATTGCCTGATAGCGGATAGGCCTCGGGGGTCAACATGTTCAAATTCTTGTCTTGGACACAAGATGTCATTGAAGAACAAACCTTACATTCGTGCATAAAGGGTAATTCCTTCCCCGAAGAGCGAGTGACATTCCAATTTTAGTGTATATCCAAGTCTGTGCAAAATTCGGGGAATGCCAATAAGTGATTCCAAATTATGACTCAAGTTGATCATCAAATGAATGTGCTTCCATTGACCAAGAATTTCTCTAGCATCACTAACTACCTCAAATTCTGGACCTTCGATGTGCAACTTCACGAGCACTCTACTGTGAGATGATATTCCTATCGAATCGATTAGATCAATAAACTTTATAACTTGAACATTTTGTGGATCAGCAGCCAATCCTGGAACCAGTCTTGCCGACAAGAGACCATTTGAGATCAATTTTCGCGGGGCATGAATCCCAACCAATGCCTTTTGCACAATCTCCAAGCGATCATCCTGAGACACTCTTTCAGGAAGAGCATTAAATAACGGTGATTCCTGATCGGGTTCGATTGCGATATATTTTCTAAAGGAAAGGTTATGGAAGTCCGCACTCCTATAGAGATGTAAGTCATGGGAGCCACCGTCAATCACATAGTCATAGGTGTAGTGGTGAGGATTAACAAATTCCAAGTTGTACTTCGTACTCTCATCCTTCAATACAAAATTGTCGCGAAGCTTTCTTCGGAATTTCCAATGGGCTACGTGCCGAAGGATGGCTTTCGATTCAGAGTCTTGGAATAGCCTTGCGGTGGTCATTATTCTTACAAAATCAAAGGAGTTTGCGTACCATCCGTTACTGAATCTGTCTGGTGAAAACAACTCAAGTAAGTCATAAACTGTGATGAGTTCCTGCTCGATTTCGTCAAATAAAGCCCTGATGACACTGGGGTCTTCTTTGAAGTAGGAAAGAAGGTAAATATGCTCAGGGTCAAATTTGTGACCGTCTATTGGATGAATAGGAACACCATGGATTGACCCTGTTTTTTTCGAATCAAGAATCATGATTGGTCTTCTAAGGTCGGTTGGCCACATCTTCAGAATCATCGCCCCAAGTTGCCCTGCACCAATTAGTACTATTGGTCGATACATAATGTAATTCTTGAATTTTCTTTTGAATCTCACGCTGTTAGATCACTCCATCTTGCGATGTCCGGATCATCAAAGAACTTCGCATAATGATGAACACTACTTTTGCTTGGGCTAGTCCAATTGAGTGAAGAAGAAAGAGTTGCAATTTGTGACTCCAGTTTAGACTTTGTGTAAAGGTCTGTGGCTTGAAGAGCTTGCCAAAAGACTCCTCCATAAATTCCTAAACTTGCCGCCATCACTTCGGATTTTTTTAGGGTGCGACCCAAGATGGCACTCATCGACTTCTTTTCATTCTTTGGCTTTTCTAAACATGAACTAAATTTTTCTTCCCACCTTCCTGCCATAAATGCCATTGAATATTCTCTTCTCGCCTTTGCCCTTGATTGAATACTCAATTCACGATACAAGTTGTTGTTTGAACCAATTAGGGAAATGTGTTGTGCAAATTCGTTTGTGTTCTTTGCTATCAAGCCAGTAACACCGTGATCAATCATGTAAGATTCCATAGGATTATTGAATGCGACCGCTGGAATACCAAGAGTCATTGCCTCTTGAAGAGCTTGATCGCATGTACCATAATGATTACGAGCCAGTGGGTAGAAAAAAATGTCAAAGTTGTTCAGATGGTGGAATTTTTCATCTTCTGAAACGTAGCCTAAGTATGATAGATTTTGCATCTTGTATTTTGTTGTCATGTCGTCAAAAAATCTAGTTCTTGGTCCAATAATGGTGATTTCGTAAGTACTTGGATCCAGTAATCGAAGTATTTGAAAAAAATCTTCGCTGACCTTTGTTTGATCCAGATTCCCAACATAACCAAGTCTGGTCTTTTTGCTGGCACTATGGTTCTTAGATTTAGGCGGTTGACACTTTTCAATTATGCTCTCGTAACCGCAGGTTGACCATATTGTGTCAAATTCACTCTTGTTTGATTCACGATAAGACATCACACAGGGAACCTGACGACTTAGAGGGGTGGTGAAAATGAATTCATCAGGAAAGTCAAGAATATACTTCGAGATTACATTTGGACTCTGTAGTCCCGATATATGACACCACAAAAGAATTCGAGATGGAGGCATCTGTTGATTAAGAAGGAGATCTTGCAAGAGAGGATGATTCCACCAATGAATCAATACAATATCGCTGTTGTCTATCATTTGAGAAACAGTGGCCAAATCTTGATACATTTTGTCCGCATGCCTAATGCCAACACTTGCAAGGTGCGTCTTTGACTGGCCATCTAGTTCTTCCAAAGAACAAACAGTGTGCACTCTTTCCTCAAGTTTCTTTGACTCAAAAGCGAAATAAGACCTGAGTACGGTGCCAACTCCTCCGCCCATATGTGGCGTAAGGTGCAGTATATTCAACACAACTAGACGATCGGTAGATTCTTGAGGTGATACCCAGATCGCTCTAGGTCATGCTCGGTTACTTCAAACAGTCCTACAGATTGATATTTCGTCCTTATCTCGTGAATTTGATCTTCAATGGAGTCAGGTCCACAGTGAGAAATTTGCTTGCATCCTCCACAGGTTGCATTTTGCTTCCTTTTTCCCGACAAATGTGCAAACCGATGCGTGTTCATTTCCGTGGAATTCCAAATTTCCTTCAAACTGCTCTCTCTGAGGTTACCTACGATTAGGGAACGCGACCAATCGACAAAACAAGCACTCACCTTCATATCAGAATTAACAGAGATGGAATAAAAGAGATAAGGACATGCCGTCTGTTCAACAATCTCATTTCCGTAAAGACCTTCTGTAATTTCGATATTCATTCTCTCCTCGACGTCAAAATTGGGCCAACAAGGAGACGTATTTTCTATATAAATTTTATCGCAAATATTTCCAAAAATATCAAGGAATTCTTGATGCCTGTGGTCACCTATAATCTCACTGGTTGTCTTTATTACAATCTTACAGCCGCTCCTTATTTTGTAAAGGTAACTCAAGTTTTCGACAAACTGTTCAAAGTCAACACGCGCTTTGGCAAACAAACTAAACTGATTGGCATCAAGACCATCAACAGATACATTGATGAGATCTATGCCAGAGTCAATCAGGTCTTCTGACCTCTCATGAGTAAGTAGAGCTCCATTTGTAGTTGTGTCAATCTTCTCGAATCGACCCGTTGACTTCGCAAGCCTAATCATCTGAGATAGTCGTTTGTTGACTAGTGGTTCACCATCTTTGTAAAGTCTCAAGACTTTGAAAGTAGAATCAAATTCCTCAGCATCTGTCATTATCTTCTCGAAGTCTTCCATTTGAAGAGTCCCCTGAAAACGACCAATAGACTTAATCAGCTTATGGTCACCAGTTGGACAAAATGTGCAGGCAAAATTGCAAGCGCTGGATGGATCTACAAACAACACAAATGGGGTGCTGAGAGGGGCTACATGAGCAATTGAAGTTCTAACACTACTTTTGCGGATTCCAATTTCTGCTTTCACGTTGTCCTTTCACAGACTCATCAGTTTTCCTTAGTCTAGCCATGAAATGAGTGGACATCTATCCCCTCGGACATAGTTTTGCCCATGGGATAAGAGATAGACGGGATGAACTGTCACAGATCTGTCGAAATGGGCAAATGCTCCTACTGTGAGGCAGACCCTGCAGCGAGATTCTGGGCTCTACAAATTTGTTCACTCCCCCCAATTAACTTCTGGACAATAATAACGACTCGCGCACCTTGAGTTCACAAGCATCATCTGAGAGATAAATGCTGATGAACAGAGAAACCCAGAGCTATCGGGTTCCGGCGGTTTGGACCAAGTTTTGCAGCAGCCAACAACCTTTTCGAGATATAACCAACTAATGGCGAATTTTCTCGCAAATTCCTCATTTGAGTTCCTTCGCCTCAACCACTTAGCTTTTCTGTACGAAGCAGAAATTATCAACTTTTACGGGAGTATATCTGCCTAATTTTCGGCAACAATTCATAAACTTCGAAATCGTCTTGCTTCCGTATCCTGTTTACCAAGTCTAGCAATTCGTTTGAAAGATTCCACGGCAAGATTACGATGGTCTGCGCTTCATTCAAGTAAGATTCGTCTAGCGGGTAGATTGGGAGATGACTGCCTGGCAAAAATTTCCCATGCTTTGATGTTGCCGAGTCGCACACAAAGCGAATATCAGTCTTATCTAATCCAACGAAATTGATGAGGGTGTTGCCTTTTGCTGCGGCTCCAATTCCAATTACGTTGTTTGATTTTGAAACTTGATCATGAAAAAAGGATCTGATCTTGATCTTTTTCTGTTCAACAGAATCTTGCAAAGACATCAACAAAGAGAGATCTGTTGCATTTTTTTCTTTTAATGAAAGCGATACCATAGACGCCAAGGAATCATTAGACCCATTCCTCTTTCTAACATAAGCTCTGATGCTTCCCCCATGTGTTTGTAAATACTCAGCTCTGAAAATGAACAAATCATGATGACTCAAAAAATTATTCAGCGATGTCAAGGAGAAATAAGAGAAGTGCTCGTGATAAATCGTATCAAAAAGTACGGAATCAAATAATTGTGAAAAGTCTTGTACTTCGATAACCAAGATACCGTCATTTGAGAGCAACAATTTCACGCTTTCTGTGAAGTCATGAAGATTAGGCACGTGAGCGAAAACATTATTTGCAATAACTACATCAGCGGCTCGCTGTCCCTTTCTTATTTCAGCTGCACTTTCTGGGTTTAGGAAAAAGTTGTAAACGCGGTGACCCTTTTTGATAGAGATTTCAGCTGCAACTTCTGTTGGCTCTACCCCATAGGCCGGGATACTCTTCTGTTTGAGCCGTTCAAGCAAGTACCCATCATTAGACGCAATCTCCGCAACAAGGCTATTTTCGTCCAATTGAAATTCTTCAATCAAGCGATCGACAAGAGCATGCGAATGTTGAATCCAAGATGTGGAAGTACTTGAAAGATAGGGGTAGTCCCGTGTAAAGAGTGCCTCGCTAGGATGGAAATCCATAGTTTGAACCAATTTGCAATCTTGACAAAACAGGAGAACTAAAGGGTAGTGAATTTCTCCCTTTGAGAGGTCTTCTCGACTCAAAAGGGAGTTTGATGGAGGCGCAAAACCCAGATCCAAGATTTGAACCAAGTTTGAGCCATGACATCCTCTACAGTCTTGTGAAGTCACACCACTACCTCTGACAAGCTTGGTAAATCCCTATCTGAATCAGAAATCTTACTAATTGGCAATGTCCAAGGAATTCTCAATTCAGCATCAAGTGGGTTAATTCCTTTTGAATCCGCTGGACTGTAATCATTTGTGTGAATATAAAGAAGTACAGTGTCTTCCTCGAGAGTCTGAAATCCATGAGCGACAAGAGGTGAGATGAGGAGACTACCCGAAGCTGGAGTAAGGCGGTAACAGGCAAATTTTCCATATGTCGGAGATTTGGGTCGTAAGTCCAAGAGGACGTCAAACACGCTGCCACTGATGCAAGACACTAGCTTACTCTCCGCAAATGGTTCAACTTGATAGTGCAAACCTCGAACTGTTCCAACAATTCTGTTGTGGCTCAAATTGATTTGACTTACCGAGAAATGTGACGAAGTAATCCCATGCTCTAGCGGCAGTATTTTTCTAAAAGTTCCACGCTCATCAAAAAAATTGTGGTTATCAATTAGTTGACATCCATCAAGACTACTAACAAGTCTTGAATCTAGATCAGAATTGTCCTGCTGAGCTTTTCCTACATGAGCCACGGGGCAGATCCACTCAAGAATAGGTTTTCTAGATGCTCTTTGTCACGCAACGTATCCATTGCGAACCAAAATCCAGAATGTTGAAAAGCGGCCAGATCGCCTTGCTGGGCCAGTATAGGCAAAACATCCAATTCCCAAGAAGGATTTGTTAGTCGACTCAATGTGTCAAAGATTCTTGGGTTAACCAAAAAGAAGCCGCCATTGATTAGGGAGTCAAAAGCACTTGTTCGTTCTGAAAAACTCGTCACAATTCCTGACTCAATAGAAACTGCTCCGTACCTCGCTGGCGGAATGACTGCAGTTAGTGTGACAGTCTTTCCCTTGCTAGCATGAAACAAAGCAGTTGCGTTTAGATTCTGATCAGTCAGACCGTCACCATAAGTGAAAAAGAAATCTTCTTGTCCCAAGAAACGTCTTACCCGCTTTAGCCTTTCTGCTGTATTGGAGTCTGAACCGGTATCTACGAGGGTTACTTTCCAATCTTCAATATCTTCATCTAGGATCTCAACTTCACCTGAACGAGTAAGGGTATGAAAATCTGAATTGTACTTTCTAAAGTTTAAAAAGTATTCCTTGATCACTTCACCCTTATAACCAAGGCAAACAACAAAGTCAGTAACTCCGTGAAGAGAGAATTTTTTCATTATGTGCCAAAGGACCGGTTTTTCACCCACTGTGACCATGGGCTTGGGGCGAAGGTATGTTTCTTCGGAAATTCTAGAACCGAGCCCGCCTGCAAGAATTACAGCCTTCACTATCTAAGCCTATCATTCTTCGCGGTTGTCGGTGACAAGTGATATATGGAAAGGTGCTAACAAGTTGTGCATTCTCGTGATGTTACCCATGATTCTTGAGACCTCTTCCTAGAAGAATGCCCTAGTCGACAAGAGATCGTTTCAGACTGTGCCAAGTAATGAACTTTAGATCATTCTGTTTGATTCACAGTCCATCAGAGTGCCGCATGTATACAAGCATCAATCGTTCCTCTTGCTTTTAGAAGAGAACGTCAGTCCACTAATTGAAAGTTCTAAACCGGTCTCCTAGCCTCTTTTGGATTGCTTATGATGAAGTTAGAGCGCCTCATCACATGACCCGAATAAATCTGTGTTCAGATCATGATTGGGGAAGCGAGCAGGTGGAGTAACTCAACAGCTTCCCAGAGGGTATTTATGATCAGTTTGAGGAGGTGTTCGAAGCTTTTTGGGCACAGGTTTGACTATACTCATTCTTCGAAACTACATGGGGAGAGCAAGTGCATTTCTTCTTGACGGGTCATACGGGGTTTAAGGGTACGTGGTTGACTCATCTTTTATGCCAACGTGGACACAAAGTATCTGGATATTCAAACCATGCCTTTCCTGCGAAATTATTCACTAACTCAATTCACAAAGATCAGTTGGAGTTGGATTTTCGCGGTGACATAAGAGATGGAGACTACTTCAACAAATGCCTCGCAAAGAGTAAAGCAGATGTGGTCATTCACTTGGCTGCTCAATCCTTAGTTCCAAAATCCTACATAGACCCTTTAGAAACCTTCTCCACCAATGTTGATGGAACTAGGAACGTTCTGCTGGCAACTAGAGCAAACCATTTTGTCAAGGCCTTACTGGTCATTACATCCGACAAGGTTTATCGAAATAGAAACTCTGAAGAACCTCATCGAGAAGTGGATCCCCTCGGTGGGCATGATCCATATAGTGCTTCCAAAGCAATGGCCGACATTATGACGCAATCCTTTATGAAACTCAATGATTTTCCGCCTATTGGTATTGCAAGAGCTGGGAATGTCGTTGGTGGAGGAGATCATGGAGAGAGGCGTTTGATTCCAGACATCATCCAAGCTATTGAAGAAGGAACACCACTTGAGCTCCGTCGACCTAGCGCCATAAGACCGTGGCAACATGTTCTCGATTGCCTTAATGGCTACTTAGTTTTGGTGGAAAGGCTATTGAAGGAAAGCGAATCAGGAATTTGGAATGTTGGACCAGAACTAACGGATCTCTATACGGTGGAAACTGTAGTCGAAACTTTTCTGAAAGAGATTCAGATACCACTTCAAGTCAAATTGAAACCTGGAGATGTATTTGAATCCGAGATCTTGAAGATCAATTCTGACAAGCTCAGACGGGAGACTAAGTGGTCAAATAAATTGAGTTTTTTCCAAACAATTCAATGGACTGCGCAGTGGTACCGAAGCAATATCAAAGACAAGAACGCAAGTTCTCGCGAATTAATGGAAGATCAGATAGCAAATTTTGAGCAAATCTGATGAAAAAATTACGCCTGCATTCAGTTCCGAATTCACTTCTAACTATATGTATTCTTACTAATGGCGCCAGAAAACAGCGTCTTCAACGAGTGCTCTCCTTCATAGAATTTCTTGGCTTTCGATGCATAATTCTAGATTCCGCAAGCACCTCTCTTGATTTGGAGTACAATCGGTGCAGCCTGTACATTCATTGTCCAGATGAGACAACAATACACAGATTGTTAAAAATACCTAACTTGGTTGAATCCAAATATCTCTTACTGTCTCCAGATGATGATTTCTTCTTGCCTTTAGGAATTCAAAGATGCCTTCAGTTTTTGGAGGAAAATGATCAATACACATCTGCGCAAGGTCAGCGTATCTATTTTCGTGAAGGAAAAGTAATTGAATGGGGGCCGATGTATGAAAACTACACTGGGTTAGATTTTTGGGAGGATGACGTACGAGAGAGACTTCTCCGGATGAGCTGCAGTATGCATTTTATATATTCTGTCATGAGAACTGAAGTGTTTTCAAAGATAATATCCACTCTAGAAAATACAGAGTCAAAGAATCCAAATAGTGCATTTCAGGTTGAATATGTGTTCAACTACTTGTTGGCTTTATTCGGAAAACACAAAATTCTTCCGATCTTGTATTCAGCCCGTGAAAGACATCCAGTTTGGCACCAGAATCTATCTTTCAGTGGGTGGATAAATGACACTCAAGACCAGGCAGCAGTGAATTTTAGGCGAAGTATTTCTAGGATGTATCAGTCTAGTATGAAATTATCTGACCTAGATGCCCAAAAATTAGAACAAGAGA
>Ga0315900_10013098_pt1 | contig 10116 bp, 8 predicted proteins | sample LakEriMetagenome_FD_203521 | JGI IMG/M metagenome (GOLD analysis project Ga0315900, IMG submission 203521) | Freshwater fungal communities from buoy surface, Lake Erie, Ohio, United States - Buoy 12 MA114 | ecosystem: Environmental > Aquatic > Freshwater > Lake > Lake biofilm | place: USA: Lake...
CAAGCAATAAGTCGCAGGTGTGTACTTCAGTTTTATGTTCATGGCTTACTGTGCAATTCCATTTTTGGTTTACCCTCTCCACACCGGTGATACAACATCCCTGAATGGCACTTACAAATGCGGATGGTGTTTTGGAAAACAACCAATGATCAAAATCCATACGGGAAGCAACCCAACCGGGCGCTGCTTCCTGCTCCCGGCAAAACGGAAGGTCGAGTTTGTGACCTCCGGGAGAATAAAAACTCACCCCACGGGAACCATGAAATTCTTTATGATGTGACAATTCTTTTATCCAATCGGGATGCAGCTTTTTTAAAACCGATTGTACTTTTCCGCTGAGTGCATCGCCGCAAATTTTATCACGGGGAAAAACTGCCTTGTCAATCAAAGCATGCGATATTCCTGCCTGAGATAAAAATAGGGAGGCGGTAGATCCGGACGGACCGGCACCGGCAATGATAACAGGATAATGCGCCATGCGGCTGAAAGATACAATAGATTTTAACTACCTTCGTTGAAGAGAAATGTCAAAATACTTTGCTTTCATCCTGTTGTTATTTCTGCCACTCAGCAAATTGCTCGCTCAGGCTGCTCCCAGATTTCTCCCATATACCGAGGTCACACTGATGCCTGGTACCAGCTGTTATGCGGGTGATTTATCTCCTTATGCACTTTTTAAAACCGAACTCGCAAAACCTGCTATCGGACTCGCCGTTAAAAGAAACTTTAACCGCCGGTGGAATTATCGTTTTGCAGGTATGTATGGTTCGCTTTATGGCAATGATGCACTCAATCAAAATAGTTTTCTCAGAAACCGTAACCTGGCATTCCAAACACAACTATGGGAAACTTCTTTTGGTTTTGAGTTTAATTTTTTTCCTTATGAAATCGGCAGCAAACAGTTTCCTGCTACCTTCTACCTCTTTGGTGGCTTGGGCGCTTTTGGTTTTAACCCTAAAGCATTTTATGGAGGTGAGAATGTGAGTTTGCGAGAGCTGACCACCGAAGGACAGGAATTAAGTAATTCAGAAAAAAAGAAATATTCGCCAGTACAAATTTGTATGCCTTTTGGTTTTGGAGGTAAATTTTCAATTTCTAAAAGGTTTGCAATTGGTATTGAATGGGGATTTCGCAAATTGTTTACGGATTATCTGGATGATGTTAGCACCACCTATGCCGATGCAAGATTACTTGGGAAAGAGCGAAGTCCAGCAGCTGAGAATCTCTCGGGCAGCATCAGGAGAACCGGGACAAATCCGGGAAATACCGGTAGAATGCGTGGGTTTTCATGGAATACCGATTGGTATTCGATGGCAGCTCTCACCCTGAGCTTGAAAATTCCCAATAAACAAAAATGTCCCGGCTATGGGGATTAATTAAATCGTAACCTTTAGCCTGACAAAAAAGTTTCTGGGATCTGCAGGAATGATGCCCGGTCCGGGATAGCCTGAGGATCGTCTGGTAAAATAGGCCCTGTTTAGCAGGTTCGATACACCTGCATCTGCCTGAATCCTGTTTGAGAATTTGTAACCTGCAAAAGCATCCCATACAGCATAAGGGGAAATCCATCCGTTTTGTGCATTTGCAGAGGCACTCAGGGTATTTAAAGCATCTGCATAGGTGCCGGAGGTATAAGAAAAACGCATGCCCACTGAATATTTTTTGTGCTGGAAATCCATGCCGCACCTCACAATTAATGATGGTGCATTTTCTACTTTTTTTCCACGAAGATTTTCCTTTTCGATTGTTCCGTTGTTGTTTTTTGAATAGGTGAAATTCTCATAACGGGCGCGTAATAAAGTGCCGGAGACGAAAGCCGACAATGAACTTTGATTGTCTAAAACCAGGGTATAGTCGAGCATCCACTCTAAGCCCAAAGCAAGAGATGCGCCTATATTGGTCTTTAAAAGAATTGGTGTTCCTCCTGTACCATTGATAAAAATATTACCGGCTCTGTTACGGTAGTCCATGGCAAAGGCTGTAAGATGAAACAGAAAACCCTTGGAAATCCTATAGATAATGCCTTGTTCAAACTGAAATCCCATAGCGTTTTTCAAGTTCTGGTCCACACTGTCTGTTGGATTCAAAGGGAAGCGCTCCGCATACAATACGGGCCGGAAGAATCTACTGATGCCTGCATGGAACTGCCAACGATTTTTTTGATGAGTAAGACCCAGATAAGGAAGTGAAACCCCATTATTTGTCTGCATGTCCGCCGGCAAATTAAATTCTCCAGAGGCCGTTTTTTGTATGCGACCGGCGGCAGCAGAAAGAATCTGCTCATGCCTCATGCCCATACTCATTTTGGTATACTTACCTATATTGTAATCCAACAGGAAGTATGCCGCCAGACTTTGGGTGAACAAATCAATATCTCGGCCAAAAGCAGAAGATACAGTAAGATCGTAATTCGCATCCTTGCTTCCTATGCCCAATTGTTTTCTCAATAGTAATCCCCTAAAAAAAGTCGCTCCTGCAGTAAACTCAATTTTTCTGTTTCTTCCGAGATAATGATAGCGTGCATCAAGTGTCTGGTGGTTGTAAAAATCCCTGTCAACCTGTCTTGCAGACATTGTACCGTCGGCACCTGCCAAATCCAATCGCGTTACGGGAGCTAAAAACCCCACTGAGTTTCGCTCGCCCAAATAGCCACTCGCTTGAAATTCCAGACTTCCTTGATGGCCTGTTTTGATATTCATCTGAATCCTTGGAAGAATGGCAAACACACCAAGGTGGTTTCTGGTCCTGTTGCTTTGGTATGGATTCATGCGGAATGCACTGTCGCTCAGTCCCCCGGGTTGCCGGGCAAGCAAATGAAAATAAGAACACTCGGCTAAAAAAAGAATTTTTTCTGTGCGTCTGGAAACTGCTAAATAGGCATGCTGATTTGTGTAAGCAGCTTGTGGTCTTGCCCCATCCATTTGTCTGTGGGAGATAAAACTATTGATGTTCCATTTTCTTTTATTCGCGCTAAGTTGTAAAAAGCCCGAGGCTTGGCCGAAAGAACCTCCTTGCATCGAGATGGTTCCGGATATTGGCTTTTGAAAGTTGTTCCGCAAGGCATAATTGAATACTCCACCTGCTTGCGGGCCATACAAAAGTCCTGCGCCCCCTCTCAGTATTTCAATTTCTGAAACAGCCTCCATGGGAGGTGCAAAATAAGCCTCGGGGTAGCCATAAGGATCGGCAGCAATGGGAGCCATGTTTTGCCTCATATTAATTTCCCAGCTCCGGTTCGGACTAAGCCCTCTGTAACCAATGGCTATTTGGTTACCGTCCTGTTCCCAAACTTGTACACCGGGTACTTTTGCCAATAATTGTCGAGCCTGGTTGGTATTTAAATTCACCGATTGACCGCTAAGTGCAATTTTTTGAAGTGCTGCACCCGCAGGAATCAGTTTTTCCAAGCCTTTGACACGGCTGTTGTTTTGGTCAGTTACAACCTCTATTTCAGGTAGTTCCTTACGCAGAACCAAGGTGTCGGCTGTTTGGGGCAAAAGCCCGGTGAAGAGGAGCAAAAAAAGCATTATCTTTATTTAGACTAATTCTAAATTGCGAATGTAGAGGGGAGTTCAACACCTGCAAAAAAAATTTTTTTGATTTCAAAAAAATAGCTCATTTTCAGGCTGGTAAATTTATGAAAGGACTTGTCTGCTACTGGTTTTGTTTGTTCATGGTAGTGGGTTTGTGTGTCTCTCCACAAGACAGGTCTGGCGTTCCAGATTTCACTATACATCTGAAGACCCCAAGAGGCAATCCCCGTGCAGTTTTGCTGGTTTTTCCGGGCTACAAATTCGGATGGGAAGAGATGCAGCAGCAAACTGCAATCATCCGTCTTGCCGAAAAACAAAACTACCTTGTTGTCCTGCCGGAGATGGGCAACAGTTTGTATGTAGACACATTCTTTCAGGAGACTATTCCGGCATTGAAATCCCAAAGGGGTGTGGCCTTTATAAACCAACGATTGATTCCCCTTATGGACTCCTTGTTGGATGCACATCACTTACCGGTACTTGTATATGGGCTTTCCACGGGCTGTCGGGGAGCATTGCAGTATGCCGCCAAACAAAAGCAAACCCTAGCGCTGGCCTTGCTCTCGGGAGACTACTGCTTTTCTTTGGATATCAACGACAGGCTAGCCCGGAGATTCTTGGGAGATTATCAGCAGCATCGCTTACGATGGCAAGAGACCGGCAACTTGATTGGCCTAGCCAATGAATTGCTATGCAAGGTTTTCTTGGCTTGCGGTGAGTTGGATCAAGTAGCTCGTCCATCGCAGTCTAAAGCATTGAAAAATAATTTGTTACCCCAAAAATCTGAACTCCTCATAAAGCCGGGAGCAGGACATGAAGCCGGCTTTTGGAAAGATATCGATGACAAAGTGATTGATTTTTTTGAGAAGGCCTTAAAATAATTTTGGCGCGAATACATTATCTGCATACATTTGCAGTCCCAAAAATTATGGCCCGTTCGTCTAGGGGTTAGGACACAAGATTTTCATTCTTGCAACAGGGGTTCGATTCCCCTACGGGCTACCAAAAAAAGAGTACATGGCAAATCACAAATCCGCCCAAAAAAGAATAAGGGCCAACGAAAGCAAAAGACTGCGCAACAGGTACACCGGCAAAACAACCCGTAATGCGGTGCGCGACCTGCAGAAGAACACTGATGCTGCAGCAGCCAAAAAAGACTTGCCAGAGGTTATTGCCTTGGTTGACAAACTCGCCAAAAACAAAGTCATTCACAAAAACAAAGCAGCCAACATCAAATCTAAACTGATGAAAAAGGTGCTTGCAGCCAAGTAATTAAATGCTGTATCAAAGAAAAGTCTCGGAATTTCCGGGATTTTTTTTTGTCATGCTTTTCTGAGAGATGCCGGTTCAATCATCATTTTGATTGATTTCACTTGCTAATCTCTTGGCTTTTCTAATTGTTCAAGCAGTTTGGTATATTTTTCATAAAGCTCCAAGCATTTGTTTTTCCAGTATTCTACATCCTGTCTGCTTTCGTCATAGGCCATATTCGATTCTTCAATCACTATTCCCTGAGATAGTTCTTTTTGCTCCTTGAGTTGTTTCAGTTCTTTGGAAAAGTCATGCCTGATAAAACGACCGATTTTTAGCATGCTGTCTAATGGCACATACTCATTTTCAAATTGGTAATATAGCCATCGAGACGAACGATTTAAATGCCTTGCAACTGCAGTAATCGAAAATTCACTCTTGCGGATGGCTTTTTCCAGTATTTCTCCTCTGTGCTCCATGATTGCAAAATACATCCTACAAATGCGAATGATGTTTCATTAAAAACATGAAATAATTTCACATAAACATGAAATAAATTGCAAAAACTGCTTTTTCAAATAGGCAAGCAACTCTATGCCCATTTGCTTTTGAATCATGAAATTCGTTTAAGCGCAAGATGCCGAAAACAGGAATTTTTCCATTGGTTTTTACAGAATTTTAGAACGAGCATGTTTTTTACTCGCTGGAGGTCCTATCAGCACTGCTCCTTAACTGCCGGATTTGATTCCGTCGCAATTAGTTTTTTTCCAACAGCACAATGCAGACATTGCCTATGCATACAATAGTTTTCATACAGATGTTTTTGTGCCTGGCTATCTCCTGCATGCTTCGGTTTTTTGCCGGCATCCGAAAAGTATCTTGTTATTTTGTTGTTCTCGGCCCTGAGTTGCTCTATGTAGTCATAGGCTTTTATAACGAATGAGCCCTCTTTTTGGTACACACCCATTAACAACAGATAAGGAATGATGGCATTGAGAATAATGCCTTGCACTGCTTCGCTACCGAGCCACTTTTCTTCAAAGTGGACCGCCTTGCCCGGAAGATAATGCGTATTCCAATAGGTATCTGCTTTTACCGTTAGAGCATCAGTCAATTCATGAAGTTGCTTGCAGCAAACAAGAACTTCATGAAGTCTGTGGTGCCTGCAAATCAAGCCTGCAAATTGCGAAAGACGGATACATGGGAAGTTTACCGGTCTTAGCCGAAGGTATTTCCAAGGGATATTAATTTGCTTTTTCAGTTTATGTTTGTGTTGTAAAAACGCATATTCATTCTGTAATCGAAGAATGTATTCGTCAGCATCCGCACTTTCTAAGAGGCCTGCTTGTCCCATCAGCATGGCTTCAACCTGTATCCTGTTGTCACGATAGGGAAGCAGCCATCGGTAAGGGGTTTGGAGTGCCAACATTTCAAATGCCTCACGGTTGATGTTAAATCCAAAGGCCGATGCAATCAACATGTATAAAGCTTCATCTGGATGATGTTGTTTTGTCTCAAAAATATGAGCAGCTGCGTTGTATTTTTTTTCAAGCCTTTCCCTTAGCATCCTGTCCATCCATGCATCCCAATGAAGGCTGTTTAGTTCACCTAGGATGCTTCTGCAGGCCAAGGCATTTTTTTGATTGAAAATGCTCCGGTAATTTTCCAGCAGGTTTTTATCATAGCTGTCTTTTATCTCACAGGTAAATGTGTTTAGTTCATCAGATGAATCATGTTCATGCACAACATGCAAAAGCAGTTTGTTGTAAGCAGGATCTTCTTGGTGTTTGTGTCGGAAAAAATCAGAGGTTCTAATGTGTATCTCCACATCTCCGCACCATTCCACCGAATCAATGATCAGTCTTGCCTGAAGAAAATCTGGCCCTGCATCGTGGTTGTAAATGCCGGGATGTTTGATGTGGATAGTTTTTCCGCAGATTGTTTTAAGTTGGGCTCGAACAAAAAATTTATGCTTCCACAAATAATGTAAAAATTCCTCCTTCATAGATCAGTTTAAATTTGATTGCTGACATAAAATTATTTTAGGTAAAAGTAATTTTTAAACAAATTGGAATGGCAATAAATGGCTATAATTCAACCCGTGGTTGCACCATACAATTGCTAAAGAAAGAAAACTTCAATAAATGCTGTTTGCAGAATTATAGAAGTTGTCTCCAGTTGCTGTTGATTCGGTAGTTGCAAGAAACCCAATTAAGGAATTTGTCGAGCATCTTTAGATGATGTGAAGAAACCATTTTGGGATGACTGATAAATTGCATAAATGTGTTGGATAACAAATACTTTTTGTAGTAGGGTATCCTATTAAATGTCAGGTGTTCGATGGAAAGCGTTTCAAGCTTTTGCAATTCAACATTCACAGGTAAGTCATTGGAGTAGGGCACCCCTTTTCCATCTCCCATTGATTTTCCGAACGGCATACGCCACATAATTTTTTCCACCAGATTGTCGAACCGAGTGTTCTTGCTTACCGGTATAGATGAAATAGGAAGTTCGATGTATTGTCCCTTCTCTGAAGGTTTGCATTCGTCCTCAGAAAAGCGATAGGGAACAGCGTTTGCCGCCACACTGCTGAAGTCGATTGATTTGACCTGAGAACTAATCTGCAGTTGACCAATTACACTGAAATCTGCAAAGATGCCTGCCTTTCTGAAGCAAGGTTCGAAAGCCGAAAAAGGCTGAATACACCATCCCCCCGCCCTGAATGCATCCATTTTGTATTCAGGAAAAGCATCTTTAATCAAAGAGAGCAGTGCGTTGATTGCCTCATCAAAGACTATGTTTTTTTGCTCATCATTGAGTGATGAAAAACGATATTTTTTTAAATCATTTAAATGCCATCGGTTCTGCGCAACATCGTATTCCGCATCCGTCCAATGAGGATGTATATGAGGATGAATCTCATGTCCGGCAGAAAGTAGCCGATGGAGTTGATTTTTGATGGATGTCAGGTCGCGATATGCCGCAGGAGAATCTTTACTTACCCGAATAAGCTGAGCCAGATAAGTAGAATCGACAAAAAATATCCCCTTCATACCATGCTTCTCTAAAATGGTAATGATTTTTTCTGTTGGTTCTATCATACAATTGTTTACCGTTCCGCTATCTGCTCCCAGGTAAAGCTCATAATCGAAAGTAAAAAGTATGTTCCTTGTTACATCAGAAGATAGCTTTTTTGCTTGAATTTGATTAATCGCTTTTCCATCAAAATTTTTGGTTTGTTTGGGGTTAACAGATGCGTTTTTTTTCGACTCTGATAAAATTGTGCTTAGGTAAATTGATTTCAGTGACATAGATACTTTTAGGGTTTAAGAAAAAAGGTGTTTGATTATTTTTAAATGGGTATAGCACAACAGCTGTTATTACTGTTGCAGGACTTGTTGTAAAGGCAGTGAGAATCTTTAAGGTTGAAGGATAACTTCCGGAGAGAAGCTGGGTATTTGATTTGAAAAGAAGGTGCAAACTCTTAACAGGGAGGTATGAATCTGTTTGGCTGCTGCTGTAAGGATAATTGATAACTAATTTAGAATTCATCGGGAATTTTCTTTTCGGTGTTTGTCTACTTTATTGGCAATAAAAAATTTATTCTGCTTTTAAACCGTGCAGGCTATATGTTTTAATCGCAATACAAAGTAAGGATATATTTTAAAAATTAGTCGATTATTTTATTTTATTCATCTAAAATATAGATTAGATTTTACTTATGATATGATCTAGATTAAAAAAATTAATGTAAAATCAATGATATAGCATTATAAAAATCAAAGTATCAAGTCGGATAAAGGACTTCTTATCTTTTTTTGTTCCTGAATTTTCAATCACATAATCAGCTGAATCAGGATAGGTGATGCGCCTTTTATGTTAAATTAAAACAAAGATTAACTGTTTTGCCAATGAATAGATTTCTTTTAATAGTACCGTATTACTTCCGCAATGTTTCGTTAGTAAGTAAACCAACTGAGAGAGCATTGCCGACCCAATGCTCAATTATCCATTAAGAAACGCAAAGAGTTCATCCTTATGCTTGTGGCGGGAGGATGTGGTTTTTTCATGCAAAGCTATGCGCAGTTAATGCTTGTTTTTTCAGCAAGATTTTCCGTATGACGCGAAAGGTTTTTTCACGGTATTTGTAATTTTTTTTTTCTGGAAGAATCTATGCTCAATGAAAAGAGATAAAAGGGGGTTCACCAAAAAAAAAAGACAAAATTTAGGTGTAGAAATCTTGGATGAATCAATAGTGGGCAACAGGAGTCCCGTAACGATTGCTCAGGTAGTTCACAATGGTTTTGGTATTATCCGTGTGGTAGTGATTGCCGTATTGATAAAACAAATCAAGCGATGCATATGGCAGATTCTGGGTATCGAGCACAAGGTGCGGACAGCCCTGATGTAAATCTCCAACCATCATTACAATTTCTTTTCTTGGTCTGGGGTAATCTATGTAGCGAATATCTAGTTGTTCCCTAAGATTTGGATAATAACTTAATACCCCTTCGAGGTAGGCGCAGTCAGGGCAATAGTATAGGATGCCTTTGTCATCTCTCACAGGATCTTTAAAATTGGGATTAAGTAAGAAGAGAATGTCTTTCATTGGTCTAGTGTTAGGGTGTGTTTTTTATTTCATCAAACATAAAAAAACTTCTCATTTGTAACAAATAATATTTCGCTTTAGAGGCTGCTGCCGCTGTGAAATCAGAACCGGAAGAGGCATACAAAATATCTCTTGACACATTGATCAATAAACCGCCGGCAGTATTGGATCCGGCAGCAATCACAGCACCCATATCGCCACCCTGTGTTCCGGTTCCTGGTACGAGAAAAAAATGATCAGGGAACTGCTTCCTTATTTCGGCAACATACGCTGATTTTGTAGCACCAATCACAAACATCATGTTTTCCGCCGAACCCCAGGTCTTTGCTTTTTGCATGACTTCCAAATAAAGTGGAATGCCGTCGCTTGTTATCAATTGTTCAAAGTCTGCTGCACCGCTATTCGAAGTCAACGACAACAGGATTGACCATTTTCCATGATGCTGAAGAAACGGTTCAATGCTGTCTCTACCCATGTATGGGTGAAGAGTAATGGCATCACATTCCAGTGTATCAAAAAATGCTTTTGCATACATGGATGAAGTGTTACCTATATCAGCTCTCTTGGCATCGGCAATCAATAAATGGGTAGGATAATGGCTATGAAGGTAGTGGCATAGTTCTTCCAGTTGAGAAAATCCTTTGCTTCCTTCTGCCTCAAAAAATGCGGTATTAATTTTAAAGGCTACACAGGAATCAGCTACTTCATCCGCTATTTCTTTAC
>Ga0315900_10013100_pt1 | contig 10116 bp, 9 predicted proteins | sample LakEriMetagenome_FD_203521 | JGI IMG/M metagenome (GOLD analysis project Ga0315900, IMG submission 203521) | Freshwater fungal communities from buoy surface, Lake Erie, Ohio, United States - Buoy 12 MA114 | ecosystem: Environmental > Aquatic > Freshwater > Lake > Lake biofilm | place: USA: Lake...
GCAGCGGTTCCGACAGCGGTGCGGCGTCCGGTGCGTCGACGGTCACCTCGATGGCCATCACGGCAAGCAGCGAGCGGTCGCGCGCCGCGCGCCGCAGGGCCTGCTTCACCTGATCGCGAAAGACAAGACGCCCGGGCTCGCCTCGAGCGCCATCCAGACAGGACCGGGCGTCGGATGCAGGACGCGAAGCGACTGCCAGCGGGGTACCAATGGAATGCATCTGGGGATCCCTGGGAGCGAGGAATCCGGATGATCGGCGAACCGGCGCCGTCGCATTGCGCCGAGGATGCGTGTCCGGCCCCGTCTTTTCCGTGCTTGAGCGGCGCCTGCCGACCGACGGGCGGTCCGGCGGGCGCTCAGAATCCGGCCGATGCGATGCAGGCGTAGGCCGAATGGTTGTGAATCGACTCGAAGTTCTCGGCCTCGGCGAGGTAGTCGATGACGTCGGGATGATCGCGCAGTCGACCGGCAACGTCGCGCACGAGGTCCTCGACGAACTTCGGGTTGTCGTAGGCGCGCTCGGTGATGAACTTCTCGTCGACGCGCTTGAGCAGGCCGTAGATCTCGCTGGAAGCCTCTTCCTCGGCAATACGGATCAGCGTCTCGGGCGCCACCGGCTGCCGGGTACGTACCGACAGCGTGATGTGCGAGCGCTGATTGTGGGCACCGTAGTCGGAGATGGTCTTGGAGCAGGGGCAAAGGCTCTTGACCGGCGCGAGCACCGTGAGCGTGACCTGAGGCGCCTGGGCATCGCCGTCGACGACCACGCCGACTTCATAGTCGAGGAGGCTCTGCACGCCGGAGACCGGCGCGGTCTTGCGCACGAAGAGCGTGAAGCGCATCTCGAAACGACCGCGCTCGGCCTCGAGCAGCCCGAGCATGCGCGCGTGGAGCGCGGTGACCGCGGCGACGTCCAGCGGCTCGGCATCGTCGCGAGCACTGGCCTCGAGCAGCGCGACGAAGCGCGACATGTGGGTGCCCTTCTGATCTTCGGGCAGCGCGACATACAGGGCGAACTCGCCGGTGGCGGGCTGCACCCCGCCGTCGGCCCGGCGCCAGCGCAGCGGGTAACGCACGCGCCGGATGCCCACGCGCTGGATCGCGAGACGGCGGGCATCATGGCTGCCCTGCACGTCGGGCATCGCCGCGCCGAGCGGTGCGCCCGATTCTCTGGTGTTCATGAGGACTCCGGTTGCGAAAGGGATGGGCCGGCCGGCGCCGCGCTGGCGGCATCGGCGGGAAAGCGCGCGCGGATCGAAGCCTCGATGCCGGCGGCGTCGAGCCCCTCGAGGCGAAGCAGCTGCGCCTGCTCGCCGTGATCGACGAAGCGGTCGGGCAGGCCGAGCTGCAGCAGCGGCCGGACGATGCCGGCGGCGGCGAGCGTCTCGGCGACCGCGCTGCCGGCACCGCCACCGACGACATTTTCCTCGACGGTCACGAAGACCTCGTGCGTGGCGGCAAGCTCGGCAAGCAGGGCGCCATCGATCGGCTTGACCCAGCGCATGTTGACGACGGTCGCGTCGAGCGCCTCGCCGGCGGCGAGCGCCGGCGCGAGCATCGTGCCGAAGGCGAGCACCGCGATGCGCCGGCCCGCGCGACGCAGCTGCGCCTTGCCCAGCGGCATCGGCGCAAGACCGGGTTCGACCGGCACGCCGGGGCCGCTGCCACGCGGGTAGCGGACCGCGGCCGGTCCGTCGTGCAGGAAGGCGGCGGTGAGGGCCTGGCGGCACTCATTCTCGTCGGCCGGCGCGGCGACGACGATGTTCGGGATGCAGCGCAGGTAGCTGAGATCGAAGGCGCCAGCGTGCGTCGCGCCGTCGGCACCCACCAGCCCGGCACGATCGAGCGCGAACATCACCGGCAGGTTCTGCAGCGCGACATCATGGATCAGCTGGTCGTAGCCCCGCTGCAGGAAGGTGCTGTAGATGGCGACCACCGGCTTGAAGCCCTCGCAGGCGAGACCGGCGCCGAAGGTCACCGCGTGCTGCTCGGCAATGCCGACGTCGAAGTAGCGCGACGGAAAGCGCTTCTCGAACTCGACCAGCCCCGAGCCTTCGCGCATCGCCGGCGTGATCGCCATCAGGCGGTCATCGTGTGCCGCCATGTCGCAGATCCAGTCGGAGAAGATCTGCGTATAGGTGGGCCGCGGGGGCGTGGTCGCCTTCTGGATGCCCTGCGCCGGATCGAAGCGCCCCGGCCCGTGGTAGAGCACCGGGTCGGCCTCCGCGAGCTTGTACCCCTGGCCCTTGCGGGTGACGATGTGCAGGAACTGCGGTCCGCGCAACTCGCGCAGATTGGACAGCGTCGGGATCAGCGAATCGAGGTCGTGACCGTCGATCGGGCCGACATAGTTGAAGCCGAATTCCTCGAACATCGTGCCAGGCACCACCATGCCCTTGGCGTGCTCCTCGAAGCGGCGCGCGAGCTCGAACATCGTGGGGACCTTCGCCAGCACCGCGCGGCCGACGTCGCGCGCCTTCGCGTAGAAGCGCCCCGACATCAGCCGCGCGAGATAGCGGTTCAGCGCGCCGACCGGCGGCGAGATCGACATGTCGTTGTCGTTGAGCACCACCAGCATGTCGATGTCGGGGGTGACCCCGGCATTGTTCATGGCCTCGAAGGCCATGCCGGCGGACATCGCACCGTCGCCGATGACGGCGACATGCCGGCGACGGCCCGGGCCCTGGTTCTCGCCGCGGTTGCGCGAGGCGACCGCCATGCCGAGGGCCGCCGAGATCGACGTGGAGGAATGGGCGGTGCCGAAGGTGTCGTACTCGGACTCGCTGCGCCGCGGGAAGCCGGAGATGCCGCCGAACTGGCGAATCGTGGCGAGCCGGTCGCGGCGCCCGGTAAGCACCTTGTGCGGGTAGCTCTGGTGACCGACGTCCCAGACCAGGCGGTCGCGCGGGGTGTCGAACACGTAGTGCAGCGCGATCGCGAGCTCGACGGTGCCGAGATTCGACGACAGGTGGCCGCCGGTGCGTGCGACCGACGCGAGCAGGAAGTCACGCAGTTCATCGGCGAGCACGCGCAGCTGGCCGCGATCGAGCGCGCGCAGATCGGCCGGGCTGCCGATGCGCTCGAGCAGGGGATGATTGCCTTGAGTCACGAGTGCCTCGTCACGATGAGTTCGGCGATGTCGCCCAGACGGACGGCGCGCGGGCCGAGCGCGGTGACCGCCTCGCGGGCCTGGCGCAGCAGCGAGTCGGCCAGGGCCCGCGAAGCCTCGAGGCCGAGCACCGAAACATAGGTGGGCTTGCCGTGGTCGGCGTCCTTGCCGGCGGTCTTGCCGAGCGCTGCGGCATCACCGACGACGTCGAGGATGTCATCGACCACCTGGAAGGCCAGGCCGATCGCCTCGGCGTAGCGCTCGAGCAGAACCCGCTCGGCCTCGGTACTGCGCCCGCACGCGGCCCCCAGCGCGACCGAGGCGCCGAGCAGCGCGCCGGTCTTGCGCTGGTGCATGTCGCGCAGCGCGGCAGGCTCGAGCGTGGTGCCGACCGCGTCGAGGTCGATCGCCTGGCCGCCGGCCATGCCGAGGGAGCCGGCGGCGTGACCCAGCCGTGCGACCATGGCGACGACCGCGGAGGCGGCGACACCATGGTCTGCGGCGGCCGCGGTCGACGCGAAGGCCAGAGCCTGCAGCGCATCGCCGACCAGCATCGCGGTGGCCTCGCCGAAGGCCACGTGCACCGTCGGCTTGCCGCGCCGCAGGACGTCGTCGTCCATGCAGGGCAGATCGTCGTGGACCAGCGAGTAGGCATGCACGCACTCGAGCGCGCAGGCCGCGGCATCGAGCGCCGCCTGCGGCGCCCCGGCGAACTCGCCGGCGGCATAGACCAGCAGCGGCCGCACGCGCTTGCCGCCGCCGAGCACGGCGTAGCGCATCGCCTCGTGCAGACGAACCGGCGCGGTGTCGGCCGGCGGCAGCAGGCGATCGAGCGCCTGCTCGACCTGCGCGCCACGCCGGGCGATCCAGGCATCGAAGGGCTCGGCGGTGTCGGGGGTCGTGGCCATCGACGGCATCGGCATCAGGCGGGGCCCGCCCCGTCGGGCTCGAAGGGCCGCAGCAGGTCACCCTCGAGGACACGAACCTGGTCCTGGACGGTCGCGAGTGCGTCGCGGCAGAAACCAACGAGCGCGGCACCACGGCGGTAGGCGACGAGCGCGGCCTCGAGACCCAGCTCGCCGCCTTCCATGCGGCGCACGATGTCCTCGAGCTCGGCCATCGCCTGCTCGAAGTTCGGCGGCAAGGGGTCCTCGTCGGCCGACGTCCGGACGGCCGGCCCGGCTGCCGGAAGGCGATCGTCCATCGGAACCATCCCGGGAAAGAAAAGCCGCGAGAGCGCGGCGGTTACTTCGATTCTACTGCGGGTCGTCGCCGAGCGGCGGTACCCGCCCGACCGGGAACCCGGGTGCTTCGCCCTGCTGCGTGACCCCCCATTCCGTTTGGGGTATCCTCCCCCCCTTTCTTCGAGCCAGGAAGGCCCCTCGGCGGGCCTCGCCGTCGGTTCCGGAGTCCGGTCGGCGCGGTGCCGGTCGGCCCCCTGCGTCTGCTTGCCCGGGAGGTTTCCCCATGTCGGATCTTGGGCGCCGCGGTTTTCTCGCGCCCGCGCGCACGCAACTGCCGGTTTCGGCCTACTTCGACGAAGCGCTGCACCAGCGCGAGATCGAGGCGCTGTTTCGCCGCGGTCCCGGCTACGTCGGTCATCGTCTGATGGTGCCCGAGCCCGGCAACTACCACACGCTTGCCGCCGAGCGCGAGGGCCGCGCGCTGGTGCACGGACCGCAGGGCATCGAGCTGCTGTCCAACGTGTGCCGTCATCGCCAGGCCATCATGCTGAAGGGTCGCGGCAGCGCCGACAACATCGTGTGCCCGCTGCACCGCTGGACCTACGACCTCGGCGGTCGGCTTCTGGGCGCCCCGCATTTCGACGAGCAGCCCTGCCTGAATCTCGGGCGCACGCCGCTGTCGGAGTGGCGAGGACTGCTCTTCGAGGGTCCGCGCGACATCGCCGCCGACCTGGCCGGCCTCGGCATGACCGACACGCTGAACTTCGAAGGCTACCTGCTCGACCATGTCGAGGTGCACGAGTGCGCCTACAACTGGAAGACCTTCATCGAGGTCTACCTCGAGGACTATCACGTGGCGCCCTTCCACCCGGGCCTGGGGCGCTTCGTCAGCTGCGAGGACCTCGACTGGCGCTTCAGCGAGCGCTTCTCGGTCCAGACGGTGGGTATCCACGACTCGCTGCGCCGGCCCGGCTCGCCGGTGTACCGGCGCTGGCATGATCAGGTGCTGCGCTTCGGCCGGGGCCAGGTGCCCCCGCATGGCGCGATATGGCTCACCTATTACCCCAACGTGATGGTCGAGTGGTACCCGTTCGTGCTGGTGGTGTCCACGCTGGTGCCTCGCGGCCCGCAGCACACCACCAACATCGTGGAGTTCTACTACCCCGAGGAGATCGTGCTCTTCGAGCGCGAGTTCGTCGAGGCCGAACGGGCCGCCTACCTCGAGACCTGCGCCGAGGACGATGAGATCGCGCTGCGCATGGATGCCGGACGGCGGGCGCTGCTCGAGCGCGGCGACGACGACGCCGGCCCCTACCAGAGCCCGATGGAGGACGGCATGCAGCATTTCCACGAGTTCTACCGGCGCGAAATGGCGCTGCCGACACGATGAGGACCTGGACCACGCTGATCGAGGCGGGCGAGCTCGCGGCGGTGCTCGATCGTTGCGTCGTCATCGATTGCCGCCACGACCTGACCCGACCGTCCGCAGGCCCCGAAGCCTGGGCTCAGGGCCACATCCCGGGCGCGAGCTTCCTGCACCAGGACGACGACCTCGCCGGGCCGCGCGACGGCCGTAACGGCCGTCATCCGCTTCCCGATCGCGAAGCGCTCGCCGCCAGGCTGCGCGCCTGCGGCCTGCACCGCGGCCAGCAGCTGGTTGCCTGCGATGCGCATGGCGGCATGTACGCGGCGCGGCTGTGGTGGCTTGCGCGCTGGCTCGGCCACGATGCGGTGGCGGTGCTCGACGGCGGCCTGCCGGCGTGGCAACGCGAAGGGCTGCCGCTGGTCACCGGACACGCTCGGCCGGTGCCCGGCGATTTCAGCCCTGCCGAGCCGCTGACCCGCCAGATCGATGCCGACACGCTGCTCGGCGCGCTCGGCAGCCCGAGCCTGCGGGTGATCGATGCCCGGGCGCCCGAGCGCTTTCGCGGCGAGGTCGAGCCGATGGATCCGGTCGCAGGCCATATCCCCGGCGCGCTGAACCGGCCCTTCGCCCAGAACCTTCGGCCCGACGGCCGCTTCAAACCGGGCCCGGTGCTGCGCGCCGAGCTGCTGGCGCTCGCCGCGCAGGCGGGCGTCGGTCCCGAGGGGCTGGTTCACCAGTGCGGCTCCGGGGTCACCGCATGTCACAACCTGCTGGCGGCGGCGCTCGCCGGACTGCCGGAAGGCCAGCTCTACCCGGGCTCCTGGAGCGAGTGGTGCGCCGACCCTGCGCGGCCGGTGGCGCGCGGCGCCTGAACGCCATGCGCATGCGGGCCGGGCTGCGCGCGTGTCGGGGTCCGCGCGTCGCGCGCGGGCTGCGATGGCCCGCCTGATCTTCTTCTGCGGTCACGCCGGCACCGGCAAGACCACGATCGCGCGGCAGGCGCTCGGCCGTCTCCACGGACTCACCGGCGAGAACTTCTGCCTGCTCGACAAGGACACGCTCTACGGTGGCTACTCCGCACGGGTGATGCACCTGCTCACCGGCAACGCCAACGACCGCGACAGTCCGACCTACCTCGAGCACCTGCGCGACCTCGAGTACGCGGGGCTGGTGGAGGTGGCGGCCGAGAATCTCGCGCTCGGCGTCAACGTGCTGGTGGTGGGACCCTTCTCGCGCGAAGTACGCGAACACCGGCTGCATGACGGCAGCCGCTTCCCGGTACCTGCCGGCACCACCATCCGGGTGGTGTGGGTCGACCTCGACGAGGCGGTCGCGCGCACGCGCATCGAGCGCAGGGCCGATCCGCGCGACGCCTGGAAACTCGCCCACTGGGACGACTACCGGCGGCGGCGCTTCGTGCCCGACGCCGCCGACTATCCGGAACTGGTGCGCTTCGACAACGGCGCGCCGGGCGAGGCGGACCTGTCGCGGCTCGTGCGCGAACTCGCGAGCACCCGATCCGGCTGACCCGCCGCGCCGCTCTCCGCTCGCAGGCGGCGGCAAACGGCTAATGCGCGTGCAGCGAGCGGGTCATCAGCGCGATGATCGCGATGCCGAGCGCCATCAGCATGAACTGGCGAAGCCAGCCGGCGCGCGAGCGGCGACTCTCGCGATGCAGGTCGGGCACGAGGTCGGCGAGCGCGATGTAAATGAAGCTCGCCGCCGACAGCATCAGCACGTAGGGCTGCAGTCCGTCGGCGGTGTCGAGCGCGAAGTAGCCGAGCAGGCCGCCGGCCACCGCCGCCAGGCTCGACAGCACGTTGAAGGCGAGCGCGCGCCGCCGGCTGTAGCCGGCATTGAGCAGCAGGATGAAGTCGCCTATCTCCTGCGGGATCTCGTGGGTGGCGATCGCGAGCGCGGTGAGCCAGCCAAGCGAGACGTCAGTGGCGAAGGCCGCCGCGATCATGACGCCATCGGCGAAGTTGTGGATCGCATCACCCACCAGGATCAGGCTGCCGCCGGGGCCGGCCTGCGCGCGGTCGTGCCCGTGCTCGTGGTGGTGGCCGTCGCCCTCGTAGTGGTGGCTGTGACGCACGATCTCGAGCTTCTCGAGCAGGAAGAAGCCGACGAATCCCGCCAGCAGCACCGCGAACAGCAGATGGAGGTCGGCCCCCGACTCGACCGCCTCCGGCAGCAGGTGCAGCACCGCGGTGGCGAGCAGCAGGCCGGCCGACAGGCTGACCAGGCGCTGCACCACCGCGGTGAGCCGCGGCACGGCGATCAGGGCCGCAGCCATCACGCTGAGCAGGCCGGCAACACCCGTGGCCAGCAGGATGTGAACGAGGGTCATGGCGCGAGGCCGAAACGCTGGAACCAGGCGAGTGCGCGCGCCCAGGCATCGGCAGCTTCCTGGGGTCGGTAGCTGGGCCGGTAGTCGGCATGGAAGGCGTGGGGCGCGTCGGGGTAGACGACGAACTCGGAGCGCTGCGATGCGCCGCGGCCGAAGGACAGGCGCAGCTTCATCTCCTCGACGAGCGACAGCGGGATGCCTTCGTCGCGCCCGCCGTACAGGCCGAGCACCGGCGCGCGCAGGCGCTCGGCGACATCGAGCGGCTGCTCGGGATTGAGCGCGTTCGCGCTGCCGCCGAGGCGCCCGTACCAGGCCACGCCGGCCTTCAGCCCGGGCCGATGCGCCGCGTAGAGCCAGACGATGCGCCCGCCCCAGCAGAAGCCGGTGACTCCCAGCCGGGCGCGATCGCCGCCGTTGCCCGCCGCCCACTGCGCGGCGGCGTCGAGATCGCCGAGCACCTGCGCGTCCGGCACCCGCGAGATGACCTGCGCGAAGACCTCGGCGATGCTCTCGTGGCGGCGGGGATCGCCCTGCCGGAAGAAGAGTTCGGGCGCGACCGCCTGGTAGCCCACCTTCGCGAGGCGCCGGCAGATATCGCGGATGTGCTCGTGCACGCCGAAGGCCTCGTGCACCACCAGGATGGTGGGCAGGGCCTGCCGGCCCGCGGGCTGGGCACGCCAGGCCGGCATGCGCCGGCCGTCGGCGGTGGTGATCAGCACCTCGTCGCTGACCAGGCCGGTGTCGTCGGTGACGACGACCTGCGCCCGCAGCGCACCGACCGGCGCGACCGCCGCGGCGAAGCCACCTGCCAGCAGCGTGCGCCGCGGCAGCGGCGTGCCGCCGAGCAGGCTGGCGAGATCGTCGGCCCGGCAGCGGGCGGCTTCTTCCATGGGGATCTCCAGGGCGATGAGCAGGAACCGCGCTAGTGGGCGCGCTCCCAGTTGGGGCCGGCACCCACCTCGACCTCGAGCGGCACGGCGAGCTTCGCCACGCCGGTCATCAGCGCCGCGAGCCGCTCGCGCACCGCGGGCAGCGCCGTCTCGGGCACCTCGAGGACGAGTTCGTCGTGAACCTGCAGTACCAGGCGGGCGGGCGCGGTCTCGGCGTCGATCCAGTCCTGGACCGCGATCATCGCCAGCTTGATGAGATCGGCCGCCGTGCCCTGCATCGGCGCGTTGATCGCAGCCCGTTCGGCGGCCTGCCGGCGCGGGCCGTTGGGGCTGCCGATCTCGGGCAGCCACAGGCGCCGGCCGAACACCGTCTCGACGTAGCCCTGCGCGCGGGCACGCTCGCGGGTGTCGTCCATGTAGCGGCGCACGCCGGGATAACGCGCGAAATAGCGCTCGATGTAGTGGCGCGCGGCGTCGCGCTCGATGCCGAGATTGCTCGCCAGGCCGAAGGCGCTCATGCCGTAGATCAGCCCGAAGTTGATCACCTTCGCGTAGCGCCGCTGCTCGGCGCTGACCTCGGTCGCAGGCACCGCGAAAATCTCGGCGGCGGTGGCGCGGTGCACATCGAGCCCCTGGCCGAAGGCCGCCAGCAGCCCCTCGTCGCCCGACAGGTGCGCCATGATCCGAAGTTCGATCTGGGAGTAGTCGGCCGACACCAGCAGGTGGCCGGGCGGCGCGATGAAGGCTTCGCGGATGCGACGGCCCTCGGCGGTGCGTACCGGGATGTTCTGCAGGTTGGGTTCGCTGGAGGCGAGCCTGCCGGTGACCGCGACCGCCTGCGAGAACTGCGTATGCACGCGCCCGGTGGCCGGGTTGATCATCCGCGGCAGCTTGTCGGTGTAGGTGCTCTTGAGCTTGGCCAGGCCGCGCCAGTCGAGGATCAGGCGCGGCAGCGGATAGTCCTCGGCGAGCTTCGCGAGCACCTCCTCGTCGGTGGAGGGCGCGCCGCTCGCGGTCTTCTTCAACACCGGCAGGCCCTGGCGCTCGAACAGGATCTCGCCGAGCTGTTTGGGCGAACCGAGATTGAAGGGCTGGCCCGCCGCCTCGTGGACCTTGCCCTCGAGCTCGAGCAACCGTCGTCCGAGCTCGTCGGACTGCGCGGCGAGCAGCGCGGCGTCGATCAGCACGCCGGCGCGCTCCATGCGCTGCAGCACGCG
>Ga0315900_10013101_pt1 | contig 10116 bp, 4 predicted proteins | sample LakEriMetagenome_FD_203521 | JGI IMG/M metagenome (GOLD analysis project Ga0315900, IMG submission 203521) | Freshwater fungal communities from buoy surface, Lake Erie, Ohio, United States - Buoy 12 MA114 | ecosystem: Environmental > Aquatic > Freshwater > Lake > Lake biofilm | place: USA: Lake...
CGATGTCGATCACGTTGACCTTGGTGATGACGCTCTTGCCGCTGATCTTGCGTTTCGCATCGTCAAAGACCACCACGGCGCTGCGCACGATGCAGGGCGTGTAGGTGATGCTCTCTCCATCTTCGTCGCTGGGCTGGAATAGCTCGGTGGTGTCCTCGGGGAGCTTCGGACGCGTGGTGTTGCGATCGGCGGAGGAAGTGCCCGCGCCGGGAGGTGCGAAACCATCGTCTTCCGCCGCGGCCTTTTCCTCCTTCGCGGGCCGGATGGGGTCCATGAGAGCTTTGATCTGATTGCGAGCGAGCGGGCCGCTCAGGTAACTCAAAATCCAGCGCACATGGAAAACGACGGGCGCATCTTCATGCACGTTGTTCATGAGGAAAACGCGAGCACCGAGCCCCGCGAGCGTCTGCTCCATGAGTTGACGGTCAAATTTGCCACCAGCGGTGTTCGCCGCGCCTTCGAGGCCATCGAGCACGCGCATCTTGTCGCGCTCCGTCTGCAAACGGCCGAGCCACCAGGTGCCGATGTTCGCCAGCGCCTTGTAATCGAGGTCGGCGGGGTTTTGCGTGGCCAAAAGGATGCCGAGACCGAAAGCACGCGCCTGCTTGAGCAGGATCATCATCGGCTTTTTCGATGGCGGCATGGCCGTGGGCGGCAGGTAGCCGAAGATCTCGTCCATGTAGAAGATGGCGCGGAGCGAGGTGGTGCCCTGCTGCGTGCGCATCCAGCCGAGGAGTTGATTCAAGAGCAGCGAGACGAAGAACATGCGCTCCGTGTCGCTGAGATGTGCGATGCAGAAAATGGTGACGCGAGGCTTCCCTTCCTTCGTGTAATACATGCGCTGGATGCCGAGCGGTTCGCCCTCCAGCCACGTGCTGAAGCCCGGCGAAGCCAGCAAGTTGTTCAGCTTCATCGCCAGCGGCGTGCGTTTCGCCTCCGGGAAGAACGATTCGAGATCGACGACACCGATTTTGCGGATCGGCGGCTGCTGGATGTGCCGCACGAGGTTTTCAAGCGTGAGGTTTTGGCCCTTCTTCCAGCAATGCGCGACGATGTTGCTCAGCAGGATGTGCTCCGGCGATTGCACCGGGTCCGCCTCGATCCCCATGAGGCCGAGCATGGATGAAACGGTGCTCTCGATGCGATCCGCGAGCGCCTCCGCATCATCCATGACCTCCTCGGGCGGACAATTGAGCGAGCTCAATATGGATACAGGCAGCCCCGCATTGCTGCCGGGCGTGTAGATGGCCATATCGACCATCTCGCGCAGCGTTTTGATGCGATCTGCGCTCTGTCCCCAGTCACCGAGACCCTTTTGCCAGGTCGCAGCCTGCGACTCTGCATATTCATCCGGCGACTGCCCTTTACGCCGTGCTTCATCCTCATTGATCCAAGGCCGAAACTGCTTCGCATCGAGGTTTGGGAAGGTGAGCAGCGCATTGCCGATGTCGCCCTTCGGATCGATGGCGATGACGGGCACGCCATCAATGGCCGCTTCTTCGAGCAAGCCGAGGCAAAGGCCCGTCTTGCCGCTGCCGGTCATGCCCAGCACCACGCCGTGCGTGACGAGGTCCTTCGAATCGTAGAGCACGAGGTCGTCTTTGATCGCCTTGGCTTCGAGATCGTATTCGCGGCCGAGGTAGAAGCTGCCGAGCTTTTCGTATTGGTCTGGGGAAATCATAGAGTGTGAAAAGAACCTGTGGTCGATAGAAGAGGGGGAATCGAAAAATGGAAAGTGCAAACTGTGGCGAACCGGCCAGCATGAGACATGCGCGCCGCCTTTTTGCTCATGCTGACCGCCTCCTCTCTCTCCGCCGAAACCGTAACCTACCCGCAAACCCGCAAGGAAAACGTCGTGGACACGCTTCATGGCGTGAAGATCGCTGATCCGTATCGCTGGCTGGAAGATGACAACTTCGAGGAAACGAAGGCGTGGGTGAAGGCGCAGAACGAGGTGACGTTTGGTTACTTGAAGAAGCTGCCGCGGCGCGAGGCGATCCAGAAGCGGCTGCAGGAGTTGTGGAACTATGAACGCGTGGGCATGCCCTTCGAGCGTGGCGGACGGTGGTTCTATTCCTACAACTCCGGGCTGCAAAACCAGTCGGTGCTGATGACGGCCGAGTCGCTGGAGGCCAAGGCGGCTGTTTTGCTCGATCCGAATGCGATGTCGAAGGATGGCACGACGTCGCTGAGCGATTACGAGCCGAGTGAAGATGGCAAACTGCTCGCCTACGGCGTGTCGGAGGCTGGAAGCGACTGGACGACGATCCGCGTGCGCGACATCGCCAGCGGCCGCGATTTGGACGACGTTGTGCGCTGGGTGAAATTCAGCGGCGTGTCGTGGCTGAAGGACGGCAGCGGCTTCTTTTACTCGCGCTATGACGAACCGAAGGCTGGCGCGGCGTTGACGGCGAAGAACGAATTTCACAAACTGTGCTTCCACAAGCTCGGCACGGCGCAAAGTGACGACAAAATCGTCTATGAGCGCAAGGACGAGCCGAAATGGGGCTTTGGCGGCCATGTGACCGAAGATGGCGAGTACGTCATCATCTCCGTCTGGCTGGGCACGGAGCCGAAGAATCGACTGTTTTACAAAAAAGCGGCCGCAGATGCGCCGGTGGTCGAGTTGCTCAACGACTACGACGCGCGCTATGAGTTCATCGACAACGACGGGCCCGTTTTCTACTTTCGCACGGATTTGAACGCGCCGTGTTTCCAGGTCATCGCCATCGACACGCGGAAGCCGGAGCGCAAGAACTGGCGAATCGTCGTGCCTGAAGTGCCAAAAGTGCTGCTGGAGGAGGTCAGCACGGTCGGCGGGCAGATGTGCTGCCAGTATCTGCGCGATGCGAAGACGGAGGTGAAGTGTTTCGACCTCAGCGGCAAGCTGCTGCGCGACGTGAAACTGCCCGGCATCGGCTCCGCAGGCGGATTCGGCGGCCACCGCACCGACACGAGCACGTTTTACACCTTCACCGGCTTCACCGAGCCCGGCGCGATTTATCGCATGGATCTGAAAAGCGGGGAGAGCACGCTGTGGCGCAAACCGGAGGTGAAATTCGACGGTGCGGCCTTTGAGACGAAGCAAATCTTCTACCCGAGCAAGGACGGCACGAAGGTGCCCATGTTCATCGTGCACAAAAAAGGCCTCAAACTCGACGGCACGACGCCAACGCTGCTTTACGGCTACGGCGGCTTCAACATCAACATGGTGCCCGCCTTCTCGGTCTCGCGAGCGGTGTGGCTGGAAATGGGTGGCATCTTCGCGATGCCAAACCTGCGCGGTGGTGGCGAATACGGCCGCGAATGGCACCAAGCAGGCATCAAGCTCGGCAAGCAGAACGTGTTCGATGACTTCATCGCCGCCGCAGAGTGGCTGATCGCGAACAAATACACCTCACGCGAAAAACTGGCCATCCAGGGCGGCAGCAACGGCGGTTTGCTCGTCGGCGCATGCACGACGCAGCGTCCGGACCTATACGCGGCCGCTTTGCCCGCCGTGGGCGTGCTGGACATGTTGCGCTTCGAGAAATTCACCATCGGCTGGGGATGGAAGAGCGACTACGGCAGCGTGGAGAACAAAGCCGAGTTCAAGGCGCTGCTGAAATACTCGCCGTATCACAATCTAAAGGCCGGAACACGTTACCCGGCCACTCTCGTGACCACAAGCGATCACGACGACCGCGTGGTGCCTGCGCACAGCTTCAAATTCGCCGCTCGGCTTCAGGAATGCCAGGCCAAGGACGGCCCACCGACCTTGATCCGCATCGAAACGAGCGCCGGACATGGCGCCGGCACGGCGCTGAACAAGATGATCGAAAAGGTTGCGGACGAGTGGGCGTTCTTGGTGAAGTCCTTGGGTATGGATTGAGCAAACATCATACTTTCGCCAATCGCTTGTTCGATAGTGGGCGGCTTGTGCTTATTGAGTGACTCAATCGCACAAAATGTTTTATGAATTACCCGCCAGAAGACGGGGGAAGGAGTGTCGCCGTGCTATGAAAGCACAGACACACACATCGATAACATCGGCTCACCGCACGCGTGGTGCCGCTTCCTCGCGCTCCAAGCAGCGCATTTTCACCACACTTGGCCTTGCCCTAGGGCTAGTGGCCTCAGTTGACGGCGCGGGAACGCTCAGCCCCAAGGGTGCGCCGGATCAACCCATCCAGATACGAGATCACCATCTGGAGGTGACGCTGAACAATGGCTTCGCCCGCTCAGAGGTGACACAGACGTTTTTCAATCCAAACGACAAGGACCTGGAGGCTGTGTATCGCTTCCCATTGCCGAAGAGTGCCAGTCTTTCGGAAGTGACGATGTTGCTGGGCGAGCGCGAGATCCACGGGGAGGTCGTGGAGAAGGAAAAGGCGAAGACGATTTACGAGAACGAGAAGTATGCGGGCAAAGACGCGGGTTTGGCGACCAAGAACGGTTATCAGTCCTTTGACTTCCAAGTGCATCCGGTACGAGCCAAGAGCGAGACGCAGTTGCGGATCGTGTACTACCAACCGCTGGAAGTGGACACCGGTGTTGGCCGCTTTGTGTATCCGCTGGAAGAGGGTGGCACTGACGAGGTGGCTTCTAGCTTCTGGAATCCGGTGAACTCGAAAGTGGAGGGTACATTTTCAGCAGCGTTCGAATTGAAGTCAGCCTGGCCGGTTGCCAATATTAGGGTCCCGGGCTTTGAGAAGGAGACGGTGACGGACAAGCTGGCAGACGGTCACTATAAGGTGAGGGTTGAAAAGAAGGATCATTCACTCACCGGTGATCTGGTTCTCTACTATCGCCTGGCGGATGACCTCCCTGGGCGCGTGGAGCTGATCCCCTTCCGCAAAGGCGAATCTGGACCGGGTACTTTCATGATGGTGGTGACGCCGGGACTGGATCTCAAGCCGCTCTCAGGAGGGGCGGATTATGTGTTCGTCCTGGATACCTCTGGCAGCATGCAAACAAAGCTGCGCGTGCTTACTGATGGAGTGAGCCGTGTTTTGGGCAAGATGCAGCCGCGGGATCGTTACCGCATCGTGACTTTCTCCACCAAGGCTTCGGATCTCACACAAGGCTGGAAAGTGGCCGAAGAGGCGAATGTGCGAGAGTCCTTGAAACAGATCGGAGCTTTGCAGCCTGGTGGCAGCACGAACCTCTATGATGGTCTGACTCTTGCAATGAAGGATCTGGACGCGGACCGTGCGACCAGTGTGATCCTTGTAACGGACGGTGTGACCAACACGGGTGTTGTGGACCCTGTGGCCTTTCATAAGCTGACCAAAAGCCACGACATCCGCATCTTCGGATTTCTGCTCGGCAACAGCGCGAACTGGCCGCTGATGCGCACAGTGTGCGATGCAAGTGGCGGCTTTTACGCAGGCGTTTCGAATGCGGACGACATCCTCGGCCAGATACTGCAGGCGAAGAGCAAGGTGCTGCATGAATGCCTGCACGATGCGGAATTGAGCATCACAGGTGTGAAGACGCTCAACACGACCGGATTGCTGCCTGGCAAGATCTATCGTGGGCAGCAGTTGGTGATGTTTGGTCAGTATGAAGGCTCGGGCGAAGCGGAACTGGTGCTCAAGGCACGCATGACGGGCGAGGACAAGGTTTACCGCACGAAGTTCCGTTTCCCAGAGAAGGACGAAGCGAATCCCGAACTGGAACGCCTGTGGGCGATGGATCAGATCGAGCAATTCGAACTGCGTGCCAATACAGGGGTGCTGCCAGCAAGTGAATCCGACTCTGCAATTGCCGATCTCGGTGTGAAGTATCAGCTTGTGACTGACCAGACATCCATGCTGGTGCTGGGAGACGAGGCTTTTGCCAAGCAGGGAATTGAGCGGCGCAATCAGCAACGTGTTGCGACGGAACGCTCCGCGCAGGCTGTGCGTGTGTCAGCTCCGCAGCCAGTGAGCTATCGTGTGGACAGCGCTCAGCAGCCCTTCACTCCATCACCTGCGCCTTCTCATAGTGGTGGCAGTGGATTCAGCTTGGGCGGTGGAGGAGGTGCCCTGTCACCTTTATCGGCCGTGGCGATGGCTCTGTTTGCAGCGCTGGCTCTGGGTGTGACGGGCCGTTCCAAAAAAGGGAAGGCCTGATGCAAACGCAGGCACATCAAAACGCGAACCATGAGGGATGCCCGCCGCTGGCGGGCATCCTGCTGGCCATGAGTGTGGCCTTGGTGACATTGGGAGTGCAGTGCATCCACGGAATCCCGGAGATGTTGCAATGGCAGAGATGTGGAGGGGGACGATGGACTTGGTTGACCTCCCACCTGAGTCATTGGTCATGGAATCACCTGGCTTGGGACCTGTTTGCTTTTGGGCTGCTGTCGCTGCTTTGTTTGCGATTGATGCCCTCTCGTTATGCCGCCTGCCTGCTCGTAGCCGCTGTTTTCATACCGTTAGAGGTGCAGATCCACCAACCGCACATTGTGTCATATCGAGGCCTGTCGGGCTTGGACACGGCACTCATGGGGCTCCTGGTCGCGGCCTTGTGGCGGCAACCGACTGCAGGCCATTTATGGGGCGTTTCACAAGTGCTTGCCGTTCTCGGGGGCGGAAGCTTCCTGGCTAAGACGATGTATGAACTGACGACAGGAGGCACCGTTTTTGTGGCGCCTGGGAATGAGCCTTTTATTCCGGTCATTTCCGCTCATTTCGTGGGGTTCCTGTGCGGCTTTTTGGTGGGCATATTCAACGGTTTGTCTCAGATAATGTGGAATGAGGCGCGGCCGCTGTAGGAGCGCGCGCCTTGCCTATTGGGACTTTGCCGGTGCCGATGAGGACGCTATGTTTATCGTAGCCACGGACGCAGAAGCCTTCACAGGGCGTCATGAGGTCTCCAGAGAGGACCGATTGCTCCCAAAGATGGTTCTCAGAAGCTATGATGCGCGTCGAAACCTTTGCCGACAAGGCGGAGGCAAAGTGGGAACACGCAGACCTAGAAAACGTCGGGTGAGTGGGCGATTTTGGCGCGCGCGCTGTCAGCGAAGAACTAAACAGCTATTTCAAGGAGTGCCCGATTCGATGGGAATGGCGAGCAGGCGTTGGGATTCGGCAAGGATGAACTTTGCGTCGGTGAACGGGGTGTAGCTGATGTCCTGCCAGCGTTGATGCCCTGTCTGGTCGATGAGGATGGTGGCGTGGAGGGTGTCTTTTTCGAAGTCGTCGTAGGCGCGGACTTTTTTGAAGGCCGCGAGGCTGCTGTCGCACAGGATGGGGAAGGGGAGGGGCTGGTCTTTGCCGAGGTTGAGCTTGGCGCGGATGTTTTTGGCGACTTGCGTGGGTTCGCTGGTGACGGCAACGAGCTGGATACCCGCCTGGTCGAAGTCGGTGACGGCCTTGGAGAAGGCCTGGATTTGTTCGACGCAGTGGCCGCATTCGTGGCCGAGGTAGAACATGAAGAGCGTGGGCCTTTTCGCGGTGAAGTCGCTGCTTTTGACGATGGAGTTGTCGAGTGTGAGCGCCTCGAAGACGGGAGCGACGGGCGGATGCCAGTGGACAGGGCCGAGCGTGGTGATCTCAGGGCGGATGCCGCTGTCGGTGCGTTTGGGAGCGGCGGCGGGCCAGTCGGTGGTGATGCCGAAGGTTTTTGCAAGCGTGTCGAGGCGTTTGGCGACGGGAAGATCGCGATCCATCGCGTAGGCCTGCTTGCGGACTTCTTCGAAGGTTTTCCTGGCGTCGTCGGATTTGCCGCAAGCAAGGAGGATTTCGGTTTTTGCGGCGAGACCGCCAAGGTCCTGGGTGATGTTTTTGGTGAGATCGAGCGCCTTGGTTTTGTCGCCGAGTTTGAGCCAGCAACGGGCAAGGCGTTCCTTGGGAATATCGGAATCTTTGAGCGCGTCGAGGAGCTTGATTTGTTCGGTTTTGGCCGCTTTTGAGTCGAGCAGGGCTGCCAGCGCCTTCAATTCGGCCAGAGCTTTGTTTTTGGCCTTGGTGTCGGGTTTTTCGACAGGCTTGTCGTTCTTCTTTTTGGGGTCGGATTTGTCGGATGCCTCGGACTTTTGGGTTTTGAGCTTGCTGGTGTCGATGTTGACGAGTTTTTGCTCTGTTTTGAGAGCTTCGAGGTCTTTGATCGCCGCTGTGAGCGTCGCAGAATCATTGAGCTGATAGCCGGCGAGACCTGCGGCGCGGAGGCGGGTGATGTCGTGGGCGAGGTGGCCTGCGGACGTGGCTGTGAAGGCTTTCAATTCATCCCACAACTCCCATTTGGCGAGGGTGTCGATCAAGCGCGTGCGTCCGTAGCTGGCGGAGGTGCCGGATTTATCGAGCATGTTGTTGGAAGGATGACGCGGATTGGCGATGAGGCTTTTGGCGAGGGCGATGGCGTCCTTGGCACGGCCGAGCTCGTTGTAGGTGCGCACGAGCCATTCTTCGTTGTGGGCGTAGTTGTGGATTAGGTCGGGCAGGATGAAGGTGCGGATCATGTAGGCGTGATCGACCCGGGTGCTGGCCTCCTGCTGCCAGGCGGCGTCATCGAAGCGCTTGAGCTTGGAAAAGGTGTGGCCGGGCATGTGCCACATGTGGGCGATGCCGGGCGCGGACTGGCCGCACTGCGCGTCAGACTTGAGGGCTAGGATGGGTTTGCTCTGATCCCAGAGATGGATGCGGTAGTGATGCGCGGGATGATTGGGGAGTGCGTCGAAGATTTGATCGATGAGGGCATCGACGGCCTGGAGGCTGGAAATGGGTGCTTCTTCACGCGAGAACCAGATGCGCCAGACGAGGAAGGCCTTGGCCTCGATGTCTTTTGTATCGTCTTGGACGAGCGCCTCGAAGTCCTTGATGCAGTCGAGGCTCTTTTGTTTTTTGTCGCGCTTGTCGTTGTCGCGGTAGAGGTTTTCGAGCACGGCGATCCACTTCTGCTCGCGCGGCGTTGCCTTGGACTTGAGTGGCGTGGCTTTCTTGATGAAGGCCGCGGCGCGCTTCTCGTTGTTCACGTTCGCCATGCTCATGCCCCAGTAGGCCATGGCGCAGTCGGGATCGAGCGCGGCGACCTGGCGGAAACTGCGCTCGGCCTCGTAATACCAGAAACCGTGAAGCTGGCCGACGCCCTGGGTGAAGAATTTTTGCGCGTCGGGATTTTTCGAGCTGATGGGAAACTTCACCGCGTCACCGCAGCCGGGAATGAGCACGGCGGCCTGGCGCGGGCCTTCGTTGAAGGCTTCGCCGTGAGCTGAGTGGCCGGGGTCGGCCTGGACGCGTGTTGCGAGTGTTGTAACGAGAAGGAGAGAAAGGAGGGGACGCATGATGGGCGGAGTGCGAATCAAACGAAGAATGTGGATGGGAAAATGCAAAATGCCCGGCAGTGTTGTTGCCGGGCATTCCAAGGGACAAGCCAAAGCGTGAAGCACGCTGATTATTTGCCGTAACCCTGCTCGGCCTTGCCGTTCTCATTGATGTGGCCGGTGACCCACAGGATGCCGCGGGTGACGAGGTCGAGGTAACGAGCGTCGGCTACGGTGGCGGTGTTGTGGCCGAGGGTGGTGGAGAAGATTTTGGTCTTGTTCGGGCCGTATTCGTTGGTCCAGGCGACGACGGCGGTGGCCTCGGTGGGCTTGGCGTCGGGAGGAAGGGTTTCGCCCTTCTTGGCCTTGGGCGGGACGATCTGAACGCCGGAAGCGATGGCCTTGCCGGTGAGAACCTGGATGTTGTTGTAGAGTTCCTCGTTGATGGTGGTCCAGTTTTCGAGCCCTTGGGTGATGGGATGTGTTTTGTCGGTGAAGGTGATGGCGATGGGCTGCTGCGGGCCATGGCCGGTGGATTGCAGGCCGAGCATTTCATACCAGCCTGCGTTGTCGGCGCCTGGCTTCACGGCTTCGCGAAAATTACCCCAGCGGTAGCTGTGCATGGCGCAGTGGAGATTGACGGCGGGCTTGCCGGCCTTGTGGGCGTCGAGGATGGCGCCGACATAGGCGGGATCGGTGACGTCGGCGCTGCATTCGTCGTGGACGATGACGTCGAAGTCCTTCGACCAGTCCTTGGCCTTGTAGATTTCAAAAGTGGCCTTGGTGCTCTTGTCAGGGTTGTAGGCGATGTCCACAATGGCGTTGAGGCGCGCCTCGATGCCTTCTTTGAGCACAACGGTCTGCTTGTCATATTCATGGCAGCAGCCGCC
>Ga0315900_10013105_pt1 | contig 10115 bp, 9 predicted proteins | sample LakEriMetagenome_FD_203521 | JGI IMG/M metagenome (GOLD analysis project Ga0315900, IMG submission 203521) | Freshwater fungal communities from buoy surface, Lake Erie, Ohio, United States - Buoy 12 MA114 | ecosystem: Environmental > Aquatic > Freshwater > Lake > Lake biofilm | place: USA: Lake...
CGACAGCATGATCAGGCCTGGCACCAGGAAGGAGCCGTATTCGAGACCCGGCACGATGGGGGCCATGCGATTGCCGATCGCAGACCCGAACACCACGAAATAGAGCGCGGTGGTGATCACCGGCGTAGCAAGGCTCTCGCCGATCGTGCGGAAGAAGCGCACCATCTGGAATCGGTACATCGCCCAGACGCTGTGGCGGTTGAAGGCGGGCACATCGCGCTGGGCCGGCGCCACGGGTTGGGCGGACGCCGCAGCAGTTGCATTGCTCATTGCTGCAGCTCCTTCGCCGCTTCGGCTTTCGGTGTGTGGACGAGGCTGACGAAGATGTCCTCGAGCGAAGAGGATTTCGTCTCGAGATCCTTGAACTGGATGCCGAGCTCGCTCATCCGCCGGATCAGGGAGGCGACGCCAGTGCGATCGGCCGTCGTGTCGAACGTGTAGTCGAGGCGATGGCCCTTGTCGGCCAGCTGCAGGTCCCACTCCTTCAGGCCTTCGGGCAGGGCGCCCAGGGCGTCGGACAGCTCGAAGCTCACCTGCTTCTTGCCGAGCTTCTTCATCAGCGCCTTCTTCTCCTCAACAATGATGAGTTCGCCCTTGGCGATCACGCCGACGCGGTCGGCCATCTCCTCGGCTTCCTCGATGTAGTGCGTCGTCAGGATCACGGTGACGCCCTTCTCGCGCAACTTGCGCACGAGGTTCCACATGTCGCGACGAAGCTCGACGTCGACGCCGGCGGTCGGCTCGTCGAGGAAGAGGATTTCCGGCTCATGCGCCAGCGCCTTGGCGATCAGCACGCGGCGCTTCATGCCGCCTGACAGCTCCTGCAGCTTGGTGTCCTTCTTGTCCCAGAGCGAGAGGTCCTTGAGGATCTGCTCGATATGAGCCGCATTGGGTGGCAGGCCGAAGAGGCCGCGCGAGTAGTTTGTTACGGCCCACACCGTCTCGAAGATGTCGATGTGCATCTCCTGCGGCACCAGGCCGATCAGCGAGCGGGCGGCGCGGTAGTCCTTGCGCGTGTCGTAGCCGGCGGCCGTGATCACGCCGGTGGTCGGCGTCACGATCCCGCACACCGCGTTGATCAGCGTGGTCTTGCCGGCGCCGTTCGGGCCGAGCAGGGCGAAGATTTCGCCCTTCTGGATGTCGAGATCGACGGTCTTCAGCGCCTGCAGCCCACCCTTGTAGGACTTGCTGAGACCCCGGATCGAAAGAACGGGTTGCATGGGCGTATCAGTCCCCCGGCGTTTGTTATGGCTCTTGAGGCGGCCTCAGGCCATGTGGGCCCCAAGGTCGCCTGTGTCCAGAGGACGCACCAGGAATATCAGGACCGACCGCGCTCCGTAATCAATTTGCGTCGGAGAAAATCGCGCAGCTGCCATGACGCTGGCAGGAACTCTGGATTTCGTGCGACCTTGAGTGGGCAGGCGGGATTCGGGAGCGACCCATGCTGATGAGCGAAGCGCAGGCCGACATGAGACGTGGCTATCTGGGGGGCGCGCCTGGCGTGCTGGCCTCCTCCCTAGCATGGTGGGTGGCGGCTGGCGTCGCATGGTTCATGTCCCCACAGCAAGCGATGTGGGCGCTTTTCATTGGCGGGATGCTGATCCATCCGGCGGGAATTCTGATTGCGAAGGTGTTGCGCGCGTCTGGCGCACACAGCAAGGGCAACCCGCTCGCGGAACTGGCCGCCGCCAACACATTCTGGCTCATCTTCAGCATTGCGCTCGCTTACGCCGCCTCGCTCCAGCGCGTTGAATGGTTCTTCTCAGCCATGCTTCTAACGATCGGAGGGCGGTATCTGACGTTCGCCCCGCTGTACGGCATGCGGTTCTATTGGGGTCTCGGGCTCGCACTCGCCGGGGCGGGCTTCGCCACGGGGTTATGGGTGCGGGAGGCTGCTATTGTGGCGGCTGTGGGGGCCGCGATCGAGCTGGTCGCCGCCGCCGTTGCGTTCACACTTCAATGCAAATCCGGGCGCATGACGGCGACCGCCTAGGCCAGCGACAGGATCATCGCTCGCAACTCCGGGAGACCGAGACCTTTTTCGCTCGATGTCAGCAGCACATGCGGGTGGGCTGCGGGCTGCTTCATCAACGCTGATGTTGTCGCCGCGAGGAGGTCTGGAATCTCCGATTTCTTGATTTTGTCGGACTTGGTCAGCACAACCTGATACTGCACTGCCGCGCTGTCGAGGTCCTTCATGACGTTGAGATCGACGTCGCCGATGCCGCGGCGAGCATCGACCAGCAGGAAGACGCGACGCAGTTTCGACCGGCTGCGCAGGTAGTTGAGATTGAGGCGACTCCAGGTGTCGACGTTTTTCTTTGGTGCGTCGGCGAAGCCATAGCCTGGCAGGTCGACGAGATAGAGTTTTCCGTCGGCGAGGTCGAAGAAGTTGATCTCCTGCGTTCGGCCCGGCGTGTTGGAGGCGCGTGCGAGATTCTTGCGGTTGCACAGCGCGTTGATGAGGCTCGACTTGCCGACATTGGAGCGGCCGGCGAAGGCGATCTCGGGCCGGTCGCTGGGCGGCATGGCGTTGATGGCGACAGCGCCCATAACAAAAGAGACCGGCCCGGCAAACAGTTTGCGGGCCGCTTCGATCTGCTCGGGGGTGAAGTCGGTCATGGTCGTTGCCCGGTCTGTGAGCCCCGCCCTCGTGGTTCGACAGACGCTCCCTTCGGTCGCTGCTCACCATGAGGGCTACGCAGTATCGCAGTTCTATCGAGCGCCCCCATGGTGAGCTGGCGGCGCAGCCGTTGTCCGTCGAACCACAAGGGGGGGCCTTCCGCCGCCTAAGCCGCCTTCTTCGCGCCGCCGAACCGCTTCTTGACCCACTTGTCGAACTCGGTCTCGACGCCCGTGCGGCGCATGATGATGTACTGCTGCACGATCGAGATCAGGTTTGACCAGACATAGTAGATCACGAGGCCGGCGGCGAAGCCTGCGAACAGGACCGTAAACAGCAGCGGGATCCATTGCATGATGGCCTTCTGCATCTTGTCGGTTGGCGGCGCCGACAGGCTCTGCAGGCCGACCATGGTGAGGCCGTAGAGGATCGGCCAGACGCCGATACCTAGCAGGCCGCCAATCAGCGGCACTGAGCGCGGCTCCCACGGGATCAGGCCAAACAAGTTGAAGATCGAGGTCGGGTCCGCCGCCGACATGTCCCGGATCCAGCCGACGAAGGGCGTATGTCGCATCTCGATCGTGACGTTGAGGACGTGAAAGAGGGCATAGAATACGAACATGGTCGGGATCAGCGGCAGGCAACCCGCGACGGGGTTTACCTTCTCGCGCTGGAACAGCTTGGCCTGCTCCTGCCGCATCCGTTGCGGGTCGGCGGCGAAGCGTTCCTGAATGGATTTCATCTCGGGCTGCAGCAGCCGCATCTTCGACATGGATTTATACATGTTGTACTGCAGCGGGAAGAACAGCGTCTTCACCACCACCGTCAGCACCAGGATGGCGATGCTGAAATACCCGACCCAGCCCTGTAGAAGCATGAGGAAGTAGAAGAAGGGCTTAGTGATGAAAAACATGAACGACCAGTCGATCGCATCCGTGAAGGAGGGAACGCCCTCCGTGTTCTCGTAGCGCTCCAGCACGCTCAGCCGTTTTGCGCCGGCGAATACACGCGCGCTCTTGGTGATCGACTGCCCGGGCTGGATTTCGTAGGGTGAGAGATCGTAGCCGGCGGAATAGGTTGTCTCGCCGTTCAATGTCTCCGACTTGGCGACCATGGTGACAGCTTCGCCCTGTTCGGGGATCGTCGCGGCCATCCAGTACTTTGTGGTGAGAGAGTTCCAGCCCGCGCTCACGCTGCGCGACACGGCCTGGCCCTGGCGCAGATCGTGGTAGTTCTTCATCTGGTTCTTGTCGGTGCCGTAGACGCCCAGCGCGCCGCGATGCGCGCCCTGCTCCTGCACTGGCGTGTTGACGAGGTCTGGAGTGTCGCGCTGGAAGATTTGCGCCTTCTGGGTCAATGTGATCGGCGTTGTGCCGGTGTTGGTGACCGCGTCCGAGACGGTGAACATGTAGTCCGCGTCGACCGTGATTGTGCGGTCGATGCGCACGGACGCCGCTGTGTAGGATAGCTTCAGCGGATTATCGGTTGTGAGCGCGCCGGTGCTGGTCTGCGTCCAGAGGACGCTATCCGTAGTCGAGCCGGGCGTGGTCCAGGCGACCGTGGCGTAAAAGGCGCGCTCGGTCCCGGCAGGGGCGAGGAGCTTGATCTCCCCGGCCGGGTTTTTGCGCTCCTTGTCGTCGATCGTCTCGTAGAAATTCTTGAGCGCGATGTCGTCGATGCGCGCGCCCATCAGCGAGATGGAGCCCTCCACAGAGGGAGCTTCCACGGCGACGCGCTGGCCGGAAGCCAGACCCGCCGTCACAATCTCCTCGCGGGGGCGGATGGTCGGAGTGGGTGAGGCAGCTTGCTCGACTGCATTGACGCGCGCCTGTTCGCGCGCTGCTTGGGCCGCCTTCTGCTGGGGATCCAGCACGAAGATGTTGTAGACCATGAACAGGCCGAAGCACAGCGCGAGCGCCAGCAGGAGATTGCGCTGGTCTTGCTGTTCCATGGATCAGGTCCGGGAGCTGGGGGCGCCGTCGCCCACCGGGGCGGCGCCATCTGGAGGCTGGAGACGGCGGCGGAGGCTTATCAACGCCTTTTCCATATCGTCAAGCAAACGGGGCCAGGGCGAAGCGGCGGTTTCCTGCCGCGCGACAAAGACATAATCAGCGCCTGGGACGCCATGCCGGGGAAGCAGCGACCGCGCGGCCTCGCGCAGCCGGCGGCGGGCGCGATTGCGGACCACTGAGCCGCCGATCTTCTTGGTTGTCGTGAAGCCGGCGCCGACTTGCGCCCGGGCCGGGCTGCGCAAGCGGCCCTGGACCACGATCAGGCGGCGTCTTTCGGCATAACCCTCTGCAACGAAAAGGAATTCAGCCCGCACCCGCAGGCGCATGACGTCGACCGATGGCTGGGCGTCGGAAGTCTGGGGGCGGCCTAGGCGCTCAGCCGCTTGCGGCCCTTGGCGCGGCGCGCCGCCAGCACCTTCTGGCCGTTCTTGGTCGCCATGCGCGAGCGGAAACCGTGGCGCCGCTTGCGCTTCAGGTTGCTCGGCTGGAACGTCCTTTTGGTGGCCACGGGTCACTGCCCCTAATTCCTTGAGGAGGCGGGGGAACTACATGTTAGGTCCCGGTGAGTCAAGCACGGCCCAGATGTCGCATGAAGTCGCCTTTCCGCGACGGGATTGTGGCTGTTAAGCCGTACAACCACATGAAAAGACGGCAAAAGCCGCTTCAACGGAAACGCCCAGGGGACTACCAGCTGAGCGAGATCCAGCATCCGGACGGGGACATCGCTCCGCCAGGCCCGCCGGCAGGGCGCAGCGGCTTTCTGTCCGGCCTTCGCGGCCGGCTTCTCATCTCGACGGCGGTCTTTGTGCTGATCGCCGTCGCGCTGGCCTATCCCGTCCTGGCCGGCACGTTTCGCAACAACTGGCTGGAGGAGCGAGGTCAGGCCGCCCAGATCGCGGCGCTCGCCGTCGAGGCGGCGCCGGACGGGCGCGTTGGCGACGAACTTTCGCGCCAGTTGCTGGAGCAAGCGCAAGTCGTCTCTGTCGCCGTGCAGGAACAGGATTTTCGCGGCGAGATTTTGCCGCCAGCCATGGACATCACCGGCGAGCTGGTCGTGGTCGATCTCCGGACCGGCAACTTCATCGACAGCATCACCGGCGCTTTCGGCCACATGTTCGCACCACGCGGGCGTTTCCTGCGCATCCTGATTTCGCCGTCGCTCACACGTGACGAGGTGATGGAGGTCATCGTTCAGGAGCAGGGGCTGAAGGACGGGCTGATTGCTTTCTCCCGCACGCTTCTTGTGTTGTCGCTGCTGATCGCTGCGGTTGTCGGAGCGCTGGTCTATTTTGCGATCTACCGGCTTGTCATTCAGCCCATGCGGCGCCTCACGCGCGGCATCGTCCGCTTTGCCAGCGAGCCCGAAGGCGCTGAGATCGAGCCCATGACAAGCGGCGCCTACGAGATGCGCCGCGCCAATGTGGCGCTACAGGCGATGCAGAAAACTGTCTCCGCGGCCTTCCGGCAGCGCAAGCGGCTGGCGGAGCTGGGCGAGGCGGTCGCGAAGATCAACCACGACCTGCGCAATTCCCTCTCCGCTGCCCAGATCGTGTCGGAAGGCCTCGCCGAGTCGGAAGATCCGCGCGTCCGGCGCGCCGCCCCACGCCTCGAACGTGCGATCCAGCGCGCCGTCAATCTCGCCGAAGCGACGCTGAGCCATGCACGCGAAGAAACGACGGCGCCCAACCTGTCGCGTCTGAATCTCATCCCTACAGTGGACGAAGCCGCGGCCGAGGGGCTGGCAGGGTGCGCCGACATCGAGTGGAAGCTGGAGGCGCCAGCGCCGGTCAACGCGCTCGCCGATGCCGACCATGTTCACCGCATCGTCGCCAATCTTGTGCGCAACGCGGCGCGGGCCATTCGCGACCAGACCGGCCGTTCATGTCCAGGCCGGGTCAGTGCGCGAGTCTACCGCGATGGAGACCTTGCCGTCGTCGAGATCGCCGACAATGGTCCGGGTGTGCCTGCAATGGTGGTCGGCCGCCTGTTCCAGCCCTTTGCCGGTTCGGGATCGCGCGGCGGGGCAGGGCTCGGCCTCGCCATTGCACGCGAACTCGCCCGCGGCATGAAGGGCGAGCTGGAGCTTGCATCGAATGGCGGCGGCGGGGCGGCGTTCAGGCTAAGCGTGCCAGCCGCTTGAACGGCGAAGGCCCGGGGCGAACCGCGGGCCACTTCCATTTCCACCTGTCGCGAAATCAAGTCTTGGGCGGCGACCGGGCCTTGCGCGACTTGGGCTCCGTCGACGTCGCAGTGTGACCGACGCCGCGAGCGGCATCGACAGCTTTGCCCGGGTCACGGAAATCTCCTCAAGATCATGCGATGCTGGGCCCGAAGGCGCCGCAGTTTCGGCACAACGTGAGGCGGCATCTGCGGCTCTCGTGGAACCGCCAAGCCAAGATGACGATGCAGACAGCTTCGGCGGACAGGCGCGCCGGTTCTCCTATCGCACAGCTTCCAGCGCAACGCCCTCGCGCCGCGGATCGGCGCCGCCTTCCAGACGATCTTCCCGCACAACGATGAGGTTGAGGCCAGAATTCTCGCCCGCGACTTCACGGATCTTGAAGCCGGCCTCCGCCAGAATATTCGCCCATTGTTTGCCGGTGTCGTCGGCGGTTTCCACGCTCACGACTGGGCCGCGCGCGACAATGTTCGGCGCTGCGCTGGCTTCCTGCGCCGTCATGCCCCAGTCGAGCACGCCGACCAGCGTCTTGGAAACATAACCCACGATGGAATTCCCGCCGGGCGAGCCGGTGATCATGAAGGGATCGCCCGACTTGTCGAACACGATCGTCGGCGACATCGATGAGCGTGGACGCTTGCCAGGGCCCGGCGCGTTGGCGACCGGCTTGCCATTCACGACCGGCGGACGCGAGAAGTCCGTGAGCTCGTTGTTGAGCAGGAAGCCATTGGTCCAGCGCTGCGAGCCAAACCCGCTCTCGACAGTCGCGGTGAAAGAGACAGCGTTGCCGTCATGGTCGATGAAGGAGAGGTGCGTTGTACCGGGTTGAGTGGCGCTGGTGTCGCGTCCCCACATATCGACGATCGGTTTGCCATGCAGTACCGCGCCGGGATCGCCGGGTTGCGGGGCGTCGCCGGGCTTGAATGCGGACTTCGCGCGCGCATCGAGATAGGCGGGATTGAGCAGGTCCGCTACCGGCACAGACACGGCATCCGGGTCAGCGACGTAGTGGTCGCGGTCGGCATAGCCGAGCTGCTGGGCGAGCACGAAATCGCGCAGGTTCGCTGCCGGCGTGTCGTCGGGGCTGGCTGCTGCAATCCTGTCGTAGAGCGACAAGATCAGGTTCATCGCCACGCCGCCTGACGACGAGGGCGGCGCAGAGCAGATGCGATAATCGCGGAAGGGGCCGCATACGGCCGGCCGTTCGAGCGCCTTGTAGTCGGCAAGGTCCTGCAGCGTTAGCGCGCCTTGGATCTCGCCTGACTGCACGGCGGCGACGATGTCCTGTGCGATCTTGCCGCTGTAGAAGGCCGCCGGTCCGTCCTTGGCGACGGCGCGCAGGGTCGCCGCGTATTCCGGATTGGTGCGACGATCGCCAACTGCGAGCGCCTTGCCGTTCGGATAGAAATAGGCGCCAGTCGCAGCGTTCTTTGCGAGCGGGCCGTTAAGGTAGAATCGCGAGCCGAGCGCGTTGGCGAGGCGCGGCGTCACGATGAAGCCCTCATCGGCCAGCTTGATGGCCGCCTCGAAGTTCGCCGCCCAGGGCTGCCGGCCGTGCTTGTCGTGCGCCGCCTTGTAGAGCGCGATGGCGCCGGGGACGCCAACTGACTTTCCTGACGTGATCGCCTGGCCAAATCCGAGCGCCTGTCCGTTCACTGTGAAATAATCCGGGGTCGTCGCCGCCGGAGCCGTCTCGCGGCCGTCGAACACGGTCGTCGTGTTGGACTTGCGGTCGTAGACCACCATGTAGCCGCCGCCTCCCAGCCCCGAGCTTTGCGGCTCGACCAGGCCGAGAACAGCGTGCGCGGCGATCGCCGCATCGACGGCGCTGCCGCCCGCCTTGATCGCAGCAAGCCCCGCTTCGACCGCGCGCCGGTCCGCCGCCGACACCATGGCGCGGCCAGAGAGCCGCCACTCCGACCCGGGCGCCGGCCCTGCTGCGGGCGGGCTGGTGCAGCCCGACACCGCAAGCAGAAGGGCGACAGCGGCAAGTCCGGCGAGCCTGGTCTGGCGCATGCGCGGGCGCTCCTTGTTGCACGGGAAGACGAGGGCGGTCATACAGCCGCCATACACCGTCCTGCAATGACGGCAACTCAAGCCTGCAATCAGGCCGGCAAAACGAAGGGGGATCGCCAATTGAGCGCGCGGCCAGGCCCCATGAACCTCATAACGGATGTCGCGGGCCTGAAGGTCGGGTCCGCGCACGATGACGGCGCCTGGACCGGCGTGACCGTCATCAGGCCTGATGCGCGCGCGGTCGCCGCCGTGGCGGTGGCGGGCGGCGGTCCGGGCACCCGCGAGACGGATGCGCTGGCGCCCGACACGCTGGTCGATGCCGTGGACGCGATCGTCTTCTCCGGCGGTTCCGTCTACGGGCTGGCGGCGGCGGATGGCGTGACGGCTGCCCTGGGCGCGGCGCGGCAGGGCTTCGCCCTGATCCCGAGCAGCGCCGTTCCCGTATCGCCGATTGTGCCGGCGGCCATTCTCTATGATCTCGCCAACGGGGGCGACAAGAGCTGGGGTGAGACACCGCCCTACCGCGCTCTCGGGATGCAGGCGCTGAAGAACATCGCGACGACGTTCGACCTCGGCCGCGTCGGCGCCGGGTTTGGCGCGCGGGCCGGCGGAGGTCCAGGCGGTCTCGGCTCGGCCAGCATCGTCACGCGCGACGGCATCGAGGTCGGCGCGCTGGCCGCCGTCAATTCACATGGTTCCGTGAAGATGCCGGGATCAGATACGTTCTGGGCCTGGCCCTACGAGCAGGCGGGCGAGTTCGGCGGCGCGCGGCCGGCCAGTGATTATGCGCTCGACCCAGACGACTGGGGCGCCGCCAAAAGCAATCCGGGGTCGATGCCGCCGTCTCCGCTGGCGGGGCGCACCAACACGACGCTCTGCTGTGTCGCCACCAATGTTGTGCTTGCGCCGTTCGAGGCTCAGCGTGTCGCGAAGATGGCGATGGCCGGGCTGGCGCGCGCCGTGCGTCCGGTGTTTGCGCCTTTCGATGGCGATGTCGTGTTCTGCCTGTCCACCGGGCAGGTAGAGCGTCCGGAGCTCCGGCCCTTCGTGCTGGCGCGCATTGGCGAGTTGGCGGCCAGCACGCTCGCGCGGGCAATCGCTCGCGGCGTCTTCGCAGCCGTGGGTTAGGCTGCCGCCTTGCGACGCGGCTCCTCGTCGCTGGCCCTAATCTCGCTCGGAGGGATCGGGAAGGCGAGCCTGAAGGCTGCACCCGGCTCTTCTGTTTTGAGCAGCGAAGCCTCCCCGCCATGGGCGTGCATGATGCGGCGGACGATGGAGAGGCCAA
>Ga0315900_10013107_pt1 | contig 10113 bp, 8 predicted proteins | sample LakEriMetagenome_FD_203521 | JGI IMG/M metagenome (GOLD analysis project Ga0315900, IMG submission 203521) | Freshwater fungal communities from buoy surface, Lake Erie, Ohio, United States - Buoy 12 MA114 | ecosystem: Environmental > Aquatic > Freshwater > Lake > Lake biofilm | place: USA: Lake...
TGGGAAGTTTGAAGTGGGAAGTTTGAAAAAAATTGCTTACTGCGTATCACTTACGGCTTACTCCTCTCGTCGTCGAGCTAAGCCGTTGGCGACTGCATCTAGCAATCGCGCTTGCCCAAGTCGTCGTCCGTTGTCGTAGACGATAGGCAGCCCTTTGCGATGTCGCTCATAACGCACAATGATCTCTCGCCCTCGCATGTCGATTGGCGATTCGTAGCGGTCTCCTTGGAAGCTAAAGGTGTTGTCTTTCTTGACCGTGCGAGTATCCTCGGCGTAGAACAACTCGTCGGTGTCTTGCGAGGGACTGAGGAATCGAATGCGCGAGAGATCGACACCGAATCGATCGATGGGCTTCATACCCAGAGTGGAATGGATGGTCGCGTTGTAGTCCTGTTCGACCCAGTCGGTGAACTGCCGATTCAGCGATTGAAGCGAACTGAGATCAAGATTGCGAATGAGGAACTGGTCGCGAACTCGCCGAAAGAAGCGTTCGATCTTTCCCTTGGCAGACGCGTCTCGAACGGCCGTGTGACGCAGAATGCAACCCACTCGGGCACAGATGAGCGTAATTTCTTGTGAGCAGTAGATGGAACCGTTGTCGACAAGCAATTGCTCGGGCAATCCACGTTTGTAGAAAGCGCTACGCAGAGCTCGAATCATCGTATCGGTGTTCTCCTCCAGGAAGAATTCGCCATGACACAAGACTCGGCTAGCGTCATCGATAAAAGCGATCAGCTTGGTCTGCTTACCACCGATATGAGGGCCGAACATCGTATCGGCCTGCCAAAGCTGGTTAGCGTATTGCATGCTGAAGGCGAGTCGCTGCTTGTTACTTTCGCTTGGATCAGGTTTGAGCAACTCGTACTTTTCGACCATTCGGCTGAACGTATTGCGTGCGATCTGATTTGCTTGTTAAGGCATCACAGGGGACACAGCTATTTTATATTCTATCCACCGTTGGAGGGGGATGTTTGGCGGGTTGGAATCTGCTCAAAGGCCCTTCGGTAAGTGCCAGGCACGCACCATTCTTACGGGCCGAATTGTGGTCGCATTTTTGACCGAATTGTGACTGTTGTCCCAGAAACCTAAATCATCAATTTGGGGCCCTTCGGTAGGGAGACCTTCGGTAGCAAGAAAACAAAGGTTCCAGGAATCGAAAGCTTTGATTTGCAAGGTGTTGTGGATTGGCTTCGCCGGAGTCAAGCTCGGGGTTCGGGATTCCGCCGCAGCTTCTTCTGTATATCCTTGTGCGGACGCACCGCTTCGCGTGTTTGTTCTATTCGATTAGCACCACGCCGTATCAAGTATGAACGGCTATCGGGATGATTTGCGCTTTTTCGTGGCTAGCAACTCGCGCGGCGGGGTGGCACTGTCGATTTTTAATTTTGGGTGTGCCACTGGCGAACTGACCTTAAATCCAGTTCGCCAGTGTCTTCGTATCGAAGTGACCCATTTCGATCCGCCGTAAGACGACCCAATCATTCGCGGTGAATAATGGGTGCGTTGGAAGCTTTGGAACAGGCTTTTTATATCAAGCCAAATCGCGAAATCCGCGATTTGGCTGAGCTAATAGCCAATGGCTTGCGGACACAGACTCCTCAGGCAGTGCAATTCATTGGATTTGGATTGCGAGAACTGGAATTGCACGATATACTCAGCCAAATCGATTTAAAAAATGGCGATTTGGCTGAGTATGACCATGAGTGAGGACTGGATTGTTGGACGGGAAGGGGAACGAAGAGAACTGGATCGAGTGCTACGTTCTTCTCGTCCAGAATTGGTCGTAGTATTCGGTCGTCGACGAGTCGGAAAAACGTTTCTCGTCCGTCAACACTTTCGAAACAAAATCGTTTTCGAGATTTCAGGGTTGCACCGCGAGAATACTCAACGACAGCTTGAGAATTTTTCGAACCGACTTCGGCAAGCAACCCGTCAAGAAACAACCACACCCAAAACATGGCTGGGCGCCTTCGAGCAGCTCAAGTCATTCCTGAAAGAAAACGCATCAGGACAGAAACAAGTGATCTTCTTCGATGAGTTCCCGTGGCTTGCGACTCAGCGATCTGGATTCCTGTCTGCGTTTGAAGAGTTTTGGAACGGATTTGCCGTCCAGCGTTCAGACCTTTTGTGTGTTGTGTGTGGTTCGGCTGCATCGTGGATGATTCAAAATATCCTTTCTTCGAAGGGTGGGCTTCATAATCGAGCTACTTCGCGAATTCGTTTAATGCCATTCCACCTCGCTGAGACGCGATCATTCCTTCAGCGACTGCGAGTCGATCTGCCCGACTTTCAGGTCGCTCAGTTGCAAATGGTCCTAGGGGGTATTCCACACTATCTGCAACATGTAGAAGTTGGTCAGTCGGCAGCTCAGGTGATCGATCGTCTTTGTTTTTCGAAGGATGGGCTCCTATCGGGTGAATTCCCCAATCTGTATCAGGCGCTGTTTGATTCCCCCGACAAACATGAGGCAATCGTGCGGACGCTCGCTCAAGCACGCAAGGGTCATACTCGCAACGAGCTTGCTAAGCGAACAGGGATTGCGACTGGAGGCACGTTAACGAAGATACTGTCTGAGTTAGAAGAATCGGGATTCATAGTGGAGATTCCTAACCTCTACGCCGAGAAGAAGAATAGTCTTTGGCGACTTGCCGATGCGTACTCTCATTTCTATTTGCAATGGATGGACGGACGACGAAAAGGTTCTCGGCAATCGTGGCTCACTATTGTAACCGGCAGCAAATGGAAGTCTTGGTGCGGCTACGCATTTGAAAACCTCTGCTTGTCCCACATCCCGCAAATCAAGCAATCGCTGGGAATCTCGGGAATCGTCACAGAAGAAGCGTCCTGGCAGTACCATGCGAAAACGGATTCCGACCGCGGAGCCCAAATCGATCTATTGATCGATCGAGCCGACAATGCGATCAATATTTGCGAACTCAAATTCTCCGACTACCCGTTTGTGATCGACAAGAAGTATGCAGCCGAACTAGAACAGAAGGTTCAGGTGTTCAAGCAACGTTCCAAGAGGCGAAAAGCCGTGTTTCTTACCATGGTCACTGCATCTGGATTGGAACAAAACTCCTATGCGACGAGCCTCGTCACTAATCACATCCAATTGGATCAGCTATTCTAGATCGACACGAACCTCACCTGATCATGAACGGGATTTGGTGGAACGGCATTGGTAGGTGCCTGGCCCCTTGGGCCTGAAGCCCGAAGGGCTGGCAAAATATCACTCGTACGCGTTCATCTCCACCGCCGACACTCGAAGAAACAACCAACGAACCGCCAGCAGGGATAGATTGCATTTCCTTGCTCGCCACAGGATCATCGCAGTGTTCGTTTTTCACCGCTGCTGGCCTTGCGTTGTCTTCCTCGCCAATCAGCTCAAAGGTAAACGATGTCAGCCACTCCACTGCGATACTCAAGTCCGCATCGATTGAAGCACCTACCACAGTAGGCTGCAGGTGTGATGTAAAGATTCAAGCATGGGATGCCGATGGAACTACAACAAGAGCCTCTATGCATCAGCTTTCCCCGAAGCGATGCCCTTTCTATTTACGGCCTCGTAGATTCCATCCCACAACTTCTGTCGGGCCACCAGGCAACTCGCCGCTGTTTCTTCAGCAACTTTCCACAAGGACTCATCCGATCCACAAAGCGACTGTACGAGCCGAGTCGCCATCGGGCCATGCTCGTCGCCATCCAACCCAATGTGGCGTTCGAGATAATACTTGAAGCAATCCAGTTGCCCACCAGCCTGCATATTCAACTTGTCCACGATACGTTGAAAAACGTCTGGCAGCAAATCTTCTCGACCAAACGTGAAGGCTGAAGCGACAGCACAGAGGTTGCCGGTCTCGATAATCTCAAAGGTTTTCTCAACAAACCGGCGACATGCTTCAGGGACTGCGGGTGATCCGAGGGCCGTCAACACAGGAACGCCCCGACGAAGATCACTGAGGAATCCATCGATGCCAGCAGTGTTGGCCCCACATTGTTTCATCGAACGATGATAAAGCTCAAAATGACTGGCGATCCCTCCTCGGCCATCATTGTCGGATTCCTCGGCAAGCACGATCTCGTTGATAAAGCGGCATGCCTGCGGATCAGCGGGGACTACCCACGGCACGCTGACACAGCACAGTCGTTGTTGCAATACTTTCAGCAAAGACATGAAATCCCACACAGCGAAAACGTGGTGTTCCATGAAGAGTCGCAACACATCGAGGCGATCCATCTCGCCGTAGATGCGGTGGTTGAGCAGAACTTCCCTCAACGGGTTGAGTTGTTCTTCAATTCTAGATCTCTGGAGCAAGTCGATTCTCGTTACTGATTCTGAAATGGCCACCCAAAAGCAGTGGAATAGGTCAACCGCATCTACAGGCGGAGCACCCGCAGGATGCAGGAATCCTTAACATGAGAAGTGGCCAATTTCGAACATCCCGCTCCAGTCCTCCCTCACCGCCGCGGCAATCGAGCGACCGCTAGTGGAGCTATCGATGAAATCGATCGCACCCTCGCAACGCAAGGCAGGGCGGTTGTGATGGTCTACTCCCTAGCGCGAAATTCGGCAACCACACGGCCATCGCTCAGGAGTTGCAGTTCGTTTCCACGGACGTGAAAGCCACTCACCGAAACCATGATCTCGGAGAAATTGCGTTCTAACTCCATTAAGTCCGATGGCCCTGCCATCTTCGTGCTTACCAATTGCCCCAGGGTAACACTTCCGTTGTCGATCAGCGCATATGATCCGGACATGCGATTCACGCCACCGAAAATTGCCAGCTTGCCTCGTTCGAACTTCATGGTGGGTGGCTTGTCGGTCGCGACTGGTTTGCCGTTGAGCGAAACGAGTATCCATTCCTTGCCAGCGGCTTGATTCACCTCTGCCATGTCACAAACATGAGCGCGCCACATGTACGACATACCTGTATATTTAGATGAAGCTTTAAGAGGTTTCTCGAAGCCGGCGGGGGCTGGAAAGATCGAAACACCGTCTTTGATCGTCTCGACAACCTTGATGTCTTTGATGGCCTTAGGATCAACCTGGAGCGGATCCTTGCTGAGGATGACCAAGTCAGCCCGCTTGCCTGCTTCGAGGGTCCCTTTGCTGGCTTGCTCGCCGTATTGCTCGGCCGCCCATTCGGTCATGCACTTGAGGCCTTCATAGGGAGTGACGCGCTGGTCGAGACCGATTTCCGCACCGGCGCGGGAGATGCGGTTCACGGCGGAGTAAAGCATCATCATCTGGTCGAGCGGGGCGACGACGAAGTCGGTGTGGTTGGTCGGGCGGAGTCCGGCGTCAATGGCGTCGCGCATCGGCGAGATATACATCGCTTGCTCCCTGCCGCGGTTGGCTATGTGGGCGTCGGCAAAGTAGAAGGTATGCAGAGTGTAGAAGGAGGGGCGGATCTTGTATTGCACAAACTTGGCGATCTGATCCTTGCGTATGAACTGGGTGTGGATGGTGGTCACGTTCCAAGATTTGCTGTAGTCGCCGGCGCGGGCGAACTCGTAGGCAGTTAGGAAGGCGTCGATCGAGGCATCGCCATTGCAGTGGACGAGGAGCGGGACATTCATGTCATAGACCTTCTTGAACATCTTGTTCGCGAGGTCCTGCGGGAAGGTGGGCTCTCCTTTCCAGTTCTTCTCCCCGCTGGGACCACCGGTTAGATAGGGTGTCGTAAAAAAGGCAGTGCGGCCCTGGGGTGATCCGTCGAGGGTGATCTTGACACCACCGAGCTTGAAGCGGTTCTCATACTTGGTCCATTTCCCCAATGGATACTCCGCCAGGACTTTATCGGCATCGGTGATGAAAGGGTAGGCGACGACGTCGATGATGTTGGCTCCGGCATCGCTGGCACGCTGAATGGTCTGAATTTGCGGGAAATGCGTCGCTCCCTCATGCGCGGTGGTCACACCGTTTTCCGCATACAGCATCTGGCCCGCGCGAGTGGCGTTGATTTCCCGCTGGGCGGTCATGGGCTCGGATTTCGCGACCACAGGAAGGAAGGCGGTTTCCATGATGAGTCCCCACGGCTCTTTGGTTCCCGGCTTGCGAACGATGACGCCACCGGCTGGGGTTTCGGTTTCGACGCTGATGTCGTAATACTTGAGCGCGAGGCTGTTCAGCACCACGCCATGCATGGAGACATGTTCGATGCGAACAGGATTGTCGGGAAAGGCTTCATCGAGATCGTCTCGGTTGAGCAGGCGACCGCCGGGCATGACGGTGTCGTCATAACCGTAGCCCATGATCATCTCGCCCTTCGGTATCTTGCGCTCCGTGGCATATCTCTTCAACTCGGCGATGATGCTCGGTACGTCCTTGCCGACACCGGATGGCGGGGCGTACAGCTTGCACTGGTCGGCGACTAACAGCGAGTTGATGTAGTGGCTGTGTCCATCGATAAAGCCGGGGAGGAGCGTCTTGCCGCCGAGGTCCACGATCTTGGTGACGTCCCCTTTCATCTTTAACGCGTTGCTCTTGCTGCCCGCGAACGCGATCTTCCCATCTTTCACCGCGAGGGCTTCGACATAGGTTGCCTCCGCCCCAGCCATGGTCAAGATAGAACCGTTTTGATAAATCACGTCAGCCGTTTGAGCGAGAACCGCTGCATTGAATATCAATGCCAGAGCAAATGCCAATAGTGTCAAACGGATTGCTGAATTCACGGATCGACTCCCTTTCACGGACAGCTAAGGTTGCAAAGCAAAGGTGGCATTGGTCTGGACGCTCGTGCGCGGGCTCACGTCGAGAAGCACACCAGGCAAACACGTCGGTTTCGAGACCGACCTAGCCGAGGAGCTCATGATCGCAATTTTCGTGATTTAGAGCGCCCCACGCTAGCACCTGGAATCGATTGCTGTTCCTTGCCGAGTCATGCAGTCTAGCGAATACCATCCAAGCTGCAAGACAATCGCCCAGGCGTTGTTCCGACTTGGATTTAGGGTACGACGGACTTCTAGTCCGTCGGCAAAGATTTCCACCAACGGACTGGAAGTCCGTCGTACAAGTCGACCCCAACACGAATTCTTCATTGGAACAAAGCACTAGTACCGCATGACAAACTGATTGTAGAAAACAAGGCCTCGATTGTCATTGAGCGTCACGTAGTCCGTCTGGCGATAGTCGACTTGGAAGCTGTACTGCAGGAATTTCGTAACGTCCCAGAACATGCTGGCAAAGTAAGCGGAATTCTTCAAGATGCTGGTACCCACCGCGGGCAGGTCTTGGCGAAGTGGTCCTTCCACACCATACCCGACATGAACTTGCAATCGGTCGTTCCAATAATGGAACAGTTCCAGGAAACCACCCCGACCGCGGATCACTGCATAGGTCTCTGGATGATAGGTTTGGAAAATGTTACCCGCGTAATTGCCTAGGCCTTGGCCAACGTAACCTTCCGCGATGAGTCCAGTATTCGCGGTGAGGTTAATCTTGCCATCGACCGATAATCCAGCGACGTTGATGATCGAGCGGACAGGAATATTTGGATTGATATCGTCTAAATCGAAGACGTTTTGAGTGTTTCGAATCTGGCCTGCTAAGCCGGCAACACCTAGCTCCACCGGCCTTTCGGTTCGCCCACCAACCAATTTCTCTTTTGCCCCCAACCCCAAGACGCCTCGGATTTCTAAATTGGGCAGACCATTCCCTTCGGTTGTACGGCGCGTTGCATCAAGTAACACCGTGGATATTGGATCGCTAAGGGCGGCCTGCAAGGTCGCTTGAAAGTCTTCACTCGGCGTGTAGAAGCGTTCGAGGCGAATTTGGCCTCGAAACGTACCTGCATTGCCAGCGCCACCCATGAGCGTCACCGGAACGACCACCGGATCGCGAGGGGCGAACAAGTCGGGTTGCAGACCGATCGCGAAACGCCAAGACTCATTCCTCATTTCGCCGAATGCGACTACCGGCAAAACGCCGTACGTGTCCGAAGTGAGGCTCGAGTTCGACATGTAAAGCTTCGCCAGCGCACCCGTCTTCCATCCTTCGATCTTCGGGCCTTCATAGAGCAGTTGAAAACTCGATTGCCGAGCATGCATCTCGAAGGTCGAGGTATCCAGTCCAAATGGGGACGGAGGCAGAAGAAAAAGGGGACTCCATGGCACGAAGGCTCGTTGTGTTCCGTTGACCATTAAGATGGACAATGTCCCGCTGGCCTTGAGTGTCCCAGCACCGAACAGAAGTTCCATCTTCCCATCGGAGGGAGGCGTGACCCACGACTCAGGCGACGGCAAAGGCTTGCCGTTTGCAGCCCCAACGTCGCGATCCACCCAAGACTCACTCGATTGAATGGGGATCGAAGCGGCATCTTCCACTGCGAGAGGTGGCTGCCCAAAGACGGCGATGGAAGTAGTTTCGAGGAACAGAAGAAATCCAACGCAAATCAGGGATCGCATGCTGCCATTCTCCGTGGACTTCGTCCATAATCCGCGCGCAGCAAGCCCAGCTAGCGCATCACTCGGTTTATAGAAATCCAGAAAAGATGGAGTCAAGACAGGTTCTACTGATTCTCGAAAAGCTGACGTGATCTTCCAGCCTCGTTGTGAAGGTTTCGCTCGATAATTACACTATCCGCGATTTCTTTATCCGAGTTTCTCCGCGTCACTTCTCCATCGTTAGGGCTTATTGATGTCTAAGAGCAAGCTGTTTCTCTCCACGGCATTCGTTTTGTCATGGGCTTTTTCTGGGCCAATATGTTCGGCTCAGCAGCCGGCCAATCCTGCGCTGGAAGCGAGTGTTTACTTGGGGGGAGATATCCTCACCATGCGAGGGACGGCGCCGGAGTATGTTGAGAGTTTGGTGGTGAAGGATGGGAAGATTCTGTTCGCTGGACCGCTTGCTGATTCGGCAAGACTCGCGGGTGCGAACAGCAAACGCATCGACCTGAAAGGCAAGACGCTTTTGCCAGGTTTCATCGATACGCACGGGCACTTCGTCTACTTTGGAAAGAACCTGGTCGATGCCAATTTATTCAACTGTGCCGACATCGCCGAACTTGTTTCGAGGATGAAGAAACAGGTAGAACGCACCCCCGAGGGTGCATGGATCGTCGGATTTGGGTATCAAGCAAGAACGCTGAAGGAAGGCCGCGCTCCGACGAGCGAAGAGCTCGATCAAATATCGGCCGATCGCCCGGTGATGATCGTCGATTCTTCGGGGCATTTGGGGGCTGCGAATGGCCAGGCATTCCAAGCGGCTGGGATCACAGCGGATACTCCGGACCCGACCGGTGGATCATTCGCGCGCAAAACCGATGGAAAATCGCTGTTGGGCCCGATGGAGGAAACAGCTCTGAATGCGGTTCGAAGCAAGCGGCCCGCGCTCACTGGAGAATTGGCTGCGCGCGCAATCACCGGAGCCGCAGAGGTTTGGGCGAGCTATGGTCAGACCACGGCGATGGAGGCTGGATTGGGGCTTGGTAACGATGACATCGGAATCGTTCTCAATGCGATCGATAAAAAACTCTTGCCCATCGACCTCTACATCGCCGCGAAAGACTCATCGTTGGATGATACGCTCGCAGCAGCTTACTCCGTCGCATCCCAATACAACCCTAACTCAGATGGTGTCGTCGAGAAACTGAGGAGCGCCCGCCCGGATCTTGATCGGCGTTATGTAAATCGAGTTCGAATGGGAGGTGTCAAGTTCTGGTTGGATGGGAGTCTCGATACCGCGTGGTTCACCCAGCCCTACACTCAGAATCCGCCAGGCAAGACCGGTGCCTTCTCTGGGTACCGTCAGATACCTGACGAAGTTCTTGATGCCGTGTTTGACAAGTATTGGACGAGCGACTTACAGATCCATATGCACATGAATGGGGATGCGGCGGCGGATCAAGCTCTTTCAGCGATCGCCAAGGCGGTGAAGAAGCATGGCATGCGAGATCATCGACCGGTCTTTGTCCACGCCACTCTGGTGCGCGTGGACCAGATCGAAAAGATCAAAACCTACGGCGCTATCCCTAGTTTCCTCACGGCTGGAATCACGACGGGTGGGGATGCCGTGGTCAGGCTCTGGGGGAAGGAACGAGCCGCCATCGCATTGGCCTCTCGCACGTTCTTGAGAAATGGTCTGCCATTCACCTTTTCACACGACGCGCC
>Ga0315900_10013108_pt1 | contig 10113 bp, 7 predicted proteins | sample LakEriMetagenome_FD_203521 | JGI IMG/M metagenome (GOLD analysis project Ga0315900, IMG submission 203521) | Freshwater fungal communities from buoy surface, Lake Erie, Ohio, United States - Buoy 12 MA114 | ecosystem: Environmental > Aquatic > Freshwater > Lake > Lake biofilm | place: USA: Lake...
CCTTCCCATCCCGAACAGGACAGTGAAACGCCTCTGCGCCGATGATAGTGCGGATTCCCGTGTGAAAGTAGGACATTGTCAGGCTAATATGTACGCAAAGGGCCCGCTAGTCGGGCCCTTTGTCATTTCTGAACGTGTTTTGTCTGGATGTGTCTCTCGCACCATCCCTTGTTTCTCAAGGGGCGCGGCCACACGACAGAGACCCACTCACTCTCACGTCCGTCGCGCTCACTCCCGACTGTCGATCTCCGCCAACAGATGCTCTGTCGGCTCCAGCCCGATTTGAAGCAGATCCGAGATATCTCTCAAGTCATCTGGTATTGCGGGGTTGTCCCAGCCCTTGGCACTATGCCTGGCGAATCGAGTCGCCAACTCCACAGTCAGAGCTTGCGCTGACGATCCCGTCAATTCGGGATTCAGCAAAGAGGTCAACGCTTCAGGAAGGTGCCAACGCGTCATCAGGGCTTGCTGCAACTCCGACAGTGTCACCCGCAAGACTGCCCGTTGAGCATCTGCCGACCGCAGTTGAGGCAGTATTCTTTGCCGGCGGGAAATTTCAGCGGCCAGCCGCGGAGCCTTCAGCCAGAGAAGCATCTCCGTGAACTCGTGGAGCAGGGCGGCGCTGTGGATCAACTGTGCATCATGATCCATGCGATGAACAGCGAAGGCCAGCGCGAAGTCAGAGGCGCGGCGTGATCTGGTCAGCACCGCCCCAAGCCCGTCAACGGCCAGAGGATCCGAGGAAAGGGCTGATTCCAGGGACCTCAGGTTTCTGAACTGCGCAAAGAACGGTGGGATGCCCAACATCAGCAAGCAACCCGTCACCGTTTCCGGTACCGTGTCTTCACGTCCCGGACGGCGCTTCGCCAAGTATGCGAACAACTTCACCGTCATGAACGGGTCTTTGCTGATCACATCCGCAAGACGATGAGCGTCGATGTCGTCCTCGACCCTGCGCAACTGCTCGATTTCCGCTGCTGTCGCGCCCATCACGGGCAGGGATTCCCAGTCGAACGCTTCGACCCAGGCCGACAAGGACCCAAGAGGTTCGCGAATGAATTCGCCGTCAAACCGCATATGGACGCGACTCTAATCCACTCCTGCTCGCAAGTTCATGAGAATTGCCAGGGGAATAGGGCGCTGACGCAGCCATGCTTGCGTCCAAGCAGGCCCGGTTCAGCCCTACATGCTTCGGCGGTATTGACCGCCCACTTCGAACAATGCCCGCGTGATCTGTCCCAGGCTGCAGACACGAACGGCCTGCATCAACAGATCGAACACATTCCGGTTGTCGAGAACTGCGGCCTGCAGGCGTTGCAACATCTCAGCTGAAGCGCTCGCTTCGCGCTCATGGAATGCCTGCAAGCGGCTGAGCTGGCTGCGTTTTTCGTCCTCGGTCGAACGTGCCAGCTCAATGCTCTCTGGGACGACATCGCCCTGCGGATTGCGGAACGTGTTCACGCCGATGATGGGTAACTCTCCCGTGTGCTTGAGCATCTCGTAGTGCATGCTCTCTTCCTGGATCTTCCCGCGCTGGTACCCGGTTTCCATCGCACCTAACACTCCGCCCCGCTCGGCGATGCGCTCAAACTCCGTCAACACGGCTTCTTCCACCAGTTCAGTGAGCTCGTCGATGATGAAGGCGCCTTGGTTCGGGTTCTCGTTGCGCGCCAGGCCCCACTCGCGGTTGATGATGAGCTGGATGGCCATGGCGCGGCGCACACTTTCTTCGGTGGGCGTGGTGATCGCTTCATCGTAGGCGTTGGTGTGCAGGGAGTTGCAGTTGTCGTAGATCGCGATCAGGGCTTGCAACGTGGTGCGGATGTCGTTGAAGGCGATCTCCTGGGCATGCAGGCTGCGCCCACTGGTCTGCACGTGGTACTTGAGCTTCTGTGACCGCTCATTCGCACCGTAGCGGTCGCGCATCGCCGTCGCCCAGATACGGCGCGCCACCCGACCCAGCACGGTGTACTCCGGATCCATGCCGTTGCTGAAGAAGAAGCTCAGGTTCGGGGCGAAATCGTCGATGTGCATGCCCCGCGCCAGATAGGCTTCGACGAACGTGAAGCCGTTGGACAGGGTGAAGGCCAGTTGGCTGATCGGATTGGCACCGGCCTCGGCGATGTGATAACCGGAGATGGACACCGAGTAGAAGTTGCGCACGTCGTGCTGCACGAACCACTCCGCAATGTCCCCCATCACCTTCAGGCTGAACTCCGTGGAGAAGATGCAGGTGTTCTGGCCTTGGTCTTCCTTCAGGATGTCGGCCTGCACCGTGCCGCGCACGTTGGCCAGCGTCCAGGCGCGGATCTTGGCGGCCTCGTCGTCCGTCGGGTCTCGGCCATTGTCGAGCCTGAACTTGTCGAGGTTCTGGTCGATGGCGGTGTTCATGAACATGGCCAGGATGGCAGGTGCCGGTCCGTTGATGGTCATGCTCACCGAGGTGCTCGGGTTCGTCAGGTCAAACCCGGAGTACAGCACCTTCATGTCGTCCAGCGTGGCGATGGACACGCCTGAGTTGCCCACCTTGCCGTAGATGTCGGGCCGAGGGTCCGGGTCACTGCCGTACAAGGTGACCGAGTCGAAGGCCGTGGACAGGCGCTTGGCCGGCATGCCCTCGGACAGCAGCTTGAAGCGGCGGTTGGTACGGAATGCGTCGCCTTCACCGGCGAACATACGCGTGGGGTCCTCGTTTTCGCGCTTGAAGGCGAAGGTGCCTGCGGTATAGGGGAACGACCCGGGCACGTTCTCCAGCATCAGCCACTTCAGCACCTCGCCGTCGCAGCCATATTTCGGCAGGCTGACCTTGCGGATCTTGGTGCCCGACAGCGTGACGTGGGTGAGGCTGGTGCGGATCTCCTTGTCCCGGATCTTGACGACGTATTCGTCCCCCGCGTAGGCCCTCTGCATGTCCGGCCACTGCGCGAGCAACTTGCGGGCCTGAGGCTCCAGAAGCGCCTCGCGCTGGCTGGCAAGGTCCAGCACCGCTTCCACGGCCCGCTGCCGCCCGGGCTTGTCGACCTGGAGCATGGTGGCCGTCGCCTTGAGTTGCTGCACTTCGCGCGCCAACTGCGACTGCGCCAGCGCCCGGCGCTTGTAACCGCGCACGACCTCGGCGATATCGGCCAGGTAGCGGATGCGGGCGCCCGGGACGATGGGGGTCTGATGCGTGCTGTGACGGGTTGACACCTGCGGCAGGCGCCCCGCGGCCACCGGCAGCCCCAGCTCGGCCAGGCGAGGCCGCAAGGCTTGGTACAAGGCCGTCACCCCGTCATCGTTGAAGCGGCTGGCCATGGTGCCGAAAACTGGCATGTCTTCTGTGCGTGCCGACCAGGCCTCCCGGTTGCGCTGAACTTGCTTGGCCACATCGCGCAGCGCGTCGGCCGAACCTTTGCGGTCGAACTTGTTGATGGCCACGAACGCCGCGAAATCCAGCATGTCGATCTTCTCGAGCTGGCTGGCGGCGCCGAACTCGGGGGTCATCACGTACATCGGCACATCCACCAGCGGCACGATGGCAGCGTCGCCCTGCCCGATGCCGGAGGTTTCGACGATGATGAGGTCAAAGCCTGCGGCCTTGCAGGCGGCGATCACATCGGGCAGGGCCTGACTGATCTCGCTGCCGAAATCCCTGGTCGCCAAGCTGCGCATGAACACCCGCGGCCCGGCCTGCCAGGGGCCGATGGCATTCATGCGAATGCGGTCGCCCAACAGGGCCCCGCCGCTCTTGCGGCGCGACGGATCGATGGAGATCACGGCGATGCGAAGCCGGTCCTGCTGATCCAGGCGCAGGCGACGGATCAGCTCGTCCGTCAGGCTGGACTTGCCGGCGCCGCCCGTGCCGGTGATGCCCAGCACCGGAATGCGGCTGTTAACAGCGGCGGCTGCGAGCTGCGACTTGAGGCTGGCAGAGGCGCCGCCGTTTTCGAGCGCAGTGATGGTCTGGGCCAAGGCCCGCCAGGCGGCGTCGGAATGGCCCTGCAGTGCCGCGGCGTCGGTGGGTGCGTGAGGCGTGAGGTCCCGATCACAGCGCATCAGCATCTCGCCGATCATGCCTTGCAGGCCCATGCGCTGACCGTCTTCCGGGCTGTAGATGCGGGTGACGCCGTAGCCTTGCAGCTCCCGAATCTCCGCCGGCACGATCACGCCGCCCCCACCGCCGAACACCTGGATGTGTTCGCCGCCGCGTTCACGCAGCAAATCGACCATGTACTTGAAGTACTCGACGTGCCCGCCTTGGTAGCTGCTGATGGCGATGCCCTGGACATCTTCCTGCAGCGCTGCCGTGACCACCTCGTCCACCGAGCGGTTGTGCCCCAGATGGATGACTTCGGCCCCCATGCCCTGCAGGATGCGGCGCATGATGTTGATGGCGGCATCGTGACCGTCGAACAAGCTGGCGGCGGTGACGAAGCGAACCTTGTGGGTGGGGCGGTACTCGGCCAAGGCCTTGAATTCAGCAGAGAGGTCGGTCATGGTGCGTGGTGCCGTAAGCGATGGGGAGACTTCGGACAGAGCTTTGTCCGTAGCATCATGTGAAAGCCTGGTGAATCATGCCACCGCAGGCCTGCGTTCGCGCTGACGCTGGAGGGAACTGCATGGTTTATCCGAAGGGCATCGCAGCCTCAAGGCCCGGCGTCCTGCCCTAGGATGAGCGACCTTCCGTGAATGAGCCCTCCCGTTGGAGCCGCGACGTGACTTTCTTGACCATCGACATCGGCAACACCCGTCTGAAGTGGGCGGTGTTCGAGGCGGCCCGCCCGGGCGCACGCATGCTGACCCACGGCGCCGTGTTTCTGGAGCACATCGACCAGTTGGCTGAGCGGGAGTGGGCACGCCTGGCAGCACCTGCGGTGATGCTGGGCTGCAACGTGGCAGGTGACGCCGTACGCCGCCGCGTCGAGGAACAACTTGAACTCTGGGATGTGGCGCCTCGCTGGGTGGTGCCTGGTGCGGTGGGCGGCGGGGTCACCAACGGCTATGACCACCCCAGCCGCCTGGGGGCGGATCGCTTCGTCGCGCAGGTGGGTGCACGGCACCGCGCCACCTTGGAGGCGGATCCCCGGCCGGTGGTGGTGGTCATGATCGGTACCGCGGTCACGGTGGATGCCCTGGACGAGCGCGGGCGCTTTTTGGGGGGGCTCATCGTGCCCGGCCACGGCATCATGTTGCGGGCCCTGGAGGGTGGCACAGCCGGATTGCGTGTGCCCACAGGCGAGGTGGTGCCCTTTCCCACCAACACCAGTGATGCCCTCACCAGTGGCGGCACCTACGCCATCACGGGCACCATCGAGCGCATGTGGCGCCACCTGAAAGACCGCAGCGGCATTCCGCCCAGAATCTTGATGACGGGAGGGGCGGGCTGGAAGGTCTCACCGCACCTGGACATCCAGCACGAGTTACTGGACTCGCTCGTTTTCGATGGCCTGCTGGTGCTTCAAGCCGAGCGCCAGGGCGCCGAGGCGAGACTTGCCCAGTAGCCCAGCCGTTTGACGGCGGACCGCGCGCCTGCAAGACCTCAGAGCACGAACCGCGACAAGTCTTCGTTGCGCGCCAGTGCCCCCAGCCGCTGTTCCACTTGCGCTTCGTCGATGGACACAGTTTGCCCCTGGCGTTGCGGCGCATCGAAACTGATCTCGTCCAGCAGGTGCTCCAGCACCGTGGCCAGACGCCGCGCCCCGATGTTCTCGGTGCGTTCGTTGACTTCGAAGGCGATTTGCGCAATGCGCCGTACCGCCTGGGGCGTGACTTCCAGCGTCAGACCTTCCGTGGCCAACAAGGCCTGGTACTGGCGGATCAGGTTGGCGTGCGTGGCGGTGAGGATGGCCTCGAAGTCTTCCACCGCCAGCGACGACAACTCCACGCGGATCGGGAAGCGCCCCTGAAGCTCGGGAATCAGGTCACTGGGCTTGGCCAGATGGAAAGCGCCCGAAGCGATGAAGAGGATGTGATCGGTCTTGACGATGCCGTACTTGGTATTGACCGAGGTGCCTTCCACGAGCGGCAACAGGTCGCGTTGAACGCCTTGGCGGCTGACGTCTGCGCCGCCATGTTCGGCCCTGGAGGCGACCTTGTCGATTTCATCGATGAAGACGATGCCGTTGGCTTCGGCGTGGGCCAGTGCGCTGGCACGGATCTCGTCGTCGTTGACGAGCCGTCCGGCTTCTTCCTCGACCAGCAACTTCAGGGCGTCACGGACCTTCAGCGTGCGCGTGCTTCGGCGCCCTTGACCGAGTTGGGAGAACAGGCCCTTGAGCTGCTCGGCCATCTCCTCCATGCCCTGCGGCCCCATGATCTCCACGGCGGGCTTGGCCTCGGCCACCTCGATCTCGATGTCCTTGTCGTCCAATGCGCCCTCTCTCAGGCGCTTGCGCATGATCTGACGCGCCGTGCTGTCCTTGGGTGCACTGCTGCCCAGGTCGGAGCGCGGCGGCGGCACCAGCACATCCAGCACACGATCTTCGGCAGCATCCTCGGCCTGGCTGCGCTTGAGGCGCACCTGCCGCTCGCGTTCTTGCTTGACGGCCACCTCCACCAGGTCACGCACGATGGTGTCCACGTCCTTGCCAACGTAGCCGACCTCCGTGAACTTGGTAGCCTCGACCTTGATGAAGGGGGCATCGGCCAGCCGCGCCAGGCGGCGGGCGATCTCGGTCTTGCCCACGCCCGTGGGGCCGATCATGAGGATGTTCTTGGGCGTGATTTCGCCGCGCAGTTTTTCGTCGACTTGCTGGCGGCGCCAGCGGTTGCGCAAGGCAATGGCCACGGCACGCTTGGCGGCTTGCTGGCCCACGATGTGGCGGTCCAGTTCGGAGACGATCTCCCGCGGGGTCATGGCGGCGGTGGTGGGCATCGGATGGGTCACTCCAGCACCTCGATCGTGTGCTGCTGGTTGGTATAGATGCACAGGTCGCCCGCGATGCCGAGCGCCTTGGCCACGACAGCCGCGGGCTCCAGCTCGGTATGCTCCACCAGGGCCAGTGCGGCGGCCTGTGCGTAGGCCCCCCCTGAACCAATGGCCACGATGCCGCGTTCGGGTTCCAGCACGTCCCCGTTGCCGGTGATGATCAGCGAAGCCTCGCGGTCGGCCACGGCCAGCATCGCCTCCAGCCGGCGCAGCACGCGGTCGGTGCGCCAGTCCTTGGTCAGCTCTACTGCCGCGCGTATCAGGTGGCCCTGGTGCTTCTCCAGCTTCGCCTCGAAGCGCTCGAACAGGGTGAAGGCGTCGGCGGTAGCGCCCGCGAAGCCCGCCAGCACCTGATCCCGGTGCAGGCGCCGTACCTTGCGCGCCGTGGACTTGACCACGATGTTGCCCAGCGTGACCTGACCGTCGCCGCCCATGGCCACGCTGCGGCCGCGCCGCACGCTCAGGATGGTGGTGCCGTGAAATTGCTCGCTCACAAGGACCTCAATTCAATGGTGGCCTGGTCGTCCAGGCCCATGGCACAGAAGAAGAGCGCGAGCAAGCGGTGTACCTCGACGAATCGCACCATCCGCCCTTCGGCCCGGCGCGCGCCCACCCAGTTCAAGAGTTCGCCCGCAGCCATCAGGTCGACCCGGATCAGGCGGCTGCAGGACACCTGCACCGACCTGCTCCCCTGAATGGCCGTGAGCGTCCGCGCCAGGGTGTCGTTGATGTCCCCAGTGAGCTGGCCCACCAGCTCGACGGTGATGTCTGACGGACCCCGCAGCCGGTCGTACAACGTGGACACGGAAAAGTCCGCTCCGGTGGCCAGGGCTGGCGGCTGCCAATGCTCCGCCGGGATGATCTTGGCCGCCGCGGGGGACCACGCCGGAGCCGTCTTGCCGTAGGCGGCCTCGAAGTCCAGCGCCGTCAGGTCGTACGGTCCTTGCACGCCCATCAGCCGAACCACGGCCAAGCGCAACTGCCAGAGCACCTCGTCCTCCGGTCGGCCTTCGGCCCGTGGCGTGTCTCGCAACAGGTCCAGAAGCGCCGCCGTGCCCTTCCAGATCAGGCGTTCCGGAGTGTCGGCACAGGCTTGCAGCCGCTCGAGCAGGCGTTGCGCACCTTCGTGCGTCAAGACCTTGGCGGTTGTCCAGTCGATGACCTTCGCAGCTTGTTCAGGTGAGGTGAACGCCTGCATGGAACTGACGGCTGTGTCGTCCAGCAGCGTCGGACATTGCCAGGTCGGCGCATCAAGGCCGCCCACTTGAGCCTTGCCGCCCGGTGCGGTTCTTGCCCGCGAAGGCCGCTGCGCGATGTTCATCGCCAGGCGGGGGATCGACACCCATTGCGGCGGCAGCTGCCCCAGGTCGCGCATGTAGGCGATGGCCAGGCGCTCGAAGTCTGACTGCTGGCCAGTGGCCCGGTACAGGTCCAGCAGGGCTCTCCAGGTCGGAATGTGGCGCTGGCGCCGGCCGCCAGGACCGACCAGTTCTCGCAAAGTGCTCTCGCAGCCCCCGAAGTCGGCATTGGCGAACGCGATGGCGGCCTGGTCCAGTTCGGCGTCGTGGTTGACCGCTTCCTGTTCTCCCTGCTCTTCCTGCTCACGCCCGTGCGGCCTGGCACCGGCATGGCTTTCCTCGCGCGCAGTTTCGCCCGAACCCGCCTGGCGCGCCGCGCCCGTGCCACGGCTTGGCGCCTTCCCTGTCACAGGCATCCTGGGGGCCGTGTCATCGGCCATCCCCTGGTCCCGCGGTGGCAACACCTGAGTGATGACCTCGTCGCCGTGCTCTTTTGAATGACGCATCGCCCCGGGGGCGTCAGCATTCGACCTCGGGAGGGCCGACCTGTCATTGAGGTCCGATCCCAGGCTGGAGGCGGCGAACCCCTGTGCCTGCTCCATTTCACGGATCTGGTCGCCGGTCAGGCCCTCCTGACGGATCCGGCGCAACAGATTGAGTTCGGCCAGGCGCACGGCATCGTTATGCCGCTTGCGCGCGATCATGGCCTGGAGTTCGCTCCGCTCTGCGCCGCCTGGCGACACACCGCGCATCGCATCGTTCGGGTCGGCCCAGTCCGTGCTGGGGTTCGACAGGAATTCCAGCACCTCTTTCACGAGGTCGGGATTCTTGGCTGGCGTGCTCGACATGGGATGGTCAACCGCTCAAGTCCAGTCCGGCGCCTTGCGGGGCGTCAGCGTCTGCACTCCGAGCCCTGGCGATGGGAACAGCGCCGCGCCTCAGTCTCCGAACATCTTCTGTTTCAGCTCGCGTCGCTGCTGAGCCTCGAGCGACAGCGTGGCCGTGGGCCGCGCCAGCAGGCGCGGCAGCCCGATGGGCTCGCCCGTTTCGTCGCAGAAGCCGTACTCGCCCGTCTCCAGCAAATTCAAGGCCTGGCTGATCTTCTTCAGCAGCTTGCGCTCGCGGTCGCGCGTGCGCAACTCCAGGGCGTGCTCTTCCTCGATGGTGGCGCGGTCCGCCGGGTCCGGCACGATGGTGGTGTCTTCGCGCAGGTGTTCGGTGGTTTCCCCGGCGTTGGACAGCAGGTCATCCTTCTGGGCCTGCAGCCGGGCGCGGAAGAAGTCGATCTGCTGCTCGTTCATGTATTCGGACTCGGGCATGGCCAGCAGTTCGGCCTCCGAAAGTTCTCGCCCAGGCTTGGTCTTCCAGGCATTGGCCAGCTTGGGATCCGCCTTGACGGCAGGTTTCACGATGTTCATGGGTTCAGGAAGGGTTCGGGCTGCCGTCCGCGCGGGGCCAAAACGGTCCGCAAAGGAATGGGTGGCAGCTGGTGCGGCGGCCGGCGTGGATGGAGGGGATGCTTTTTTGGCGCTGCTCTTGGGGGCAGCGCCTGTTGCTGTGATCGATTTGGGAGCGGGTTGGGGCGTGGGGGTGCGGGCTTGCGGCTTGGCGCCCACAGGGACCGACGCCTTTGCGGCGGTGGCAGGCGTTGGGGTGCTGGCGGCTTTGCCGGCGGTCTTGACGGGAGTCTTGCTCACGGGTCTCTCCTGACCTTGGTGCTCGCATCCGCCGCTCTGACTGCGTTGCAGCCCGCCAAAGGGCTATGCATCACGTGCCCGGGGGGCGGATAACCGGGCCATTTGCTCGGGTTTTCGGGCGCGCGGATTGTGCCACCACCCAGGCTGCAGCGAATCACCCCCCCACGCCGCCCGCGATAGCGTGCTTTTTCCTTCAGCCCAGGCACTGCTC
>Ga0315900_10013109_pt1 | contig 10112 bp, 8 predicted proteins | sample LakEriMetagenome_FD_203521 | JGI IMG/M metagenome (GOLD analysis project Ga0315900, IMG submission 203521) | Freshwater fungal communities from buoy surface, Lake Erie, Ohio, United States - Buoy 12 MA114 | ecosystem: Environmental > Aquatic > Freshwater > Lake > Lake biofilm | place: USA: Lake...
AACTGCCAGCCCTGATAGGAGCGCGCGGGAATGCCCATTTCCTGAAGGCACAAGGCAAGCAGGCCACTCGTGACCTGTTCGCCGGATGCTACGACCGTATCATATTCCTCATTGGATTCTCTGGAAGAAAGTGGGGAAAGCTGGCGCACAAGTTCCACCAGCTGGTTGGTAACGCCCGACATAGCTGATACCACCACCGCAACCTTGTTGCCAAGGTCGATTTCTTTTTTTACTTTGCGCGCGACATTTCGAATGCGTTCGATATCCGCAACCGAGGTGCCACCAAATTTTTGTACGATTAACGCCATGATTTCTTAACAGTTTTTTCTAGCCGCATGGGGTATATCCGAAAATAGCGGATTTTCCAGTCTAAAATGTAGTTATGCAACGGGTTCTTGTGAAATAGGCGGGCGTTTGAAAATTAGTGCGTCCGATGCTGGTTTATGTCCACGGAAATAATACGCTTTACGTGTATTAATGTGAATAAAACCGAGCACATGGTATAAATGTTGCGCCGCAATATTATCGGCGGCGACTTCCAGTAAACAGGGTTTTTCTGCATATGCATTCAGCATAAACTCTATCAGGTGCCGTCCGATTTTCTGACGCTGGTAGTTTTGTGCGACTGCGATTGTCAGTAATTCAAGACAATCAATGCTATCACGGTAGAGGATAAATCCTGTCGGTGTGCTGCCAATACAGGCAAAACGGATATAAGTGCCGCCCGTTTCAAGGGTGGATTTCAGCGAAGGAAAATCCCAGCCCTGATAGGGGAGTACTTCCTGATGTATGAGGCTTAGTGCTTGTAGTGTGGCATCATCCCAATCGGAGCGGAATTCAACCAACATGCTGACAGACTACACCAAATGAAGGGATGTCCTTATAAACTTCAACAGGCTTTATTTCATGGAGTTTGAAGCCAACACGTTCAACCTGTGAGCGGATGTAGGATTCCGAGTGTCCAAAGCGTTGGAGATCGCGCAGTAGATGGTATCCATTGCCATCGAACTGGTCCGTGGTAAATATCAGAAACCCTCCGGGCTTCAGAGCATTTTTTGCGCCATCAAATACCGCGCTCAATCCCCCCATGTAATTCACACTGTAGGCAGCTGTTATGAGGTCAATCGACGGAATGACGCGCTTTAAAAGATAGTCGCGTGCATCGCGCGTTTCGACTTCGTCATAAAATGTTTCTGCATCTGCATCGGAGCGGATAAATGCAAGATCAGTCATTTCTTCGCACAGATCGATACCGCGAAGCTCTGCGGTAAACTGTTTCAGAAAGGGACCCATAATGCCAGTACCGCAACCAATATCCGCCGCAATCAGGTTCCCATCAGGCGGAGGTAAATACTGCTTTACGAGCTCGGCAATCACCACATGCCCGCGATACCCCATTGCTTCGACGTGTACCATATCGTATTCGCTTGCAATTCCACCAAAATATTCCTTCACAAGCTCTACCGGATAGGTATGAGGCATCAGGTTCTCCGGTGTGGACGGATCGGCCGACGCCAGAAGAAACCGTGCTTCTTCGTGTGTGGATTTGTGCCGAATGACTTTTCTTAAGGGTTCAATTGCATCCTGCTTCTGATCAAGCAGGATGTAGCAACGTCCCAACAGATACCATAGTTCGGGATCGTTGGGTTTAAATTTGAGTGCCATATTCAAACGGAATACCGCTTCACGGAATTGGCCTTTTGCAATGAACTGCAATGCCAGAGCCTGATTACTGCCGCCCAGGTCTTTGCTTGCCCTCATGGCATCCGAAAACCAGTTTTTGATGGAATCCAGTATTCCCTGCGCCTGTTCTTGCACGAGACCCCTGTCTGAATTATGGTGCGCGAAGTTATGCTCCTTTTTAATTATAAACGATGCAACACGCAACCTCGAAAACCATTGGCACCACTACGATCAACCCGGAAGAGGTAGAACGCTTTTCCCGTATTGCGGAGGAGTGGTGGGACGAAAATGGAAAATTCAAACCATTACACCGCATCAACCCATTGCGTTTGCGGTTTATACGCGATCATGCGTGTGCGCATTTTGGGCGCAATCCTGATACGTTGCGCATGCTTTCCGGGCTGACGCTACTCGACATCGGATGTGGCGGTGGCCTTTTGTGCGAACCTCTGACACGGCTTGGTGCATCGGTGACGGGTATTGACGCTTCGGAGAAAAATATTGCGGTCGCAAGCCTGCATGCCGAGCAGATGGGACTTGAGATTGATTATCGTGCGACCACGCCGGAAGCACTGGCCGAAGGGGCGAGCCAGGAGAGCGAAGCGACTCACGGGGCAGCGGCGGCGGAGCCGGAGCATGGGAAGCGTTCCCCCACACATCAATACGACATCGTACTCGCGCTCGAAATTATTGAACATGTCGAGGATGTCCCGTTGTTCATGGAATCTGTATGTGCGTTGGTGAAACCGGGTGGCTTGCTGTTCATGTCGACACTGAATCGCACCGTTAAATCGTATGCACTGGCGATATTAGGTGCAGAATATGTACTGCGCTGGCTTCCCGTGGGAACGCATAGCTGGAATAAATTTGTGAAGCCATCTGAGCTAAATACATATTTGCGAAACCAGCGACTGCAACTCATGGAGCAGACTGGAATGGTATTTAACCCAGTAAAAAATATTTGGTCACTTAAGCCGGATGATCTGGGTGTCAACTATCTGCTGGTTGCAAAAAAATGATTGCACTCTCGCATTCTCGTTTTCTGGTCTTATCCTTGTTTTTACTTTCCGCCTGCACGCCCGCTGAACAGCAATATTGTGCACGTATCGGAACGCCAGTGGGACATGCAGAATACAACAATTGCGTGAATTACTACTACAACATGAGTAACTGGTTTGAACGCGACCGCGCGCCATGTCTTGCCGAAGCCAAAAAAGTGTATCCCGACTATTTATATGATCGGGGTGGCTGGGTGGATATGGGCTGCAATGGATGGAATCGCTACGGTGGCTGCGGTATTGGGATGACGCGCGCGTATCCTGATCAGTGGAAAAATAAACGTCTCGATGAGCTGCGTTTAACGCTCATGGACCCGTGTATGCAGAAGAAGGGCTGGAACAGTGCATCGACCTGGGAACTGGGGCGCGCAAAGCCCCCCTATAAACCCTGATGCACTCACTTGATGACCTCATTCAGAGATCGCTCGCAGCGATCAAGTCAAAAGATCTGCTTGCAACTGAGCTGCTCTTGAATCAGGCGGATAGAGAATTCCCGCGTCATCCTATCGTACTATATTTGATGGCACAGCTACGGCTGGAACAGAAGCGTGTGACGGATGCTCAGGCTTTGCTTGAAAGCGTTGTCGCACTGCAACCAGAGTTTACACAGGGTTGGCAGGAATTGGTCCGGGTCTATCGCCATCTAAAAAATTTGACTGCGATGTGTGCCGCTCTGGAATCACTGTTTCAATTGAAACCAGTGGCGGCAACGGCTTTGGAAATTGCCAGCATTCATCACAGCGAAGGGAAAAAAGAAAAAGCCCTTACCTACTATCAATATGCCACACATCTTGACCCAAACAATGCGAAGAGCTGGTATGAACAGGGTGCGTTTCTACATAAATGTAATGTAGCAAACGAGGCGATTGTATGTTTTGAGAAAGCGCGCGCACTCGAACCCAAAAATCCGAAAATTCTGAAGCAACTCGCCAGCTGCTATCAAACCCTTGGTGCATTTGAATCGGCACAGCGCGTCGGTAATGAGCTGGTTGCGACAGAGCCGACGCTTGAGAACCGGATTGAAGCCATTTTGTGTGCACCGATTATTGCGGATTCGTCCGCCCAACTTAATATGCTGCACACTGAGACACATATCCTAATGCAGGAACTGTCCGCGTGCGAGCCTTCACACGCACCTGCTGCATCCCTCAACATCAAAGGGTTGTTCTATCTCAGCTATAACGGGCTGGATAACCGAGAAATCAAGGAGATGCTGGCTAGTATTTGTCGCACGAAATATACGCTGCTTTCGTATCATGCGCCAAATCTTTCCGCGCTGCCTGTCGTGAATCGTAAAATACGCATCGGTTTCATTTCCACCTATTTTCACCATCACACCATCGGAAAGCTATTCCACGGAATTATCGCATCCCTCGATAAATCGGTATTCGAGGTCTATGTGTTTGCGATTACCCCTGAAACCGATTTTATGGCGGAAATGATAAAGGCATCTGCGGATCACTACTGGGCATTCGGTCACCATTTTCTGGAAGTGCGCGATATCATCGCATCCCAATCGCTCGATATCCTGAATTATACCGATCTGTGCATGGATAACTTCACGTATCAGCTCGCATTTGCACGCCTTGCACCGGTGCAGTGTGTGTATTGGGGACATCCCGAAACCACGGGTATCGATACGGTGGATTACTACATCTCATCCGGATTGATCGAGCCGCCGGATGCGCAGGCGCAGTATTCTGAAAAGCTGGTGTTGCTCCCGCAACTGCCGATGGTTTACGATCCACCGAAGATGCAAACCGAATGCGCGCACCCTCAAGTGCTTGCATTGAAGCAGGCCGGAAGAAATCTGTATGTGTGTCCTCAGTCTTTATTTAAAATGCACCCCGAATTCGATTCCATTCTTGCATCTATTCTACGAAAAGATCCCCAATCGGTGTTGGTTCTGATCGGTGGCTTCTATGAAGAATGGACGGCGTTACTCAAAACCCGTTTTGCAAAAACGATTTCGGATGTTTTGACGCGTATTGTTTTTCTGCCGCGACTTTCCGAAAGCGACTTTCTTCATCTTTTATGTATGGCGGATGTTGTGCTGGATTCGTTTTACTTCGGCGGCGGTAACAGTACGTTCGAGGCGTTAACGCTGGGATGTCCGATTGTCACCTGGCCGGGACCATTCATGCGTGGACGCGTGACACATGGGTGCTACCAGATGATGGGTGTGGATGCGCTTGTAGCAAAAACACCAGAAGAATATGTAGAGATTGCCATTCGTGTTGCAAATGACAAAACCTATCAATCGCAGCTGCGCGAACGAATCAAATCCAATGCGCACAAACTGATGGACGGCATGTCGGCGATGGAGTCGCTGGAAGCATTCTTTAAAGACGTATGCAGTAATGTAGTGATTTGACGGAATAATACTCCAAACCACTATCAGAATCGCTTGTGACTCTGCGCCGCGATAGTGGGCGTGCCCTACATAAAAATGGCGCGTTTTTATGTCAAAAACTGTACTTAAAAATTTCTGTCGTGTTGTAATGCGGGAATCGCATTTCGTGTTTTTTCTACTTTATCCAGATCCAGATCCGCAAACAGCACGCCGGTATCATCCGATTTTTCTGCAATAACAGTTCCCCACGGATCGATTACCAGCGAATGCCCAAACGTCTTACGCCCCCCCGGATGAATGCCGTTCTGGGCAGCGGCGAGCACGAAGCAACCGGTCTCGATGGCGCGGGCGCGAAGCATCGTATGCCAATGTGCTTCTCCAGTGGTCTGCGTGAAGGCTGCCGGGATGAGAAGTATCTGCGCGCCTTGTTTGGCGAGTGCGCGATACAGATGTGGGAATCGTACATCGTAACAGATTGAAAACCCGATCGTTGCAAAGGGAGCACGCATGGTGATAGCTTTATCACCATGTTCGAACTTTGCCGATTCCAGATGTGTTTCTCCCGTGGGCAGAGTCACATCGAACAGGTGAATCTTGTCGTAGGTTGCTACAATCTCGCCCTTATCATCAATCAGCACCGAGCGATTAAATCCTTTTTTCCCCTTACCGGATGCTACTGCAATCGAGCCGATGGAAATCCACAGCTTCAATTCCTGGGCAAGTGCGCGCATCCGAATCACTCCGGCGTGTTCTTCTGTTTCTGGAAAAACGGGCAAGGGTGAATTTGGTGCGGACATGAAAAAAGCGTTCTCCGGCAAACAGATAAACGATGCATTTCCTGCTGCCGCAACACGCACGAATTTCTCCGCTAGGCGGATATTTGAATCCACATCGTCCTGCGTATTCATCTGGATAAGAGCAATGCGCAACATAAATATATCACAATTAAATGGTGTAATTAACGAGGATTATCCTTGCCAAAGGCGACGTAACTGGCCTAAATACCTTCCTTCAAATTCAAGCAGGAGTCAATTCACATGGTTATTGCAGCAAATTTAGGGTTTCCACGTATCGGTGCCAACCGCGAATTAAAACGCGCACTGGAGAGCTACTGGAAAGGCGAGCTTTCCGTAGCACAACTCGAAACCACCGCGCGCGAATTGCGCAAGTCGCATTGGACGACACAGAAACAAGCCGAAATCAAACACATCCCGTCGAACGATTTTTCGTACTATGATCAGGTGCTCGATACCACCGCTATGGTGGGTGCGATTCCGGAACGCTACAAATTTTCAGGCGACAAAGTAGACCTCAAAACCTATTTCGCTATGGCGCGCGGCTCTCAGACTGAGGCCAAAGCGCATGTACATGAGGACGGTAAGACCTGCAACCATAACCATGGCCCCGATGCATCTCTCGACGTGCAGGCGATGGAAATGACCAAATGGTTCGATACGAACTACCACTATATCGTACCTGAATTCATCAAAGATCAGGCGTTCCGACTTTCTTCCAGCAAACCGGTCGATGAATTTCTGGAAGCAAAAGCACTCGGATTCCACACTCGTCCGGTTATTTTAGGACCCGTGTCTTATCTGTTGCTTGGCAAAATGAAAGACGCCGCGATCTCGCCTTTGTCGCTGCTCGATAAACTGCTTCCGGTGTATGAAGAAATGCTCACTAAACTGGCTGCTGCTGGTGCGGATTGGATTCAGATCGATGAGCCATGCCTGGTGCTCGACATTTCGGATCAGGCGCGCGCGGCTTACAAAACCGCCTATGAGAAGCTTGCTAAAGCATCGCCGAAACTCCACATTCTGCTTGCGACCTATTTCGGTGATCTTCGTGATAATCTGGATACCGCACTGGCATTGCCAGTTGCCGGCTTCCACTTTGATCTGGTGCGTGCACCGGAACAGCTTGATGCAGTGCTGGCAAAATTCCCTGCCAAGAAAAGCTTCTCCGCAGGCGTTATCAACGGCCGTAATATCTGGCGTGCCGATCTGGATGCAGCCTACAAACTCGTTGAAAAAGCCGTTGCCAAACTCGGTTCTGAATGGGTGCATGTTGCGCCAAGCTGCTCGCTGCAATTTACTCCAGTGGATCTGGACGGTGAGAAAAAACTGGATGCGGAAATCAAGAGCTGGCTTGCTTTCGCTAAGCAGAAACTGCGCGAAATCGGTCTGATCGCGAAGGCCTTCACAGACGGTAAGGATTCGGTGAAGACCGAATTCGCAGAATTCCGAGCCGCACAGGATGCTCGTAAGGCTTCCAAGCGTATTCATAATCAGGCGATCAAGCAGCGCACTGCTGCGATCACAGATGCGATGCGTAACCGTCCAAGCGCATTCGATCAGCGTATTGCCAAGCAAAATAAAGCACTTGGCCTTCCTGCGCTGCCAACCACCACGATTGGCTCCTTCCCGCAGACTGCAGAAGTGCGCGCCGCACGTGCGGATTTCAAAGCCGGTAAAATCGATCAGGCGGCCTATGACCGCTTCCTGAAAGAAGAAACCCTGAAATGCGTTAAGTATCAGGAAGAAATCGATATTGACGTGCTGGTACACGGCGAATTCGAGCGTAATGACATGGTGGAATATTTCGGCGAACAGCTCGAAGGGTTCACCTTTACGCAGAATGGATGGGTGCAGAGCTACGGTGCACGTTGTGTGAAACCACCGGTCATTTTCGGGGATGTTTCCCGTCCGAAGCCGATGACTGTTGAATGGTCGAAATATGCTCAGTCGCTTACGCAACGTCCGATGAAAGGCATGCTCACCGGTCCGGTGACCATCCTGCAATGGTCGTTTGTGCGTGACGATCAGCCACGTTCTGAGACCTGCAAACAGATCGCGCTTGCGATCCGCGACGAGGTGGCCGATCTCGAAAAAGCTGGTATCAAGATCATTCAGATCGATGAAGCTGCGATCCGCGAAGGCCTGCCGCTGCGCCGTGCCGACTGGAAAGCCTATCTGCAGTGGGCGGTGGATTCCTTCCGCATCACCGCTTCGATTGCCAAGGATGAGACTCAGATTCACACCCATATGTGCTATTCGGAGTTCAATGACATCATCGCGGCGATTGCCGATATGGATGCGGACGTGATCTCGATCGAGACTTCGCGCTCGCAGATGGAGTTGCTCGATGCGTTCGTCAACTTCAAATATCCGAACCAGATCGGACCCGGTGTGTATGATATTCACTCGCCGCGCGTACCATCGCAGAACGAGATGGAATCGCTGCTTCGCAAAGCCCTGAAAGTGCTCAAAGCAGAGCAGGTATGGGTCAATCCGGATTGTGGCCTTAAAACCCGTGGCTGGAAAGAGACCAAGCCTGCACTAGAGCAGATGGTCTCTGCAAGCAAGAAACTGCGCGGTGAACTTGCGCAAAAAAAAATGGCTAGCTAGTTAGCGTTTTTATACTCATTAAAAAAGGCTGCTTGCGAAAGCAGCCTTTTTTGTACCTAAGGTTTCGTCATTTACGCAATTCGGTTATCCCTTGCTTTTTCCGCACGCTGTTACTCATGTGTTTACGTTGTTTAAAATAGGCCTTTAATCAAATATTTATCTTTTTTTTCTACTATATCCAATCACGCAGGAGAGGGTATGAATCTAGCCAAGAGCCGCTATTTAGAAGCCATTTTATTTGTGTTTGTTTTAGCCTCCGCTATCTTGCTGTTTAGCGGTGATTTCAATGAGGCCTTCGCAAGAGCCGGTGGGGGTAGATCTAGTGGCAGTGGAAATAGTATTATTGGCATCATCTTAGCCCCCTTTTTTGTTATCTACAGTGTAATACTTGCAAGAAATGTTGCTAAAAAAGCAGCACAAACAAAGCAAGCAATTGATAAGTTCTCAAGCAAAGATCCTGTCTGGAATACAAACAATCTGATTGATGTGGTGAATAAAACTTATTTTGCCGTTCAGAATGCATGGATGATGTGTGATCAATCCATTTGTCGCGAGTTTGTAACGGACAGGCTTTTTAACCTTCACAAAATGCAGACTGATAAAATGATTGCAAATAATCGCAAGAATATACTTGAGAATGTAAGCTTAGATAGTGTTGAGATTTTACAGGCAGTAGATTATCGCGATGATTCCAAAGACTATTTCCGTGCCTATATAAAAGGCTCAATGAAAGATTATGAAATTAATACACATCTAAATATACTTACGGATGGTGATAAAGAAATACGTTCATTTACAGAGCTCTGGCTCTTCAAGAGAAATGGTGAAAATTGGCTGCTTGACGAAATTGATAGCAGTATAACTATTGCAGATATTAAACGCCTAGAATCATTCGAAAGCAGAGAATAATTTTTCCCTTCTATTTAAAGAGTTAAAATATGAAACGTAAACTTTTTATTGTGAGTATTATATTACTAACGCTTGCCGCATGTGCGAAGCCTACGCTTAACACACCGGGTGTAGATCCACAGGCGTTGCAGCGTGAACAGCAATTACAGCAAAATATTCTGCGTGAGCAGGGCGGTACACCAACGAATCCTGGCGATGATGAAAACCGACCGGCTGCACCGGCCTATTCTAGCTTACCGCCGCAATTACAGGCGACCATTAAAAATACGGCGGATCGCGTACAGAATTCCGGTCAGCAAATATGTCAGATGATGCGGGGATCACCCCAGGGATGCTATTTCGAGATTGTGCTCAAGGATGGTGGTACAGCACCCGATGCCTATGCCGATGGTAAAAACGTCTATTTCAATATGGCGATGGTGATGATGACGGAAAATCCCGATCAGCTCGCATTCGTGCTCAGCCACGAATATGGCCACAACATTCTTCAGCATGTGAATTCCAAACAACAGAATGCGATGGTGGGGACGCTCTTGGGGCTTGGGCTTGATCTCGCACTCAAATCGAAAGGCTATGGCGGGGGGCAGTCGTTGGCGCAGACCGCCGGTGGTATCGCTGCAAACGCCTATTCCATCGATTTTGAGAAAGAGGCAGACTACATAGGCCTCTACATTATGGATCGCGCCGGGTTCAGTATTGAGA
>Ga0315900_10013115_pt1 | contig 10108 bp, 9 predicted proteins | sample LakEriMetagenome_FD_203521 | JGI IMG/M metagenome (GOLD analysis project Ga0315900, IMG submission 203521) | Freshwater fungal communities from buoy surface, Lake Erie, Ohio, United States - Buoy 12 MA114 | ecosystem: Environmental > Aquatic > Freshwater > Lake > Lake biofilm | place: USA: Lake...
AACACGGGCCAGCTTGGGCACCGCCAACTGATAGCTTGGATGTAATTCCATTCTTCTCGCTACACCAGTTGCTCTATCTGTACAATTTTAAAACACGCCCTAGCGATCAATAAGGGAAGCAGGGTGCCAAAATCACCGCCCCACCCTCTTAGTCACCTTCCGCCTCGCCGATTCGCTGCCGCATGAACTCCTCGACGACTGGCTTCGCGCTTCTTCTTCGCTCAAGCTACGACGAACAAGCCGCGACACCTTTCTCGCCGCGAATCCACCACCCTGGGACGACCTCACCGAAGCCTGCTACCACGGCCCGTTCTCCGACAAGCTCGACGAACACCTCGCCGCCGCCCACGGCTCCTGCGCCCTGCGTGATCCACATCTCGCTCAAATCGTCGCCGACCGCCTGCATCACTTCGACGGCCAGCGCTACGACCTCTGGAGCTACGTCATCATGCCCAATCACGTCCACGTCCTCTTCACCCTCCGCGATGGCGAATCGCTGCCCGACACGCTGCAAGGCTGGAAAGGCGTTTCGAGCCGTCTCATTCACAAAGCGGCCATCGTGAGATTGCCACCCCTGCTTACACCGGGAGATCCTGATACAGTTTGGGAAAGTAGGATTCGAGGACATTGGAATCGAAGACTAGACTCAACGATCCTTTGGGTGATGGGGTGCTGAGAAGACCGGCATCCAGGGCTTTACGGATCAATTTGGTGCCAGTTGCAGGACTCACGCCCGCAACGCGAGTGGCAGTGGTGCGATCAATTTCGCCATCCACCAGCGCTGCTTTTAGAATTCGTCCAATTTGCTCCCGCTCCTTCAAACTCCACTGCGGGTAGGTGAGATGAAGATGGGCTTCCATGCGGGCTATCAGCGTCTGTAAATCAAGAAGCGAGGCCATGAAGTCGATTTGATCGATCATGCAACGCATGAAAAACAAGCAGAAGTCAGCCAGACCTTTGTCCGACAGGTTGCCGCGACCATCAAAGTCATTCAGCCTTCCTTGATCGGCTGCACTCAGATGGCGGTAGTATTCATCCTTCTGCCGTGCGAGTCCTCGTGAGATCGTCCAAAGCCCACCCCCATCCGCCTTGCAACGAATGAGCCAAGCCTGAGAGTGCAGTCGCGCCACGCGACCATTTCCATCTCCGAAAGGATGTATCCAGGCAAGACGATGGTGTGCTGCCGCGAGGGCGATTAACTGATTGGTGGCCAGGATCCGATTGCTGTCATAGAAATCGTCAAACCGCTTCATAAAATCAGGCAAAGAGGCGTAATGGGGGGGCTGATGACCTCCAACCTCCACTTCAAAGGCTCTTAGCTGGCCGATGTCGATTTTGTATTTCGTTCCATCACGGCGCTCTCCAAAGTGAAGCTCCTCCGGAAGACGACTGTAAAACTCGTGATGCAGCCAGCAGATGAACTCAGCGCTCTGGATTCGGAGATCCGGTTCCTGTTCAAGCCGTGTCCGCATCAACAACTCCACCGCGATGTGGGCTTTTGAGAGGAACTGATTGGCACGCTTGTCCGAGTTGTCAGAGAAGTCATCCCGCATGGCTTGCTCAATCTCTTTGGGGAACGTCTTGTGCCCCTCGATGAGGTTGGAGTAGTAACTGTTCATTTCATGAACTAGCGCAGCGATTCGCTGCCGGGAAATGAGCGATGGCACCCTTTGCGTGAGTGCTTGAGATCGTCCGATCACTTCCACAGTCAACTCAGCCAATTCGTGCCGACTTGAACTCGGCAAAAGAGGCTCCATGGACGTGGGCTGAATGTATAAATCTACTTCCTTTGGCACGGCATTTATTAATATAATTAGGGATCTATTATCTGTCCACAGGAAGCCACATCCTTCTTCTGGCGACGCCAGAAGAAGGATGTGGCTTCCTGTGGACCATGTCAACATCAATATTTATATCAATAAATAGCCCTATCTTGATCAAATAACAATGAATTGATTCCGTCCGCAAAAGAACCCTTGTGGCATGCAAATGACAGCAAACCGAATCCCCGCATGGCAGCAACAGGGCGACTCTCAGTAGTTTGTGGTGCGCTTGGGCTTCGCAGGTTTGCTCAGAAGTGTCCGGCGGAGTTCATCCGCCTCGCCGATTCGCTGCCGCGTGAACTCCTCGACGGCTGGCTTCGCGCCCGCGACGCCTTCCTCGCCCCGAATCCACCCCCCTGGGACGGAATGAGGCGGAGAAGCTGCGTAGCCGCGAAGCGAATCTCCGCGCTCCCTTCTTGCAACCCGATTGGCCTGCGGCGCTGAAGATCACCGGATGCAGGGTCGTATTGCAAAAGCCGCGTTCGCGGCCACCGATGAATTTTCCACGCATGTCTCTCTCCCGGATCCTCGCTCTGCCTGTCTTGTTTTTGGCCTCCACGGTCCTCGCCCAAAACGGAGGCTCAGGGGTGGCGGTGCCGCCTTCGTTGGTCCCGGCGGAGCTGGTGCCTGACACGCGGGCTTTGTCGGCGGAGGAGGAACTGAAAAGCTTTCAGGTGGCACCGGGCTATCGGGTGGAACTGGCGGCGAGTGAGCCGCTGGTGGGCGATCCGATCTTTGCGCAGTTTGGGCCGGATGGACGGCTCTGGGTGGTGGAGATGCGGGGTTATATGCCGGACATTCACGGCAACCGCGAGGATGAACCGGTGGGCCGGATCGTCATCCTCACCGACACCGATGGCGACGGGCGTTTCGATCAAAGCAAGGTCTTCCTCGATCAGCTCATCATGCCGCGCACGGTCCTGCCGGTCGGCGATGGCGCGCTGGTGGGCGCACCGCCGATGCTGTGGTATTGCCCGGACAAGAATGGCGATGGCAAGGCAGATGAGAAGATCGTGGTGGCGCAGGATGCGGGCGCGCAAACCATCCCTGGCCGCCCCGAACTGGCGAACCCGGAACATGGCGCGAACTCGCCGCTCTGGGCGCTGGACAACTGGATCTACTTTGCGGAATACGCGGCGCGTTTTCGCTGGAGTGGCGCGGGTGCCTTTGAGCGCAGCATCTCCTCCATGCGCGGCCAGTATGGGCTCAGCCAGGACGACTTCGGCCGTCTCTATTACAACTTCAACTCCGGCCACCTGCAGGGCGATATGTGGCCCTCCCATTACCGTTTGCGCAATCCGCACTTTGCGAAGTCCGGAGGCCGCATCAACCCGCCGGTGAATCAGGCCGTGTGGCCCATCCGTGTGACGCCCGGCACGAACCGCGCCTACATCCCGGAGAACATGGCGGGGCACAAGATCAAGAACTTCACCGCCGCCTGCTCCCCCTGGATTTACCGGGGCGATCTCTTCCCGGCGGATGCGCTGGGCAATGCCTTCGCCTGCGAGCCAGCGCTGCATCTCGTGAAGCGAGACACCCTCACCCTCGAACAAGGCAAGCTCGTGGCACGTGAAGCCTACCAGCAGCGGGAATTTCTCGCGTCCACGGATGAGCGCTTCCGCCCTGTGAGCATGACCACGGGGCCCGATGGAGCGCTTTATGTCGTCGATTTTTACCGGGGCATCATCCAGCACCGCATCTCGCTGAGTCCCTACCTGGAAAAGTACATCCAGGACCACGACCTCGTGGATCCGCGCGGCATGGGACGGATCTGGCGCATTGTGCCTGAAAAGGCGAAGACACGTCCGGCACCGAATCTGACGAAGCTTGGTAGTGCCGAGCTCGTCCCGATTCTCGCTCACGCGAACTCGTGGCACCGCGAAACGGCGCAGCGCCTGCTCGTCGAACGTGCGGATGCAGCGGTCGTCCCCGCGCTGAAGGCTCTCACGCGCGGCGATGTCGCGCTCGGCCGTCTGCATGCTTTGTGGACGCTCGACGGCATGGGCAAGAGCACCTGGCCGGTGATCGAGAAAGCGCTCGCGGATACCGATGCCCGCGTGTGCAACGGTGCCGTGCGAATCGCGGAAGGTTTCTTCGCCGGAGAAGGTCGCGCTGCGGCAGTGACCAGGCTCATCGCTCTCTCCGCTACCGAAGCGGACTCGCAGGTGCAGACGCAAATCGCCCTGACGCTGGGCGAGTGCAACGACTCGGCCGCCGATCAGGCCATGGCGGCGATGGCCAGCCGCGTGCCCGATCATCCTTATCTATCCGAAGCCATCCTCAGCGGGATCAAAGGCCGCGAGCTGGAACTGCTGGAGCATTGCCTCGCCACCGGAAGCGGCAAGACGCTGATCACAAGCCTCGCGGGCTGTGTGGCTGCCGAACGCGACCCAGCCCGTGTCTCACGCTTCCTGGCACTCGCGGAAAAGGCCGGTGCCACGCCTCGCAAAACGCTGCTCGCCGGCTTCACCGCCAATGCGGCGGACTTCACCCGCCGGAAGGTGAAACTCGAAGCCAAGCCTGCTTTTCTCAACACGCCTGGCACCGAAAAGGTGGCCGACATGCTGACCTGGCCGGGCAAGCCTGTGCCCGCAGGCTTCAAGCCGCCGCGCCCGCTGACGGCTGATGAGCAGGATCGTTTTAAGATGGGCAAGGCGCTGTACTCCGGCATCTGCGCGGGCTGCCATCAGCCGAATGGTTCAGGCCTCGATGGCATCGCCCCGCCGCTGATTGACTCCGAATGGGTCACGGGCTCGCCCGAACGGCTCGGCCGTATCGTCCTCCACGGCGTGCGCGGCTACCTCACGGTCAAAAAGAGGCGTTACCAGCTCGACATGCCTCCGCTGGGCGCTTTGGGCGATGAACCTCTGGCGGCCATTCTCACCTATCTCCGGCGCGAGTGGGAGCATGGCGCGGAGCCGATCTCACCCGACTTCTTCAAAGCGATCCGCGAAAAGGAAGCACGACGCACCGATTCCTGGACGGAACAGGAGCTGCTCAAGATTCCGTGACAGTGACTCGCTGAAAGGAGCAAGCCTTACTCACGCCAGCGCCTCGCGGCAATACTTCACGCACTTCTTCACCTCGGCGACGGCAGTGGAGCCTTCGGGGATCTTGTATTCGAGCTCGATCTCGGCGGGGAAGGTCCACTTTTCCTTTTTCATGAGCTGCAGCACTTCCTTGATCGGCGTCTGGCCTTTGCCCCACTCCACGTTGCCGCCGTCGGCGGTGCGGTCTTTGAGGTGGAGGTTCGTGATCCGGCTGTGATACTTCTCCAGCACAGGGATTGGCGATTTGCCCTTCGTGCCGGCGACGTAGTGGCCGATGTCGAGATTGAAGCCGATGTATTGGCCGAGATCGAGGATGGCGTCGAATTTGTCCATCTCCGGCAGGTTGTTCGTGTGGTTGTGAAAGCCGACCCAGATCTTGTGCTTGTCCGCAAACGGCGCGACACGCGCGGCGAGCACGGCATTGCGCTCCGTGGTCACCGCCGTGCAACCGAGAGCCTTTGCCACGAGGAAGTTGAACTCGATTTCCTCATTCGACTGTCCGAAGCCCATCTTGTGGATGTGAATGTTCACGCCCGCGTCGTTGAACATCTTCCGCATCTCAACGCACTTGGCGATCTGCTGCTCCCGCTCCGCATCGGTGATCTTGCCGCCTTTGATGCCTGCGAAAAGCTGCGTCGGCCCGCCCATGAGTTCGGTCTCGCTGAGGCCATCTTCGACCAGCGCCTTCAGCGTTTCCTCCGCCGTCTTCGCCATGCTGCGATAGCTGTAAGTGATGCAGCCGACGCGCACGCCATTGAAGACCGAGTTCGGCTTCTCAGCCGCCGAAGCGAATCGAGGAAGCGAGAGGCCAGTGGCGGTGGCGAGAGCGGTGCCGAGGAAGTGGCGACGGGAAAGCGGGTGCGAGGTCATGAAGCGTGAACGACGAAGCAGGGCGGCTTTTGCCGAAATCGCGGAGAAATCATCGGTGCGGAGGCCTGGTGCATTTTGAAGTTGAAACGTGAGGGCCTCCCAACACGATTTCTGGACCCCAAACTTCATCACCATGGCCACCTACGTTTACGAAACGATCCCCACGAATCCCGAAGAGCAGCCGCGCCGCTTCGAGGTGCAGCAAAAGATGAGTGATCCGGCTTTGACGACCGATCCGCAGACTGGCCTGCCGGTGCGCCGCATCATCACCGGCGGCAGCGGGCTCGTCACGCATGGCGCGAGCATCCTTTCGATGAAGACGCGAGGGAGGTGAGCCGGCTCTTTCCAGCGAGAGTGCTCGACAAGGCCCGCTGCTGCGACCAAAGCGATCTTCCTGCCCGATGAACGACCATCCTCTGCCGAAGCTTCGCAACCAGCTCCTCAGCCTTCACAAGATCCTCATGCTCGCGGAGCGTGCGATGTATGAGAATAAGGGTAACGTCATCCAGTCGCCGAATCACTTCCTGCAACTGCTGATGTCTGATGAGCGGTTCGCCTGGCTGCGGGAGCTGTCCCAGCTCATCGTGATGATGGATGAGGCCATGGAGGAAAAGCCGCCGATCACCCGCGAACGGGCCGATGCGCTGGTGAATGAGGCGAGGCAGTTGCTCACCGGCCAGGAGAAGCCCGGCACTTTCGCCGTGCGATATGCCGCCCTGATGCAGCGCGTGCCCTCCATCGCCGCAGCGAATGCGGAGATCTGCAAAAGTTTTGCTCCTTGATGGGGCGGAGCGGTCTTGGCAAGAGATGATGATTGATCGGCGGCGGTCGCAGGCTAACGAAGCCTGCATGACTCTCACGCTTCCCAAGTGGTTCGACCTGCACACACACTTCCGCCAAGGCCCGGCGATGCCTTCGTATGTCCAAGCGCATCTCGACATGGGCTGCGCAGGCGCTTTGGCGATGCCGAACACGCAGCCGCCGGTCTCGCGTGTGTCTGGACCAGCGAAAAGCGATGGCTGGAGCATCGAAAGCTACTCAGAGGAGCTGCGTTCGGCGGGCGCGGCTGCTTTTGAGCAGCTCATCGTCCCGCTTTACCTCACGCGGCAGACCACTGCGGCGATGATTCGCGAAGGCGCGGCCTCCGGGCTGCTACGCGCCTGCAAATACTATCCCCCGCATGGCACGACGAACTCGGAGCATGGCATGCCGATGGATGACCTCACCGGCGGCGAGGTGTTTCGCGCGATGGAGGAGTGCGGCATCGTGCTCTGCATCCACGGTGAACAGCACGCGTTGAGCGGCCCGGATTACATCGACGCGCATCAGAACGCGGAGACGCGGTTCTACTCAGAACGCATGCCAAGGCTGCTCGCGGCGCATCCGAAGCTGCGCATCGTGTGCGAGCACATCACGACACGCGTGGCGGCGGAATTTGTCACTGCAGCTCCGGACCATGTGGCAGCAACGATCACGCCGCAGCATTTGCTCTACACGCTCGGGCATCTGATCCAAGGGCTGAAGTATCATCTCTATTGCCTCCCCGTGGTGAAGTTCGAGGACGACCGCATGGCGCTGCGTCAGGCGTCAATGGAGGAAGGCCAGCACAAGTTCTTCGCCGGCACAGACAGCGCCCCGCACACCACGAAGGCGACCGCCTGCGGCTGCGCGGCCGGTTGTTTCACCGGTGGTTGTGCGCCACAGCTCTACGCGATGGCGTTTGAGGAAGCGGGAGTCGATCTGAGCTCCGCAGACGGCCAGGACGCCTTCAAACGCTTCCTGTGCCTGAACGGACCGGCATTTTATCGATTCCCGGCATCCACCCAGACCTTCCAGATGGAAAAAGCACCGTCACAGACAGCCATCCTCGAAACTCCCGCTGGACCAGTCACGCCATTGCCGACTGGCATGGGTATCGAGCTCGCGTGGCGGATCATCGGGTGAAAATGATTCCGCGCATGACCTCGCTTAACGTCATCGCCACGCTGCGCACCTGCTACACCGACAAATTCGGTGTGCCTCGCCAGTCCGGCCTCGTACCGTCCGCATGGGGCGTGATCGAGTTCGAGCCTGCCTTCCGGCGCGTGGAAGCGGTGCGCGGCATTGAGGAGTTCAGCCACTTGTGGCTCATCACGCGCTTTCATCTGGTCGAGGAAGAGCCTGCGTCGCTCACCGTGCGTCCGCCGAAACTCGGCGGGAATGAAAAGCGCGGCGTGTTTGCCACACGCTCGCCCTTTCGGCCGAATCGGCTCACGCTCAGCGTGGTGAAACTCGAGCGTGTCGAATACGAAGGCCCGGACGCGCCGCGGCTTTTCGTCAGCGGCGTCGATCTGGTGGATGGGACACCCGTTTTCGACATCAAACCGTATGTGCGCTACGCCGATTCAGTGCCGGAGGCCCGGAGCGGATTCGCCGACGTGCCGCCCCCTCCTGTTCCGGTGATCTGGGGGTGTGAAAGCGCCGTTCCAACCGATGTGAAGCTCATCATCGATCAATCGCTGGCCCTGCAACCGCAACCCGCTTATCACGACGAATCAGACCGGCTCTACGCGACCGAAATCGCGGGCTGGCGCGTGAAATGGATCGCACGTGAGGATGGCGCGCATGTGCGGAGTTGCGAACTCGTCGGGTAACGGCCATCTCGGCGCATGCAGACCACTGAACTCGCCATCCGCGCCGCGCGTGAGACCGCGCTCGCACACGGCATCACGCCGGACCGTTGCGACATCCTTCAAAACGGCAGCACACTCGTTTTGCGGCTCACGGATACACTCGTCGCGCGAGTCGTGCAGGATCGCGACGGGCCGCGGCAGGGCACGGAGTGGTTTGAGCGTGAAAACGCCATCGCGCTGCATCTCACGAAAAACGGCGCGCCGGTCATTCCGCTGCATTCCGGCCTTCCGCCAGGTCCGCACGAGCATCTCGGCTATCCGATCAATTTTTGGGAATTCGTCACGCGCATCGATGCGGAGCCTGATCCGCGTGAAATCGGCCTCACGCTGAAAAAATGCCACGAAGTGATGAAAACCTTCCCGCAGCCGCTTCCACGGCTCGCGATCATCTCGGAGAGCTTGGCCATTTTGAACGATCGAAGCCTGTTTGAGGCCGCCACACAAGAAATGCTGCGCAAACACCTCCAAACCTCGCTGGAAGTGCTCGCCGCGTATCCGCAGCAGCCGCTGCATGGCGATGCGCATGCCGGAAACCTCATGAACACGACGCGTGGCCTGCTCTGGACCGATTGGGAGGACACTTTTGCCGGTCCGGTGGAGTGGGACGTGGCCTCCATCATCTGGAACGCGCTGATCCTCGATGAAGACCACGCCACCGTATCCGCGATCCGCGAAGCTTACGGCCCGGTGGATGAAATCGCGCTCCAGCAATGCCTCGTGGCCCGCGCGGCCGTCATCACGGCCTGGTATCCGATTCTGTATCCGAATCCGAACGCCGACCGGCAGGAAAAACTGCGTCGTCGCATCGAATGGCTCGCCGCGCGCTGATTCAGGCCGCGATCAACGGATGCGTGCGCTTCACGAGCGGGAATTCGATGCGTTTGCCTTCGATTCCGGCCTGAAACACGCCATGTGCCATTTCGATGGCCTTCATCGCGCGTTCACCGGAGCCAAGCGGCTCGCGCTTTTCAGCAATCGCCTCCAACCAATCGCGCACGACGCGTCGATGCGAGGCATCGTAGCCACTGAGACCTTCAAACGTGACTTCGCTGGCCGGATCGACGCCTCCATTCCAATCCTGCCAGTTTTCCACGCGCGTGGTGGCGCTGCGATTCGGCTCCTTCAGCAGTGAAATGCCGGGCGCGAAGCCGGAATTCAGCCGCACAATGCCGCGTGTGCCGATGATCTCCATGCCGAACGGCCCAGCCGCCTTTTCCAAGCCCACGCGACTGCGAAAAGTGACGTTGATGCCCGATTCCATCGCGAAATGCGCGGAGATGTCATCGCCGACGACCAGCCCGACTTTGTCAGAGGGCGATTCCTTCGCGTCAGCGAGTGTCGCAGGCTTTCCGTGATGCTGAATGCTTGCCTGGCACCACTTCACCTCGCCCGCGAAGAGCCGCGCGAGATCGAAGACATGCAAACCAAGCACCATCATGTCCTGACCACCGGCGCGGTCGCCCATCTTTCCAACGGTGTGGATCTCCAAGAGATCGCCGATGAGTCCCTCGCGCAGTGCTTTCTCCAAACACCGCACGGCAGGAGCCATGCGCGTGACATGTGCCACGGCGACGCGGAGATTTTTTCGCCGCGCGAGGCCCACGATGTCATCCGCCTCCGCCAAGGTGATGGTGAAGGGCTTTTCGAGATACAAATGCGCACCTGACTCCAGCGCGGCCATCGCCATCGCGTG
>Ga0315900_10013116_pt1 | contig 10108 bp, 6 predicted proteins | sample LakEriMetagenome_FD_203521 | JGI IMG/M metagenome (GOLD analysis project Ga0315900, IMG submission 203521) | Freshwater fungal communities from buoy surface, Lake Erie, Ohio, United States - Buoy 12 MA114 | ecosystem: Environmental > Aquatic > Freshwater > Lake > Lake biofilm | place: USA: Lake...
CCCCAGGGCCCGCACCACCCCTCGCAGAACGAGAGGATCGGGATGGGAGATCTGCCGTTCAAGAGCGGGAATGGCACGGGGGTCACCGATGTTCCCCAGCCCCAGGGCGGCGTGATAGCGAATGATGGCCAGGGGATCTTCCAACAGGGAGGAAAGCACCTCAACGGCCTCGGCTGTGGCGAGCTGACCGATCGCCACCACGACCTGGCTCTTCACCGGGGTCGGTTGCCGCAGCAGTCTCTTCAGCCCAGGGAGACATTGGGGATCGGCCAATTGCCCCAGTGCGCGGACGCAGGCAATTTGAGTGTCCGGATGTTGCTCCGAAAGTGCCGCTTCGCAGAGTGGCTCCAACCCCCGACTGTCGCCCAGGCGACCCAGAGCGTTGGCGGCCGCGATGCGAACTGCCGGGTCATTGTCTGACAGGGCAAGGCAGAGCGGTGCCATGGCGCAGGAATCTTGCAGCGCCCCCAAAGCCCGGCATCCGGCGGCACGCACTTCTTCGGAGGGATCGGCGAGGAGCGGAAGCAACGCGGAAAGCGCCTCGGGGGGAGCCAGCTGCTCCAGTGCCAGAGCAGCCTCGCGTCGCACGCCTGCGTCCGAATCGGCAAGCCGCTGAATCAGCATCCCGTGCGAGCGACTGTCTCGTAACCGCGCGAGCAGTTCGCAGGCAGCTTCACGACAGGTGGCAGACGGATGTCCCAGAAAGCGGTGAAACCGGATCGACTCTCCGTCAGACACCAGGAGACACAGGGCACGCAGCAATGCCGCAATCACCGCAGGTGCGGTTTCCCGGTCCAGCGCCTGTTTCAGGGGCAATTCGACTGCGCGATCCTGCAGATTCCCCAGTGATTGAGCTGAGGCCGCCCGCACACGCTCCTCCGGGTGCGACAATCGCTTGAGGAGCGGCCGCACGCTGCGCGGATCCTGGAGACGACCAAGCAAATCCATCGCGATCACCTGAACTCCCGGATCGCCCGCCTCGAGAGAACTCACCAGCGCCGGGACCCCCTCACGCCCCATCCGGAAAATTCCATCGGCAATCGACAAAGAGAGCTTGGGACAGACCTTCATGAATTGCAGCAGCGTCGGGATCGAAGCTGGATCCTTCAACTGACACAACGCCCAGGCGGCAGACTCCCGTACGGCGGGACTGTCGTCGGTTGAGAGCACGCGCAGGAGGTCAGGGACTGCCTCCCGATCGTGAAGGCTCCCCAGGGCTTTTGCCGCTGCCTCCCGGACGATCACCCACGAGTCGTCCAACGAGGCCCGGACCAGCTCACCCATCCCGGGCATGCCTGAAGCGGCAATTTCGGACAGCTTTTTGACGCGGCGGACGGCCTGCCGTGACGAGCCTCCCCGGGTCCGACCCAAGGCCAATTTCCACGACCAGGTCTCGAGCCAGCCCATCTTGCGGATTGAAGCGGCCGCGGTACTTGGGTTGGCTGTCCGCTCCACACGAACATCATGAAGAGTTCGGCTTTCCTGCGAGTCCGGGACGGAAGCGGTTGGTTCGGCCCCCGTTGAGCCATCTGCTCCCGTTTTCGCCAGGCGGTGGCTGCCGGGCTCCGGGTTGGTCCGCTGTGAATCGCTCACGGTCGCAGGTGCTGGCGAAGCAGGTCGCCGTCGCCTCCCCGGCTCTGGTTCATCCATCTTGGGCGGGGCGCTCACGAACTTCCTGCTCTTTGCACTCAGTGACATCCCGTGGTCCGGCGAGTGACTCGTGATTCCGGTCGTTGTCCCGGTTGCCGGTTGGGCATCCTCCAACTGCCGGAACAGAGCGGCCAAGCCCAGCCCTTGAATTCTTGTTGAAGGAACCGCCGACGATCCTGCCTTGCGCTGGGACGGATAAGAGTTCATCAATCCCCATTCGTGCGTGCGGACAGTCGAACACCACCGGCCGGCTGCGGCGTGTCTTCCAGCGGCTGCTTGGCCGTGATCTCAGGGTTGATGTTGCGACGGGGGGGCAGGCACCCCTGCAGAATGACCTGACGACCATCACCATTCATCACCTGGCCCACGACTTCAATCCGTTCATCGATGCCGAGGTCCGGGTCCCAGGAGAGTTCGTCGTCTTTGCCAGCCAGGGCACACCGTACCAGACGCCCTGCCCCACCCGACAGATAGACCCAGTTGTTGATCCGGTCGATCGAGGCCACCGCTCCTCTCACCCGGATCCAGCGATCGCCCAGAATCTGGGCTGCGTTCTCGCGGCTTTCGGCGAAGCTGCCGCACAGATCGTCGGCTGTAAACCGGGATGCCTCAGCACTTTCCGAATCGACCTGGATCACATGGGCTTGCCGTACGAGAGCTGCGCTGCCTGGCTGAACGCGGCTCACCTGCCCCTTGATGGTGACCGGCAGTCCCGGAGTCAGCGAATCCCAGGGACGTGGAGCCGCCATCTGGCATACCACGGGCTTGGTCCCCTTGCGACCGCCGCTCAACAGCACCACATTTCCCAGATCTTTGGAAATCCCCACGAGCACGACTGTCCCGGTCACTTCAGCGACCCGGCCTCCCAATTCCGAATTGGAGGCGTGAGGGGTGACCCGGAATCGCTCTTGCAGCGCCGCCGACGAGATCTCTGTGACCGCATCCGTTGCGAGCGTCTGCTCGGCAGAGAGGGGGACCACGGGGACCTCACCACAGCCGGCGGACAACAGAGCCCAGCCCACCAGCAGCATCCGCCGACAGCTTCGCGACAGGAAATCGAACAAGAAACACCCCTTTTTGTTGCACGACTTGCAAGTCAACGGCCCTTTCGGACCAGCCGACTGCAAACAACACACATCCCCCGGCAGCACTTGCGTGACTGCCGGGGGAATCTGGAACAGGAGTCGCAGACGATCGCGACTCTACTCCTCGAACGAACCGCTCTTGTTGTTGATCTTCTTGAAGTCCAACAACACGCCGGTGTAAATCTCGAAGCTGTTGATTTCCACATCGCCGCTGGTGTAGCCGACGGAGTCAGCCAGAGCCACAGGATTGCCCGACACCGCGAAGCCGGGATTGAAGAAACCGTCGCCGTTGATGTCGTTCATTTCCTTGACGCTGCCATCGGCCATCAGCACGTTGGCCGTCTTGCCGTGGTGGGCGTACCAGTCGCGGGTGTCCTGCAGGAACAGCTTGTTCCCCAGACCGGCGGCGGCTGTCGCCGAAGCGTAACCCGCCTCGCTCGCCACTGTCACCGTGGTCCCCACGGCAGGAGTCTGCCGAGGCACAACCGAAGCCACAGGCACCTGAGTCTTCAGCAGCTTGACGCGATCGGTATCCCAGTAGGCGGGACCGTCGCAGAAGGTCTCGGCCAGTTGGGCACCGACCATCAGACCGGGATTCACGCTGACGCCATCTTCGGTGATGCAGCTGAAGGCCAGGATGGCTTCCTTCGCATCGCCAGGGGCCGCGTCGGCCAACAGCGGAATGTTCGAGATGGGCACATCGCCCTGCTCACAGAACCGACGGGTCAATTGCCCCTTGGTGTTCCGCAGATCCTTCATGTCAGGACCGTTGCCGTCGGTGGCGTTTCCGGTCAGCGGGTCGATCGAGAGAGTCGCGGCATTGCCGGTTCCCACGGTCACCAGCTTCGGCCCACTGCGAACCATGAACCAGCTCGACGCGTAGTTGGTGTTGTAGCCATCCCGCACGAATGAAGCGATGGATTTGGCGCGATCGGGGGTCAAGACGGCGGTGGGTGCTCCATTCGACAGAGGCCACAGGTTGGCGGCGTTGCATTTCCCCTTGTTCTGACGCTCAACCGGAGTCGTGTTGGCGTTCGAGGTGTTCTTCCCGTAGAGATCGTTGAGTTTCTCGAGCCCCTTCATCGGATTCGAGGTGCACATCATGTCGTTGGGAAGACCTCCCTTGACCTTGATGACGTCGGCCACCCAACTGTAGGTATCGGGGCAGCCGTCACGGGTCGCATCGTAGGCACCAGAGCAGAGCCGGTCACCGGGATCACCCGAGGCAAACAGGTGCAGAGCAATGCCAATCTGCCGCAGATTGTTTTTGCAGGTCGCCTTGCGGGCCGCTTCACGGGCCGCGTTGACCGCCGGCAGCAGCAGCGCCACCAGGATCCCGATGATCGCGATCACCACGAGCAGTTCGATCAGGGTGAAGCCACCCCGAGCGGCCCGAGTTGCACTCGCACGCTGATTCACAGACTTCATTCCACACTCCCAGAAAGGTCAGAACTCAGGCGACACCACGTCGCCGAATAAATCCACGCCACACATTTCCGAATGGCCGCCACCCGCTCAATCGGGAAGGCTGCATTGCGTTTGTGCTGTTTGCCGAAGACCGAGGGTTGTCACCCGCCGACTGATGAAGGCCTGCAACAAAAATGCGGTGTTCACCCAGACAGGCAAAGTTCTCCAGAGGTCCACTACGGGCCGGTCTCGGCATGGGCCCCGGCATACGACCGGCACGTCCCGATTTTACTCCGCGGATTGGGAACTCCAATCAGCAGACGGTGAATACCACATGAAGATTGGATGAAGCCGCACAGCTCCGGACACGCCGTAATGCACCACATTCTCCGCCGGTTCGAGGCAAACCGTGCGTGGCCCCGGGATCTCCTGTGCGCTGGTGACCGGCCGGTTGAAACAGCGACCGCCCCCGGGAGACGGGGCACCGCACAGAACTCGCGACGTCACTCAGGGATGACGTGGTCCGGTGTTGTCGACGGGGAGTGTCCGCTGGCGCGAATAGATCGAGTCGATGCCACTGACTGTCCATGAGATATGGCAGGCGAGGGCGGCCAGCAGGGTCAACCCGGCGGGGGATGGGTGATTCGGGCTCAGGACAAACAGTTCCACCGCCATCATCGTGCAGGCCAGCGGCGTCTTGGCGGCCCCGGCGAAGACCGCGACAAATCCCAGTGCCGCCAGCAATCCCACAGGGGCGTTGAGATAACCCGCGAGGGTATTTCCCAACGCCGTACCCATGAAGAACAACGGTGTGACCTCTCCGCCGCGAAGCCCACCACCCGCGGTGACAGCCGTGAAGACCAGCTTCCAGAACCAACTCCAGGGAGTTGCCCCCCCCTCCTGAAAACACGATTGCAGAGTCACACTTTGCGGATTCACCGGATTCGGACTGACACCCAGTCCAAGATAATCGCGCGATCCCACGAACAGCACCAAGCCCCAGATCGCGACGGCAGCCACCACGGGGCGCATCGCGGGTCTTGAGACCCGGGTCGCGAGGAGATGCTGAACCGCATGCGTCAAACGGACGAACAGCACACTGGTCAGGCCAAACAGCACCGAGGCCAGGCAGACCTTGGCGAAGATCCAGCCGTCCAGAATCGAGGTGTCTGACCAATCTTCTATGACGTAGGGAGTGTGGACGATTCCGCACAAATGCACGACGAGGTTGCCCACGCAGGCGGCGATCAGACAGGGAATTGTGGCTGCATGCCGGATCTGCCCCTGGGTCAGCACCTCCATGGCGAAGAGGGTTCCCGCCAGCGGTGTTCCGAACACGGCTCCGAACCCCGCGGCCACCCCCGTCATAAGCAGCCGCGACAGGTCGGCACCGCGCAGACCCAGCCAGCGGGCGAGGCCCCCGGCGATCCCGCCTCCCATCTGCACGGCGGTCCCCTCGCGCCCCGCCGACCCGCCTCCCAGATGGGTCAACAGGGTTGACAGCAGAATCATGGGAGCCATGCGAAGAGGGACTCCACCACCCGGCTCATGGATCTGGTCGAGGATCAGGTTGGTTCCTGCCGTCGAATTGCCCCCCAGATGTTCATACATCTTGGCCCCCAGCCACCCCAGCCCCGGCAGCGCCCAAAGCAAACCCGGATAGGTCCAGAACAGCCCGGTCACCCAGTCGAGCGACCAATGAAATCCGGCGACGGCCAGACCGACCAGGGTTCCCACCAGCAATCCTCTCCAACTCCACTGCCCCAGCCACCAGAGGCGAGTGGCAAGTGGAGAGAGAAAATCGCGGGGGATCATGCTCGCCAGCTTTCTCGACGGCGGGAATGGCTGCGGCGGACCGGTGTCTGCGTCGGACCCGGTCAGCGGCGCAGGGACGGTTTTGCGCAGCCGACCTCGTTACATCTGGCCGATCTTTTCGGCGATCAGATTGCGGACCGCGGCCGGATCGGCCCCCTTCACCGCCTTCATGACCTGTCCCACCAAGGGGCCAATCGCCCCCTGCTTGCCCCCCTTGAAGTCGGCAACCATTTTGGGATTCTTCGCCAGCACGTCGGCAATCGCCGTATCAATCGCTCCGGTATCGGTGACGAGGGCCAGACCTTTCTCGGCGATGATCTGGTCGATGTGCTGTGCCGAGAGGACCTGGCCGGCATGAGTTTCCGAGAGCAGTGTCGCGAAGACCTCCCGGGCACTCTTGATGGTGATCTGCTTTTGGGTGATGCGGTTCAGCAGATTGCCCAGGACGGCCGCCCGCAACGGAAATTCCCGGATCGTCTGGCCGCGCTCATTCCTCTCGCGCAGCACGTCCTGCGTCACCCAGTTGCAGGCCTGTTTGCCGTCATGGCCGAGTTGGGCCACTTCCTCGAAATACTCGGCAAACTCCCGCCCCTGCCCGACGATGACTCCCACGTCGTAGCTGGAGAGTTGCCACGCGGCGGCCAACCGTTTCCGACGATCGGCAGGAAACTCGCACAGAGACTGCCGCACGTCGTCGAGGTAACTCCCGGAGACAATCACCGGCGTCAGATCGGGATCGGGGAAGTAGCGGTAGTCCGAGGCTTCTTCTTTGCCGCGCTGGGCGAACGTCACTCCCCTGGTCGCGTCGAAGCCGCGGGTTTCCTTGGGCACATCACCAATCTTTTGCCCGGTTTTCTGCCACTGCTCGAGTTGGCGTTTTTCTTCGTATTCCAGGGCCAGTTCGACGTTCCGGAAGCTGTTCAGGTTCTTCACCTCGACGATGGGGGTGGCGATCTTATGGCCATCATCGGTGTGAATGTGCAGGTTGACGTTGGCATCACAGCGCAGGCTTCCCTCCTGCATATTGCAGTCCGAGACCTCGAGATAGGTCAGCAGCAGACGCAGTTCCTCCAGATACCGGCGGGCCTCGGACGGCGAGCGCAGATCGGGCTGCGAGACAATTTCAACCAGGGGCGTTCCGGCCCGGTTGAGGTCGACCTGGCTGTCGAGCCCGCGGCCGGTTTCATCATGCGTGTTCTTGCCGGCATCTTCCTCCAGATGGGCGCGAATGATGCCCACCCGCCGTCCCGGAACCGTCCCTTCAGGAGTCTCCAGGGGCTCGAGGTCGACAAACCCATCCTCGCTGAACGGCAGGTCGTACTGACTGATCTGATATCCCTTGGGCAGGTCGGGATAGTAATACTGCTTGCGATCCCACTTGGTGTAGGGGGAGATCGAGCAATTGAGGGCCATCGCGGTTTTGACCGCCAGCCGGAACGCCTCGCCATTCAAGACGGGGAGGGCGCCGGGCAGGCCGAGACAGACCGGACAGGTCTGAACGTTGGGGTTCGACGGATTGAAGGCGGTCGAACAACCGCAAAAGACCTTGGTCTTCGTCTGCAGTTGAACGTGAACTTCCAATCCAATGATCGTCGTGGTGTGCATGCCTGTGTTTCCGGCCGATTTCAGCTTCAAAAAGTGGGGTGTGGCAGGAGATCAGCCGGCCAGTGGGGCCCGGCGACGATGCCATTCTGTCTCGCGCTCCAACATGCGGGCCGCCCGCAGCAGCCGTTCTTCTTCAAAGGGAGCCGCCAGCAGTTGCAGCCCCAGGGGCAGGCCCCCGGAACTGAAGCCCGCCGGCACGGAAATGCCCGGAATGCCCGCGAGGTTCGCACTGATGGTGTAGATGTCCGAGAGGTACATCGCGAGCGGATCGTTGACCAGTTCGCCAATCTTGAACGCCGGGGTCGGATTGACGGGAGTTGCGATCAGGTCGACCTGTTGGAAGGCGGCGTCGAAGTCGTTGCGGATCAACCGCCGGACCTTCAGGGCCTTGAGGTAATAGGCGTCGTAGTAGCCCGCCGACAGGGCGTACGTTCCCAGCATGATCCGCCGCTTGACTTCGGAGCCAAACCCCTCTCCCCGGCTGGCCGAATACATCTCAACCATGCTGTCAAACTGGGCTGCGCGATGCCCGTAGTGGACGCCGTCGTACCGGGCCAGATTGCTCGACGCCTCGGACGGGGCAACGATGTAATAGACGGCGACCGCATATTTCTGGTGCGGCAGGGAGATTTCGTGGAGGGTCGCCCCCAGGCTCTCGTAGACCCGCAACGCCTCCCGCACTGAGCGTTCCACCTCCGGATCGAGCCCCGGGGCGAAGTGCTCGCGGGCCACTCCAATCCGCAATCCCTGCAGGGGCTGCTCCAGGGTCTCGCTGTAGCGCGGTACGTCTTTGGGGACCGAGGTGGAATCCCGGGAATCCGCTCCGGCGATCGCCTCCAGCAACAGGGCCGCCCCCCGCACATCCTGGGCGAACGGGCCGATCTGATCGAGTGAGCTCGCGTAGGCGATGAGTCCGTACCGCGAAACCCGGCCATAGGTCGGCTTGAGCCCGACCACGCTGCACAGGCCCGCCGGTTGGCGAATCGAACCGCCGGTGTCGCTGCCCAGCGACAGCGGCACCATCTGGGCCGCCACAGCCGCTGCCGAACCGCCGCTCGATCCCCCCGGTGTCCGCTCCAGGTCCCAGGGATTGCGGGTCACCTTGTAGGCCGAATTCTCGGTCGACGACCCCATCGCGAACTCGTCCATGTTGGTTTTTCCCAACAGAACGGCATCCGCCTTCCTCAGCCTCTCAATGACATGGGCATCGTAGGGAGCGACGAATTTCTCCAGCATGCGACTGGCGCAGGTCGTGACAGTCCCTTTCTGGCAAATCACATCCTTGATGGCCACGGGCAAGCCCGCCAGCAATCCCAGCGTCTCCCCTCGCGCCCGACGTTGGTCGATCTGCCGGGCCTGCTCCAAAGACGATTCGGGATCGACCGACAGGAAGGCTCCCACCCGGGCATCCTGCCTGGAAATCTGATCCAAGCAAGTCTGCGTCAAATCCACCGCGGTCAACTTTCCCGAGTGCAGCAGGGAAAGAAGTTCGCTGATGGGCAATCCTGGAGTCGACATGGGTCTGGGTCACGACAAAGGCACTAGGACGGCTGGGGAAGTCTTTCCCCACCTCTCGAGAGAAGCGTCGTATTGTGCCGAAGGAGGGCGCAAAAGCCAACCCGTGACGGGGCCCGACAAACTGGCCCGTTCGGGAATCATGACCGTCCCGGCATGCCCGTCTCTTCCCATTTCAGCGGGATCTCGTCTTGGGGCGGATGAAGACCAGAGCGAGGGCCACCAGCACACTCGCCACGCCGCCCTCCGGACCAGGGCCATCAGCCCGATCGCGACCAGCACGGGGGCCAGTGCCTTGGACCAGACAAAGTTCGCTCCCTGGCGGGGCAGTGCGTACCACAGGGTCGCCAGCACGATCCCCACCCTCGGCAGCGAGGCCAGGACCGGGTTGGACCGGGGATCGGCCCCCAGCAGCCACAGCACGCCGGCAGCCAGAAAACAACCGATGGCCAGCCATCCCACGAGGCGGCGCTTCAGTGCGAAATCGTCGGGAGGCTCCATGGCAGTCAGCCCCCAAAGGCCGAGTACCGGGCCACACCCCGCGCGAAAGCCAACCGGTTCAGGGCATACAGCGCGAGAACCCAACCGAGCTCCCACAGCAGATGCCAGGCCAGATCGACCCCTCTGATCTTCCCCAGCATGACCGATGCGGGAAAGTAGGCCATGTATTGGAATGGCAGACAGGTCAGAATGCCCCGGACCACAACCCGCCACCCCGAATCTTCGGGCAAGGCGTTGGTCAGCCAATCGAGGGGCAACATGTGTCCCGACAGAAAGTAGTTCAGCATCATGAAGATGAAGATCAACGAACTGACCTCGAGAAACCAGAATCCAATCAGGCCGATCAGCGACTCCGTCAGAAATCCGATCAGAAAACCGAGGATCAGCGACACACAGAACGCCAATACCGTGACGGCGTCGGGTGGATGGGCGAAATAGTCCCGCAGCAACCAGAAGACCAGGGCGAAGGGGCCGCAGGCGACGGCGTAGTAGACCAGCTTGTGGGCCACCCGTGACCAGAACAAAAATCC
>Ga0315900_10013118_pt1 | contig 10106 bp, 7 predicted proteins | sample LakEriMetagenome_FD_203521 | JGI IMG/M metagenome (GOLD analysis project Ga0315900, IMG submission 203521) | Freshwater fungal communities from buoy surface, Lake Erie, Ohio, United States - Buoy 12 MA114 | ecosystem: Environmental > Aquatic > Freshwater > Lake > Lake biofilm | place: USA: Lake...
AGAAGCGGTTCATCCGCCTGCCCTGGCGGATCTACGCGGACGATCCCTGCTGGATGCCGCCGCTGATCATGTCCCAGCAGGAGCTGCTCAACTTCCGGCCGCACCCGTTCTACGAACGGTCGAAGTGCCGATCGTTCCTGGCCACACGTGGCGGCCGCGACGTGGGGCGGATCACGGCGATCGTCAACGCCGGCCACATCGAGCGGTATGGCGAGCAGCGGGGCTTCTTCGGCTTCTTCGAGTGCGACGACGATTCCGCGGCGGCCCGCGACCTGTTCGCCGCCGCCCGGGACTGGCTGCGGGCCCAGGGCATGACCTGTGTCCGCGGGCCGACGAACCCGTCGCTCAACTACGAGTGCGGCCTCCTCATCGAGGGCTTCGACACCGCGCCGTTTTTCATGATGACGCACAACCGGCCGTACTACGCCCGGCTCGTCGAGGAGAACGGCTTCCGCAAGATCGAGGACCTCTACGCCTTCTGGGGCAAGACGTCGATGCTCGCCGCGCTCGACTCGAAGCTCGGCGTGATGGTGGAGGGCGTCAAGGAACGGTTCGGGGTCAAGGTGCGGCCGCTCGACCGCAGCCGCTTCGACGACGAGGTGCGGATGTTCCTCGACATCTACAACTCCAGCCTCGGCGGCACCTGGGGCTTCGTGCCCCTCTCCGCGGCCGAGGTCAAGCACATGGCCGCGAGCCTCAAGCACCTGATCGTGCCGGAGCTGGCCCTCGTGGCCGAGGTGGACGGCAAGCCGATCGGCAGCGTGTTCTGCCTGCTCGACTACAACCCGCGGATCAAGGCGATCAACGGCCGCCTGTTTCCCTTCGGCTTCGTGAAGCTGTTGTGGAACAAGAAGGGCATCAAGCGGATGCGGGCCATCAGCACCAACGTCGTGCCCGAGTACCAGGCCTGGGGCGTGGGGCTCGTGCTCACCGCGGCCCTCGTGCAGCCGGTGCTCGACTGGGGCATGGAGGAGGCGGAGTTCTCCTGGGTGCTGGAGAGCAACCACCTCTCGAAGCGGACGCTGGAACGGGGCGGGGCGATCGTCACCAAGAAATACCGTATCTACCAGGACGACCCGCGCTAGGGAGCCGCGGGTCGTGCGCCTCCGCTGGCAGGACGACCTGCACGAGCGAAGCGTCGGGGGGTGCCCACGCCCCATCGCCGGACGTTCGCGGATGCCATCGTGGCATCCGCTCACTGCATGTCCGCTGCGCTTCGCCATCCTGGCTGCGCTTGCTCCCATAGCCCGGCTCCTGGGGCATGGGCACCCCCCTCACCGATGACAAACCAGCCGCGGGGCGTGCAGTTTCACCGCCGCCAGCGGCGGAAGACGCGGGGGCTCGAGCGGGGCACGGGGTTGGAGCCGCCGGCCTGGATGATCGTGCCGGCGCCCGCACCGCCCCCCACCACGCCGCCGACCCAGACGCCGGAGTTGCGGGTCGTCGTGCGGGTGGGCGTGTTGGAGTAGGGCCACACGCGGCGGCCTGCCCGCTGATCCCGCTCCCACTGCATCGAGCCGTAGTTGATGCCCGAGAGGTTGAAGGTGCGGTAGGGATTCTGCGGCGAGATGGCCTGGGCCGGCGTGGCCAGAAGGGCGAGGGCGATGGCGGACAGCAGGGCGTGACGGAACGGTCGCATGGCGATGCCTCGGGAGGAGGGTTCCGGCGGCCTGGCCGGTGGATGCTCTACGCTCGCGCGGCCGGCGGAGTTCAGTCGGCCGGGCGGGGCGGCCGGGACTGGCCGGGGCGGTTCGGCCGGTAGCCGACGGTCTTTCGCGGGCGGCGTTGCTTGCGGGACGCGGAGCCGCCGCGCCCGTCGCGGCCCGTGGCGGGGCCGCCTCGAATGTGATCGCCCGAGGTGGCCTCGGTGAACGCCCGCGTCGCCTCGCTGCGCTTGCGGTCGAGGGCCTCCCGGGGGGGGCGCTCCGGAATCAGGCAGTCGCAGCCCGAGCCGATCAGGTCGTGGCGGCCGGCCTGCTCCAACGCCCGCCGCACCTCGAAGTAGTTCTCCGGCTTGAAGAACTGCAGCAGGGCCCGCTGCATCCGCCGGTCCCGCAGCCCCTTGGTGATCTTCACCGGCTCCCGCGTCATCGGGTCGAGCCCGGTGTGGTACATGCAGGCGGCGATGTCGAAGGGGCTGGGAATGAAGTCCTGCACCTGATCGGGCTTGTAGCCGTTCTGCTTGAGGAACACGGCGAGATCGATCATCTCCTCGATCCCGCTGCCGGGATGGCTGGCGATGAAGTAGGGGACGGTGTACTGCTTTTTGCCGACCCGGCGGCTGGCCGCCTGGAAGGCCTTGTCGAACTCGACGTAGTCGTCGGCCGACGGCTTCTTCATCAGCCGCAGCACCTCGGGATCGGTGTGCTCGGGCGCCACCTTGAGGTGCCCGCCGACATGGTGGGCCGCGAGTTCCTGGAGGTATTCCGGGTCCCGGCGGGCGAGGTCCATCCGCACGCCGCTGGCGACGAGCACCCGCTTCACCCCGGCCACGCTCCGAGCCTCCCGCATCAGGCTCTTGAGCGGGCCGTGGTCGGTGCCGAGCAGCTTGCAGACGGTGGGGTGCACGCAGGAGAGCCGTCGGCACTTGGCCTCCACCTCCGGCCGCGAGCACCGCATCTGGTACATGTTGGCCGTCGGCCCGCCGATGTCGGAGACCGTGCCCTTGAAGCCGGGCTGGGCGGCGAGCAGTTTGATCTCGGTGATCACCGACTCCTGCGAGCGGCTCTGGATGATCCGCCCCTCGTGGGCCGTGATCGAGCAGAAGGTGCAGCCGCCGAAGCAGCCGCGCATGATCTGCACGCTGTGCTGCACGACCTCGAAGGCGGGGATCCGGGCCGCGCCGTAGGCGGGGTGGGGCCGCCGCGTGAAGGGCAGACCGTAGACCGCGTCCATTTCCCCCTGCTCCAGCGGCAGGGCCGGCGGATTGACGACGACGGCCTCGCGGCCGTGCCGCTGCACGAGCTGGCGGGCGTTGTGCGGATTGGTCTCCAGGTGCGCGATCCGCGTCATCTCGCAGAAGGCGAGCGTGTCGGCGACGACAGCGTCATAGGAGGGCAGTTCGAGGGTCTCGGGGCCCTCCGGGGGTGGCTCGCTGGCACCGAGGCGGAAGGCGACGCCGCGGAGACCACGGAGGTCTTTCACGGTCCGGCCCGCGTCGAGCCCGCGGACGATCTCCAGCACGGTGCGTTCCCCCATGCCAAAGCCCACGAGGTCGGCCTTCGCGTCGAGGAGGATCGACCGCCGGACGGTGTCGCTCCAGTAGTCATAGTGGGCCAGGCGGCGGAGACTCGCCTCGACGCCGCCGGCCACGACCGGCACGCCCGGAAAGGCCTCGCGCGACCGCTGGCAGTAGGCGAGCGTGGCCCGGTCGGGACGGCGGCCGATCGCGCCGTCGGGCGAGTAGGCGTCGTCGTTGCGGACCTTCCGGTTGGCCGTGTAGTGGTTGATCATCGAGTCCATGTTGCCGGCGGAGACGGCGAAGCAGAGCCGCGGCCGGCCGAACTGCCGCCAGGGCTCGCAGCTCGACCAGTCGGGCTGGGCGAGCACGGCCACGCGGAAGCCCGCCGCCTCCAGGAGCCGGGCGATCAGGCCGTTGGCGAAGCTCGGGTGATCGACGTAGGCGTCGCCGCTGACGACGACGACATCGACGCCGTCCCAGCCCCGAGCCTCCATCTCCGCCCGCGACATCGGCAGCGGCAGGAGGCCGCAGCGCGAGCGGTCAAGACCCAGGGGCGTCCCGCTCGCTCCCGCGGTCGTGGCGGCATCGAGGATCGGCAGCGCGGGTAGGGACATGGGGCCGGGAGGAGGGGCGAGGCCGGGGGAGACTCTTGAAGTGTACCCCGCGCCCGCGGGCCGAGGATTCGCCCCTCGAGGATGCGGCGACCGCCGACCCGGGCACACCTCGGCCTTGCCGTCGGGAGCGAGGCCGGGCAAGGCTTTTTTCTGGGGCAGTGAGTACGCTACCTGCCGGGAGGTCGACCGCCATGCGAGTCAGGGCAGCAGTCCACGGCACGGCCGCGGTTCGCGGCGGACTGCTCATCGGCAGCCTGTTCGCGGCGGCCTCGGGCTTGACCGTCGCCGCCGCGCCGCCCGCACAGGTCGCCGTCTGGATCGAGCAGCTCGGTTCGCCCCAGTACGCCCAGCGTGAGGCTGCCGCCAAGAGCCTCGCCAGCGTGGGCCGTCCAGCGCTCCCGGCCCTCGGCGACGCCATCGCGGCTGGTGACCTCGAGGTGGCCAGCCGGGGAGTGGAGATCGTGCGCGGCATGATGATGGCCGAGGACGAGGAACTCGCGGCCGAGGCCGAGCGGCTCTTGGAGCAGGTCGCGACTGCCGATGCGTCCGCCGTGGGCCGGCTCGCGGAGGCGGCGCTCGAGTTTCATCAGGCGGGCATGGCGGCCGCGGCACGGGAGCGGCTGGAGTCGCTGGGGGCGGTGTTTCGGGAGCGGCTCTTTGCCGCCGGCGCGCCGGGGGTGGAGATCGAGTTCGGCGCTGGATGGCGGGGCGGGGCGGATGACTGGCGGCTCCTGCCGCGGCTGCGGGGCGTGGCGTGCGTGAGCGTGCACGGCGTGCCGCTCGGTGCCGAAGGCATCGGCACGCTGGGCCGCGTGCCGGGAGTGCGGCGGATCGATCTCTTCGGGACCGCCGCGCCGGACGCGGCCGTGGCGGCGCTCGTGGCCCGTCTGCCCGACGCGCTCGTGGACGTGCGCAAGGGGGGAAAACTCGGCGTCAGTTCGATCGTCCAGGCCGGCCCGTGCCACCTGTCGGCCGTGCAGCCTGGCTCCGCCGCCGACAAGGCGGGCCTGCGGGCCGGCGACGTGATCGTGGCGGCGGCCGGTGAACCGGTGGCGAGCTTCGAAGCGTTGACGAAGCGGCTCGCCGCCTTCGGGCCGGGCGAGGCGGTGCGGCTGGAGGTGCGGCGGGAGGGGGTGGGTGGCGCGGCCGAGCAGTTCGTGTGCACCGTCCGGCTGGATGCCTGGTAGGGTGATGGGTATCGTGTGGCCGCTTCGTGACCGCCCCGGAGAGATTTGCCCATGACCGACAATCCCGCCGCCGACGAGATCGTGGACGTGCGCTGGCACGCCCATGCGGTGAGCCGGGAGGACCGGGAGCGGGCCGCCGGTCACAAGGGCTGTGTGCTCTGGTTCACGGGGCTCTCGGGCTGTGGCAAGAGCACGCTGGCCAATGCCGTGGACTGGCTGCTCCATGCCCGCGGCCTGCGCAGCTTCGTGCTCGACGGCGACAACGTCCGCCTCGGGCTGAACGCCGCTCCGCCGCTGCTCCGCGACCGCTATGGGGAAGAGGTCGCCGCCCGCTTCGGCCTCGGCTTCGGGCCCGCCGACCGGGCCGAGAACATCCGCCGCATCGGCGCGGTCGCCGACCTGTTCGCCCAGGCGGGCATCATCGCCCTCACTGCCTTCATCAGTCCTTACCGTCGGGATCGGGATGCCGTGCGGGCGGCGCTGCAGCCGGGCGACTTCGTGGAGGTCTACGTGCGGGCGCCGCTGGAGGTCTGCGAAGGCCGCGATCCGAAGGGGCTCTACAAGAAGGCCCGGGCCGGTGAGATCAAGGGATTCACGGGCATCGACGATCCCTACGAGGAGCCGCTCCAGCCGGAGATCGTGGTCGATTCCGCGTCGCGGCCGCCCGACGCCCTCGCCGCCGAGGTCATCGGCTGGCTGGAGCGGGCCGGCAAGATTCCACCGGGCTGAGCCCGGCGGCGGGTCAGTGCTTCTGGATCCACCAGTGGTTCTGCTTCATGTCCTTTGCTGGACACTTGGCGAACCGCGGGGGATTGTCGCCCTGGTATTGCTGGTGGCACCAGTTGCACTCCCAGAGTTTGGCGGCGGCCAGGGTGACCCCGGCGCAGCAGCCGACCGCGAGCACGGTCAGGAAAGCGATGGACACGGCCCGCAAGAAACGCTGCCGCTGCATGGGATGATCTCCGCGCGAGGGGCCCTGGACAACCAGCGGGAGACGCCCCAGAAATCCCCCGATCGGGGATCATCCTATGGGTGGGTGCGGGGGTGCGTCAACGGCGCGTCTGACGCGCGAAACCCGCGGACAGGCATCCACGCTGGTTGACAGCGCCGGCTCGGGGTTGCCCCTGCCACGTCGCCGGACGTTCGCTGCGGCCACGACCAATCCGCCGGTGGCGGATCGGTGCCCGGCCTCCACTCTCTCGGAGGCGTCTGCGCTCCGGCATCCATGCCTGCGCTGGCCGCCTACGCCGGCTCCTGCGGCAGGGGCAACCCCTCGCTGAGTCTCGTTCCACCGCACGCAGCGGCCGTGTGCAGTGCAGCGCGTATTCCCTCACCTTACGGTTCGGGCGTCGACGGTCAGAGACCGCCGCTACAGGGTGCACGCAGCGGCCGCAGGCCGCGCCGCGTGCCGCATCCCAACGCGGCAGTTCGACGCTTCGTCGAACTGCCGCGCCGCCGCAGCCCCGCTGCGGCCACGGTCGCCCGGAGGTGCGACCGCCTGCCCGGCTGGTCGCACCTTGGCTGCGACCACGCCGGGCCAAGCCTGCGGGGGCCATGGATGGCCCCGCAGGCGTGAAGCTAGTCAAGAAAGCCGGAGAGCTCCTCGCTGCGGGCGGGGGCCTGCAGCTTGCGGACCGCCTTGGCCTCGATCTGCCGAATCCGCTCGCGGGTCACCTTGAAGATGTGCCCCACCTCCTCGAGCGTATAGCTGTAGCCGTCGCCCAGGCCGTACCGCAGCTTGATGATCTCGCGCTCGCGGTACGAGAGGCTCTTGAGCACCTTGGCGATGCGGTTGCGGAGCATCTCCTGGGCGGCGCCCACGGCGGGATTCTCGGCGCCGGTGTCGGGGAGCAGGTCACCGAAGTGGCTGTCCTCGCTGTTGCCCACCGGTCGATCGAGGCTGATCGGATAGCGGCTCATCGCCGTCACCCGCCGGGTCTCGTCGATCGGCGTGCCGGCCCGGGCGGCGATCTCCTCGATCGTCGGTTCGCGGCCGTATTCCTGCAGCAACTGGCGGGCCACGTTCCGCACCCGGCTCATGGTTTCGACCATGTGGACGGGAATGCGGATCGTGCGGCTCTGGTCGGCCACGGCACGCGTGATCGCCTGACGGATCCACCACGTGGCGTAGGTGCAGAACTTGAAGCCGCGACGGTACTCGAACTTGTCCACCGCCCGCATCAGGCCCGCGTTGCCCTCCTGGATCAGGTCGAGGAACGAGAGACCGCGATTGCGGTACTTCTTCGCGATCGACACGACCAGCCGCAGGTTGCCCTCGGAGAGGCCGCGCTTCGCCTGCTGATACTTGGCGAAGATGACCCGGATCTCGTCGACCCGACGCCTGAGACTGCGGGGGGTCTCCTGGCATGCCTTGAGGATGGCGCGATACTCCTCCACCAGCTTCTGCCGGCTCGACGGGGGCTGCTTCGACTTCTTGTGGGCGTCGATCTTGGCCTTGAGCTCCCGGATGCGGGCGACGAACTTCTCGAGCTGCGGAATCATGGCCTCGATCCGCTGCGTCCGCAGGCCGAGTTCCTCGATCAGACGCACGCAGCGCCGGCGCCGCCGGCCCAGCCGGGCCCAGGCCTCACGCCGCTCGGCCATCCGCCGCTTCTTCGAGAGCGCGATCCGGTAGTCGGCCTTGTTCTGCTTGATGAGGACGTCGAGCGTCTTCAGGTTGTGGGGCAGACGGCCGAGGATTTGGTCCTTCTCCAGCCGGTCCGTCACCGAGACCTGCACCGTGCGGTCGAACGGCAGCTCGCCGCGATGCACCCGCGACAGCACGCGGAAGGCCTGCTGACAGACGTACTCGCACTCCAGCAACTTGGCCCGGAACTGCGCCCGGGTCGTCTCGATCTGCCGTGCGAGGTGGATCTCTTGGGCCCGGGTCAGGAGCGGGATCTCGCCCATCTGCGTGAGGTACATGCGGACGGGATCGTCCGACCAATTCTCGACCTGCTCGGCGAGGACCTCCTCGGCATCGCCTGCCGCGTCGATCTCCGCCTCCGCATCGATGTCTCCCTCGGCTAGGACGGGGGCGTCGGTATCGTCGACGAGAAGTTCCGCATCCGCCTCCTCGGCGTCGACGACCTTCTCGGTCAGTTCCTCGACCTCCTGGGGATTGGAGACAACGTCGTCTTCGAGTTCATCGAGCAGCGAGTCGTACAAGGCAGGGCTCCTTCATGAATCCTTCCAGGAACGGATCAACGGGCGACGTCGTGTCGGACCGCGGGGCACCAGATGCTCCGTTGCATCATTCGTAGTGCCGACAGTGTGATTCAAGGGGCGGGCAAGTCCAGCCCGCAGCGCCGGGCTGCGCCGCGCGGCTCGAGGCGGTTTTTTCTCGGAGCTCGCGGGGCTGCGGCCGACGATTGTCAAGACCGAGCCGGCGGTCGCACGATGAGGCCTGCGGGGAACTGGGCAAACCGGGCAAAGGATAGCGGTTTGTTGCCGGCATTGCGAGTGGTTCCGGAGGGCTCAAGATTATGTCGCTGTGACCTGCGGGAGGCCAACTTTTTTTTGCGAGAAAACCGGTTTTTGACCGGTTGTCGGCGGCCGAATGGTAAAAGAATCCGGCCGGAGAATGTCTGCGGCCCCGCGGCCCCGAGTCCGCACCGGAGGCTCCGAGAACCGGGCCGTTGGCGTCGGGCAGGGATCATGATGTCCATGAAAAACCACGATGACAGACGGGTATTCAAGAACTACCTGCTGACCTGCGGCTGCTCCGCGGCGGTGACGGTGGGCCCCGGGCAGGCCGGTGGTGCCGTGACCTGCCCGCGATGCGGCGCGGCGCTGCCGGTGCCGCGGCTCGGCGAACTGGCGCGGCTGCCGGCTGCGGCCCAGGTGGAGGGAATGCCCGCCGTCTCCTGGACGGCCGCGCACGGCTGCTTGCTGGGCGGGATCCTCGTGGCCGTGCTGGCGATGGCGGCGGCGGCCTATCTCGGCGTCGCTCCCCGGCCAGTCGTCGACGACGCCATGATCCGCGCCGGAGTCGCCGCGGCCTCGACCAGCGACATCTACAAGGCGTGGCAGGCGTTGGCCCGATCGGGAGTGTCGCGGCCGACCATGGTGGATGAGGAGCGGATCCAGCAGGTGGCCCGTTCCGCGCGGGCGGTGGCCACGGTCCTCTGGACGGTGGCCGCGGTCGGTGCGGCGGTGGCGATCGGCGGCGGGATCGCCCTGGCCCGGGACAGGAAGCCAGCGTCGTGAAGGCGGCCTTCATCACCGAGACCGGTCCGCCCGACGTCGTCCGCCACGGCGACTTGCCCGATCCGGTGCCCGGACCGCGGCAGGTGCTCGTGCGGGTGCGGGCCTGCGCGATCAACCCGATCGACACCTACATCCGCTCGGGGGCGGTCGCCATGCCGCTGCCGGCGCCCTTTATCGTCGGCTGCGACCTCGCCGGAGACGTCGTGGCCGTCGGGGCCGATGTCGCTGCGCTACGGCCGGGCATGCGGGTCTGGGGTTCCAATCAGGGCCTGCTCGGCCGCCAGGGCACGTTCGCCGAACTGGCCGCGGTCGACGAGCGGTGGCTCTATCCCACGCCCGACGGCGTTGCCGATCGCGACGCGGCCGCGGCCGCGCTCGTCTCGATCACGGCCCACCTGGGGCTGGTGAGCCAGGCCGCCCTCGGCGCCGGCGAGACGCTGTTCGTCAACGGCGGTTCGGGGGGCGTGGGCACCGCCGTCGTGCAGATCGCCCGCGCCCTCGGCGCCCGCGTGCTGGCGACGGCGGGCACAGAGGCGAAGCGGGCGGCGCTGCTGCGCCTCGGCGCCGAGGCCGTTTTCGACTACCGCCGCGAAGATCTCGTGGCAGCCGTGCGGGCGGCGGTGCCGCAGGGTGTGAACGTCTACTGGGAAACCCAGCGCGAGCCCGCCTTCGACCAGGCGGTGGCCATGCTCGCCGATCGCGGGCGGATGGTGGTCATGGCCGGTCGTGACGCGCGGCCGCCGTTTCCGGTGGGGCCGTTCTACGTGAAGGGCTGCAGCCTGCACGGGTTCGCGATGTTCAAGGCCGACTGCCACGAGCAGGCGGCGGCCGCCGCCGACATCAACCGCTGGCTGGCCGCCGGGAAATTGCGGGTGCCGATCGACCGTGTGCTGCCGCTGGCGGCGACGGCGGAGG
>Ga0315900_10013122_pt1 | contig 10105 bp, 7 predicted proteins | sample LakEriMetagenome_FD_203521 | JGI IMG/M metagenome (GOLD analysis project Ga0315900, IMG submission 203521) | Freshwater fungal communities from buoy surface, Lake Erie, Ohio, United States - Buoy 12 MA114 | ecosystem: Environmental > Aquatic > Freshwater > Lake > Lake biofilm | place: USA: Lake...
TGGAGTGCACATCTCCGAGCTGATGCCAAAGATGGCCAAGCGCATGCATCGCGCCGCCATCATCCGCTCGCTGAACACCCGCGATGGTGGGCATGGCACGGGCGCGGAAATGATGCTGCGTGGCCGCAAGAATGAAGCTGCTCTGCAATATCCAGACCTCGGCTCCATCATCGCCAAGGAGCTGGGCCGAGCCGACAGCCGCGTGCCTGGCTACGTATCGTTTTACTCGCAAACAGAAGGGCGTGGCAGCGGCAAGCTTTCGCCCGCCTTCCTGGGTGCCCGCTATGCGCCGATGAACCTCGACGACAGCACCATGCCGCCAAACCTCACGCGGCTGGAAGCCATCAACGAGCTCGATCATCGGGATCGTGCCCGCTTGCGAGACCTGCTCAGTGCGCGCTTCTCCGCTGGCCGCGAGACCGAGACGATCCGTAGCCACGCCTCCGCCTATGCTCGGGTGCATGGCTTGATGAGCAGTGAGCCGCTTTTCGACATCGAGAAAGAACCGCGCTGGATGCGCAACTGGTATGGCCCCTCGCTGTTCGGCCAGCAGGCACTAATGGCGCGTCGCATGGTGGAGGCAGGAGTGTCGTTCGTGCGCGTCTCGAGGGCTTGGTGGGACAGCCACGGGCAAAACTTCGAAACGCACGCCGAGATGGTGCCGGAACTGGATCACGTGATGGCCACGCTGCTCGATGATCTAGATCAACGCGGCCTGTTGGAATCGACTCTCGTGGTCGCCTACGGTGAGTTCGGCCGCACGCCAACGATCAATGCTAGCCTCGGACGCGATCACTTCGCCGATGCCTGGAGCGCGGCACTGTATGGCTGCGGTATCCAGGGCGGAGCCGTGTGGGGCAAAACAGACGAGGACGGGCGCAAGGTCGTCGAGGGCGAAGTCGGTGCAGGTGAGTTGTTCGCCACCATCCTTGCGGCTGTCGGCATCGATCCGAACCATGAATACCAAGTCGGCGCGCGTCCCGTGCCGTTGGTCAATCCCGGCATCCGTCCCATCCGCGATCTGCTTGCGTAACCCGTTGTCTTCATCATGGCCGCATCATACACCATAAAGGAAGAGAAGAAGCTGTCCCGCCAAGACATCCACTTCAGCCTCGCCCGCGTGCCGGGCACAAGCCAAGTTTACTCCGGCAGTTCAGATGGCAGCATCTATTTCACCGACCTCGCCGTCGAGAAGCCAGAGGCTCTCGTCCTTGATGGCGGCGAAGTGCGCCATCGTCCCGGCGGCTATGTCACCGGTCTTGCGCTTGCTGCGGACCACAGCCGCTTGGTCTCCGGCTCTTATGACAAACAACTCATCTGGTGGGATATGGCAACACGTAAACCCGTTCACGCCGTGGCTACTGCCCATGCGAAATGGATTCGTAAGGTCGTGCCATCACCCGATGGGAAGCTCGTCGCCAGTGTGGCCGATGACATGGTCTGTAGGCTGTGGGATGGCTTGACCGGAAAGCCGCTGGGCGAGCTGCGAGGTCATGATGACGAGACGCCGCATCGGTATCCGTCCATGCTCTTCACCTGCGCCTTCAACGCCGATGGCTCACGGCTTGCTACCGCCGACAAGGCGGGCCGCATCGTGATCTGGGACGTGGCTGGACGAAAGGCCATCACCACGCTTGATGCCTCGTGCATGTATACTTGGGACCCAAAACAGCGCCGCCACTCCATCGGTGGTGTGCGGGCCTTGGCTTTCTCACCCGACGGTCGTCAGTTGGCCGCTGGTGGCATCGGCCAGATCGGCAATATCGATCACCTCGGCGCGGGCGCACGAGTGCGGATCTTCGATTGGGACAAAGGCGAAACGCTTGCCGAGATCGAGTCCTCTGCGACCAAGGGCATCGTTCAGCGCTTGGACTTCCATCCTCAAAGCAAATGGCTGCTCGCCTACGGTGGCGATAACGCTGGCTTCGCGATCCTCATCGAACCCACGACGCGCAAGATCGCTTATGAGGGCAAGGCTCCGTTCCACGTCCACGATTTCGTGGTAAACGAAGCCGCTGACCGCGTCATCGTCGCCGGTCACAACGGCTTGGCTGTGACCAGCATCGCGGTGGGCTAATCAGCCGCGTATGCCCAAATTCGCACCAAGTCTTCTGCTGTTCCTTCTCGAAATTTGCGGGGGAATCCCAAAGAATTACACTATTATTCGCGATCCCGCCCGCCTCCTGCGACAGATGCGCTACCGCTTTCCCTTCGTATACGCCTTCTTCCTGATCGAACCATGAAATACCCAGCCTCCCGCAGTCAGCCTCGTTTTCGATTGAAGTGCGCCCTGCTCGCGCTCGCCCTCGCGTGCCTGGCTCACGCAGAGTTGGCCCATGCCGCCAGCGATCCCACGGACGTCACCGCCGTCGTCTCGGCCGCAGTGAAGAATGACAAGCTCTCGATCACCGCTGGCAACGATCTTTTTGGCGACACCGCCTCAGGTGTGCCGAAGAAACTGCACATCGAGTACACCCTCGGCGACGAGAAGCTCTCGCGCGATGTGGGCGAGAACAGGAAGCTAGAAATCGTCGCGCCAGCAGGAAAGCACCTCGTCATCACCAAGGCTGTCTATGGACCTGCGGATGGCTCAAAGCCGAAGAACGTCGCCGTCGTCACGGAAAATCCCGGCGAACTGCTGGCCACGCTGCCAGGTTTTAAGGTCGAGCTCGTGCGCAAGGCGGATGCAGCCACGGAAGGCTCGTGGATCTCCATCACGAAAGATCCCAAAGGACGCCTGCTCCTCGGGGCGGAACCAAAAGAACCCATCTCGCGCCTCACGCTCAAGGACGGTAAAGTCACCAAGGCCGAGATCCTCAGAATCCCGCTCAGCGAGGTCATGGGCATGCTCTTCGCCTTTGACAGCCTCTACATCAATGGCCGTGGCAATGGCCCCGATGGCAAGAATGTGTATGGCCTCTGGCGCTGCACCTCCACCACCGCCGAGGAGGCCTTCGACAAGGTCGAGTTCCTCCGCGAATGGAAGGGCGGCGGTGGCGACCACGGCGCGCACACCATCCTGCTTAATCCCGACAAAAAGCACCTCAACGTGCTCTGCGGAAATTTCGTGGACGTGCCAGCCGATGTGCTGCCCACCTCCCCGCACAAAAACTACGCCGACGATCTCGTGCTGCCACGCGCGGAAGATGGCAACGGCTTCGGCGCAGGCCGCAAGCCCCCGGGCGGCTTCGTCGTGCGCATGGACCCCGACGGCAAGAACTGCGAACTCATCGCCAGCGGCGAGCGCAACACGTACGGCGTCGCCTTCAATCACGATGGAGAGCTCTTCGGCTTTGACAGCGACATGGAGTGGGACTGGGGCACCCCCTGGTATCGCCCCGTGCGCGTCTATCATGTGACCAGCGGGGCAGACCATGGCTTCCGCGAAGGCGCCAGCAAGTGGCCCGAGTATTACCACGACAGCCTGCCCGCCACCGTCACCATCGGCATCGGCTGCCCCACCGGGGTGGGCTTCGGCACCGGTGCCAAATTCCCCGCGAGGTACCAGCGCGCCTTCTTCATCCAGGACTGGACCTATGGCCGCCTCATCGCCGTGCATCTCACGCCGCAAGGCGCCAGCTACGGCGGCACCTGGGAAAATTTCGTCGCACCGAAATCACTCAACGAAAAATCCGGCAAGACCCCGCTCAATTTGACCGGCCTCACCATCGGTGACGATGGCGCGATGTACTTCACCATCGGCGGGCGCCACACCCAAGGCGCGCTGTTTCGCGTGACCTACGAAGGCACCGAATCCACCGCACCTGCAGAGCTCCACGAAGTCGCAGGCGATGAATCGCGCACGCTGCGCCACAAGCTCGAAGCCTTTCACGGCCACGAAGACGCCGTCGCCGTGGACACCGCATGGCCTCACCTCGCCAGCGAAGACCGCTTTATCCGCTACGCCGCACGCATCGCCATCGAGAGCCAGCCCATCAACTCATGGAAAGCACGCGCCCTGGCAGAAACAGATCCCACCGCCGCGCTGACCATGCTCCTCTCCGTAGCACGCCTCGGCGGCACTGAGGCTCAGGGCGATCTTTTCAAAGCGCTCGCCAAGTTTTCTCCGTCCCAGCTCAAGAGCGAGGCGCAGCAGCTTGAGCTCATCCGCGTCATCGAAGTCGCCATCAGCCGCATGGGCAAGCCTGCCGCGGAAGTCGCCGCGCCCATCATAGCGCTGCTCAGCCCGCTGTACCCCGCGCAGAGCGTCGCACTCAATCGCGAGCTGTGCCAGACGCTCCTCGCGCTCGATGCACCCGACACCATCGCCCGCACGCTCAAGCTCCTCGCAGCCGCACCCACGCAGGAAGAGCAGCTCAACTACGTCGTCGCCCTGCGCACCATCACGAACGGCTGGACACTGGAAATGCGCCGCCAGTATTTCGCCTGGTGGGCCCAGAAGCGCACCACCACGCAGCATCCCGAGACCACCCTCCAGTGGTTCACCGATGCCGGCCGCGACTTCAGCGATGGCGCAAGCTTCAGCAACTTCCTCGTGAAGATCCGCCGCACCGCCATGGCCAACGTGCCACCGCAGGAACTCGCCGCGCTGCAGCCCGTGCTCGATTCCTGGATCGAGCCCGCCCCCAAGGTCAAGAAGCCCAAGAAGGACCGCACCTTTGTGAAGAACTGGCAGATTTCCGACCTCATTGGCGATCTCGACAAACTCAGCAAAGGCCGCAACTTCGCCCAGGGTCAGGACGCCATGCACAGCACCCTCTGCCTCATGTGCCATCGCATCGGCGATGAAGGCGGCTCCGTCGGTCCCGATCTCACCGCCGTCGCCAGCCGCTACTCGCCCCAGGTCATTCTAGAAGCACTCATCGAGCCTTCCAAAGTGATCTCCGAGCAGTATGCGAACATCGACATCACCCTCAAGAACGGCGGCTTCTTCACCGGCCGAATCGTGGGAGACACCGATGACAAGATCATCCTCCGCCCCAGCATGCTCTCGCCCGACACCAAAGAAATCAACAAGTCCGACATCAAGTCCAAGGAAGTCTCAAAGTTCTCCCCCATGATGCCCGGCCTGCTCAACAATCTCACCAAGGAAGAAATCCTCGACCTCCTCGCCTTCTTCCAGGCCGCCGGCAAACCCGATGGCGCTGCGTTCAAGAATTAGTGTTATCACCTTCCTCATGCATCTAGGACGATCGTGGCCAAGATACGGCCGCGAAGAACGGCATGTGGTGAGTGCTGCATTCCAATACCAGCCCCCCTCCTCCGTCTCTGAACCATGCTCAAGGGTGTTTCAGTCTGGCACCAGAAAAAGCAATTTATCTGGCAGACAGATGGCCTTCAATGAAAAGACGGACTTCACGACAATCAGGTTCAGCGACAACACCATCAAGACGCTGCTAAAGCAGCTTCGGACGCAGGTGAGATAGCTCGGCGATTCACTTTACCAGACTCAGCTTCCAAGGGTAGCGGCGGTCGGCGTTCCATTCGCCGACGTAGATGTCGCCGGCGCTGTCCACATAGAGATCGTGGCAGTGTTTGAAGACGGATTCGGTTTGGTGCATCGGCTGGAGCTTGCCGTCGGTGTAGATGGGTTGGCTGCCACCGGGGGCGCTGAGGACGCGTTTGCTTTTGCGGTCGAGCACGAGGACGAAGCCGGACTGGTTGAGCTTCTTGCCTGTGCCGTTCTCTTTGCTCCAGCAGACGGCAGTGTAGATCTTGTCATCGCGAAAGACGAGCTGACCGGCGAAGGTTCCCGGCAGGTCAATGGTATCCACATAGCTGCCGTCGAGCGTGAAGGCCTTGATCTGGCTCTGGCTGCGTGATGGCACCCACACGAGCGGACCGCGAGGATCAGACGCATCGATGGAGATACCGTGCGCGTTGCTGAGATTCGCGGCGTCCTTCGTGGGTCCCCCCCATTTCTTGATGAGCTTTCCCTCCAGCGTGAACTCATAGATGAAGTTCGAGCCGTAACCGTCCGCGATCAGCAGCGTGCCACTGGGCGTGTAAGCCGCGTCACAAGGCATGAATTTTCCTTCGTTGATGCCGAGCTCCTGCGGTGTGGGAAACTTCCGCACCACGTCGCCCGCAGTGGTCAACAGGGTGACGCGTCCTTGACCGGCCTTCGGATTCCATCCCTCCGCCGCAAAGTGCCAGCCGCAGTCGATGTGTAGCAGGTATTCCACTCCGTCCTTTTCGAAAATCTCCAGTCCATGTCCACCTCCGAGCCCCTTGCTGATCGACCGCACGTAGCGACCATCCTTCTCGAACACGATGAAGTCATTCTGCGGATGATCAGTGACGAGGTAAATACGCCCGTCGCGCCCCTCAGCCAGCGCATGCGAATTGATCACCGGAGCGACTGAGGGATCTGCCTTGGCCCATTTCATCTCCACGCGATAGCGGGCAGGACCGTGACCGATGGTCACGCCATCGAGAGAGGCGGGAGTCTCCTGAGCCGTCGCATGGGCAGCGAAAAGGACTAAACTGGCGAATAGGAATCGGAGGAAGTGGGTGGACATGACTTCAAGTCATACGAACCCACCACCACTCTGCAATCAACCCACGCGACAGACAGATCTAAAACGCGGCGACGAATGGGTCTTCGATGCCATCGATGAGGACAAAGACGGCCGCATCTCACCCGAATAGTATCACAGGTGCCAGTCCCTCAATCGGGCAGGAGCTGCTGACGGCAAAGGTGAGTGGGAAGTGAGTTTGCAGAGCCATGAGCCGGGCAGACGATGCCTTTCCACCATCGCGGTTACTCCTTCCCTCGCAGCCCCTTCACCACCATCTCGCGGAAGGTGCGGACGTGGGCGAGTTCATAGCGGCCTCTGGGGTGGAGGAGGACGACTTGGTCGTGGCCCAAGAACTGGGAGACATCGCGGAATAGGCAGCGGGCCTTGACATCGCCTAGCTAAGGGCAAGGCTTCAGTGGCGGGCCGGGTGAGAACGGCCACGCCCATGCCCAGGGTCACGTAATTGAGGATAGAGGGCACGTTGCCTGCGGTCATGATGATGTTCGCGCGGTCGCTCAGACCGGCTTTCGCCACAAGATGGTCAAACTGCATGCGTGAGCTGGAATCTTCGGCTGCGAGGATGAGCGGTTGTTTGAGGACGTCCCGTAGTCGCGGCGCTTTGATCTTGGCAAAGGAATGGCTCTTGTCGCACACGACTTCAAAGGGATACTTCACGAGCGGCATGGCTTGGAACCGCGACGGCAGCGGCACGCCTTCGGGGGCTCCGGTGATGGCGAAGCCTTATCTTCCTGCAACAGCTGCCAGGCGATGCGTGACGGCGCATCAATGAGCGAGAGCCGCACCTGCGGGTGCGTGCGCCGGTAGTCGGCGATGATATGGCGCAGGGTGCTGTTGAGCACGGTGGCGGGCGCGGCCATGCGCAGGTGGCGCTCGGCTTTGCCGTGCTGGTCGTGGAAGACTTTTTTCAGTGAGTCAAACCCCTCCACCAGCGGCGCGGCGAGGTCCACGAGCCGCTCACCATCCTCGGTGAGGCGCACGTCATGACCCTGCGCGGCGACGAGCTGCACGCCGTAGTCGTCCTCAAGCGCCCGCACCTGCCGCCACACGGAGGGCGTGGCCATACCGAGCCTGCGCGACGCCTCGGCAAAGCTGCCACAGCGCGAGGTCTCCACGAGGGCGCGGATCTGGCGGAATCGCACTTCTTTGAAGTAGCGACGGTCATCGGAGGGCTTGGCGGGACGTTTGGCTTTCATTGCTCAGAGAGTAACGGCCATTAGGAAGATAGTTTCTCTGGAGAAGTGAAGGCGAGGTTTCACGAACGTAGTTCTGCTTCGCAACACGACATGAATCCCCAACCACTCACACGCCGAAACTTCCTCACCACCTCCGCCGCCGCGTTGTGCTCCAGCGTGGCTGCGCCGTGGATCCAGGCTCAATCGACGAAGCGCCCGGCTTCTGGCTCGCACGAGGTGATGAGCGAGCTGTATCACAGCCTCAGCGCGGAGCAGTGAAAAGCGGTGTGCTTTGACTGGGACTACCGCGTGGACATCGAATACAACCGCAAGCCCCTCTACTTCGCCGATCCGAAAGGCGTGCCGCTGCGCTCGCACATGGCGAACGCGTGGAAGATCACGCCTCAGTTGCTCGCGAGCGATTTTTACTCCGACCAGCAGCGGGCGCTGGTGCTGGAGGTGATGAAGACGGTGCTGGCTCCCGGGTGGACGGAGAAGCTGCAAAAGCAGGCCGAGGACGACTACGGCGGGGTCTGGGGTGAGGATCAGGCCATCGCTTTTTTCGGAGCGCCCGACCAGGAGCATTTTCAATGTCTGGTGACCGGCTTTCACCTCACGCTGCAGGCGGGCAGCGGGCATGACACGTCCTCGGCCTTCGGCGGCGGCATCGCGCATGGGCATCAGCCTTCCGGCTTTTTCGAGCAGACCGGACATCCCGACAACATCTGGTGGTATCAATCGAAGCTAGCCAATGCGGTTTATGCGTTGCTGGATGAAAAGCAGCGCAGCAGGGCACGCGTGAAGGATCAGGTGCCGTGTCGCGTGACCGATCCGGTGGTGATGGCGGACCTCGACCGGCAATTGCGGAACCCGACGCCGAAGGAGATCGTACGGGTGGACGCGCTGCTGCGCAAGACGCTCGACCGCACCACGGTGCGCCCCGGCATCGAGCGCGACGACCGGCGCGAGGCGGAAATCCGCTTCCGTGGGCCGAAAGGGCCGTTTCCGGGACTGCCGATCGCGGAAATGGGCCGCGAACAGCGTGACGCCATTGATCAAATGCTTGCCGGGTTCCTGGAGCCGTATCGCGAGGAGTATCGCAGCCAGGTGATGGGTTGCCTCAAGAAGCAGGGCGGCATCGAGGCCTGTAGCATCGCCTTTTACGAGCAGTTCGACATGGGCGCAGATGGCGAATGGGATGTGTGGCGCGTGGAGGGACCGGCCTTCGTGTGGTTCTTCCGCGGTGCGCCGCATGTGCATCTCTGGATCCACATCGCCGATGATCCTGCGGCACCGGTCAGCTCTTACTTCGGATGAAATGAAGAGGGCAGTAAAATGAGGGCAGCAGAATGGCTCTGAATCCCAACATTCTACTGCCCCCATTCTGCTGCCATTCGTTTCCCCGTTCGCAGGGGAGGTTCGTCAGGAGAACTCATAAAACCCTTCTTTTGCCTGCCACCAGCGTCTTGCATAGCCAATGCGTGATCCGAATGGCCGGAAAAGGAGTTCATAACGCCGGATTCGGCACCTAGTATTCAGCTGACACCCGGTGCACCTGCTCTGAAGCTAGGGAGCAGATGAAACACTATCGCCTCAATCGTCTCTTCAATCCCCAGTCCAACCGCTGCTTCGATGTGGCAGTGGATCATGGTTTCTTCAATCAGCCTGGATTCCTCATGGGCATCGAGGACATGCGCACCGTCGTGAAAACGCTGGTGAATGCGGCACCGGATGCCATCCAGCTCACGCTAGGAATGGCGCGGCATTTGCAGGAGATCCCAGGACGCTTCAAGCCCTCCCTGGTGCTGCGCACCGATGTGGCGAACATCTACGGCAAGGAGCTGCCAACCTCGCGCTTCAGCCTCATGATCGAAGAGACCATGCTCCAGGCAGTGCGCTATGATGCAGCCTGTGTGTGCGTGAATCTTTTTCAGATCCCCGGTGCGCCGGAAGTGCATGCACAGTGTGTGGAGAATATCCTGCGCCTCAAGCCGCAGGCGGACTACTATGGCATGCCGATGATGATCGAACCGCTGGTGTTTCAACCGAATGAGAAGGCGGGCGGCTACATGGTGAATGGCGACGAGACCGCGATCACCTACCTGGTGCGCCAGGCGGTGGAGTTGGGGGCCGACATCGTGAAGGCCGATCCCACTGATGATGTCTCGCGCTATCACAAGGTGATCGAAGCGGCCTCAGGCATTCCCGTGCTGGTGCGCGGTGGTGGCCGGGTGAGCGATCGCGAGATCCTGGAGCGCACACAGGGGTTGCTGGCCCAGGGTGCGGCGGGCATCGTGTATGGTCGCAATGTGATCCAGCACCCCAACCCCAAAGGCATCACGCAGGCGCTGATGGCGATGGTCCATCAAAACGCGGGTGTCGATGAAGCTCTCACTTTGATCTGATCATGAAAGACATTCACATCGGCAT
>Ga0315900_10013124_pt1 | contig 10105 bp, 11 predicted proteins | sample LakEriMetagenome_FD_203521 | JGI IMG/M metagenome (GOLD analysis project Ga0315900, IMG submission 203521) | Freshwater fungal communities from buoy surface, Lake Erie, Ohio, United States - Buoy 12 MA114 | ecosystem: Environmental > Aquatic > Freshwater > Lake > Lake biofilm | place: USA: Lake...
GCAGGGATGAAGCCTTCCTGGATATAACCAGTACTTCAGAGAATGCTTCAATGCCTAAGCTGGATAATCCCGGCTTAACCCTCAGCCTTGGTCAGGGCGCAAGGTTCAGCATTGCGGCCAGATCAGCTGTTGAGCAGGTTGGAATCATTCCTCTGGACCTTCGCCGCAACGGAAATGAATTCCAGATCGAACTGGAAAAGACAGGTGCTCAGTGGATTGGTATGCAACTCTTCCTTAAAGATGACATGAACGGCCAGTTGTTCCCTGTAAATGAGGGAGTAAATACCTTCAGCTTTACTGCTACCGAAAATGATGCTAACCGTTTCAACCTGATCATCAGCGATGGAATTACTTCCGCAGGCGGCAAACTCTCTTCAGGAATCTCCGTTTATCCGAATCCTTCTTCAGGTAATGTTGTTCTGAGAAACGAAGGCGGAATTAAAGGTGGCTTCTCTGTGAGCGACCTCAGCGGAAAGACTATGATGAGCGGGACTCTCGGTGGAGTAAGCCAGTCTCTTAATCTGCAGGCCCTTCCTGCTGGTCAGTACCTGATCCGTTTCGAGAACAGCCCTGAAGTAATCCGCTTCTCCAGACTCTGATTCTTCTGATTTCAACAAAAAAGAGCCGTCCTCCGGGATGGCTCTTTTTATTTCAAGGCAATTGCAAAAAACCAGCATCACCACTACCTTGCAGAAGGCCAAGTGAAAGAGGCCTGCCAGTTTGAAATTCAAGAATCACGCATATTTTATTTTCAGCCTGAAAACGGGCATTCGATTGCTCCTTCCGGCCATGCTGGTATTATGGATGACGGTTGCCGATGCTCAGTCCATGAAGCTTCAGCTTTCAGACAGCACTGTCATCAGCGGGATAAGAATCAGGGTTACGAATCTGAACAGGCAGGATGAGACCTTTCTGGACCTCACACCTGGACATGATACGGTAGCTGTAAGTAAACTCGACAACCCCGGGATCACACTGGCACTGGGCACGGCCTTTAACCGCTACAGCATAGCCGGAAGGGCAATGGTAGAGGAAGCAGGAATAATACCGCTTGATCTTAGAAGACCCGGATTCCAGAACACAATGACCATTCTTAAATCAGGACCTGAGTCAGGTTTCTATGCCATTTACTTCAAGGACGATTACGAAGGCACCATCACGTATCTTTCGGAAGACTCAAGTACATTTGATTTTTTTGCAACAGGAAGTGATCAGTCGCGCTTCAGCCTTTTAATTCAGAGTTCAGCCACCGGTAATTACACAGAATCCAGCATTCCGTTCATGTCCTGTCCACCGCCAATGGCAGAATTTATTTCGCTGAATCTTCCGGGACCAGGGTCCATCACTTTTACAGAGCTTGGCGGAAAATCCATCCACCATCCAATTTCTGAAAAAACAAATAACATAATCCTTTCTACCCTTCCTTCAGGAATTTATCGCTTGTCAGGCTCTGGTTTCAGGAATACCTGTCTGATAATCAGAAAATAGAATTACCATCCCTTAGTCTGAAAAAAACGAAAATCTCTGTGATCAATTACCTGAATGGCTGCAGAACCTTCAGGCAAATTCCTGAGAACTTGAACTTCCGATTTCTGACGTTGCCGTTTTTTTCGCTGATCCAGTTTGCGGATTATTTCCGGACACGGCTTACGGCTGTGGAAGGATGTCAGATAAACCCGGATTCCGCATTAGAGGTTCGTGATGAGAGGGGAAAGAGCAAAAAATCAGAGACTTATACTCGAAATTCGTAGCAGCGCTACGGATACAGAGGATAAGTCTGCGAAGCTTCTGATTTGCAGCAATTTACCCTTGTAATAGAATTTCTAATGCGGATTCCGGGATAAATCAGAATCCGAAAAAGGACCAGAAGCCTTTTTTAGACTCCTTAGCTTCTTTCGGATGTTTTTTCAAAAGCTCGCGCGCAAGTTTATTGCAGGAGTCATTGCGGTCGGTGCATTCCTGAATCTTTCTTGCATATTCCACGGCCATGAGCGTATTTTTTTCTTCTTCTGAAATCTGCATCAGATTGAGAAGTGTGAATTTGTAATAACCTGTTTTGAAAGCCTCGTTTTTGTTGCAGAACTGAAGGCAGAGATCAAAGTACTTTCGGGCTTTCAGCTTGTCTTTCTTATAGGAATGCCTGTAAATGTAGCCCAGGTAATAGGAGGCATATCGACCGCTGGTTGCTTCATAGCCCGGCATCTGACGGTTGATTTTATCCAGAATATCCAGCGAAACCTTCTCTACCTCAGCCGTCTTACCAAGACTGTAACACATTCGCGCATAAAGACGCTGGAAATATGGGTTATCAGGGAAAGTGGTTGCCAGGTATTCGCACATGGGCAAAGCCTTCTGAGGCTGGTTTTCTTCATTGGCATAAATCCTGGCCAGGTAAAGCTGAGCCTCCGTTCGGGTATAAAAGGCATTGAAGGCCACCTCTTTCAGTTGTTTGATGCCCTTCTCTTTATCACCTCTTGGAAACAGAGCCATCACCGGCCTTAGAAATTTATAATTATCCGGAATCCAGACGGAGTAGTAATTGAAAAGCGCAACACCGAAAAGGAACTCCGGTGAAAGCGTATCGTTTTGCTTGGTAATCTGCAGATTGGTCAGGGATTTTTTTCCTTCAATGGCTGCCTTTGTCCAGGACCCTCTTTCCGAAAGAAGCCTTCCCTTGAAACCATGCGAAGCAGCCAGAAAAAAAGCTGCTTCAATGCTCTGCTTGTCTTTCCGCTGAAGATTTTCTGCCAGCTGTACGCTGGTATCCATGTAAGCCATGAAAGAATCATCGAAGGATTTGTTCTCGATATCCGGCTGAATTTTCCACCATTCCATCAATCCGAGCAGAAACACCGGCAAAGGATGGGAAGGATATCGGTAACGCATCCACTGAAAGTCTTTTTCAGCAGCATCAAATTTGAAATTGTACATGGCATTCACCGCCGTAGTGGCTTCCAGCTGAAGCTTCCGGTCCATCAGCAGGTACTTCAGGTTGGGATCATCAAACTGAGCCTGAAGCAGAAATGCCTTCAGAAAAAATAAGACAGCCAGAAAATGCCTTTGCATTCTTGGTTTATGATTCGGGTTTTCAGGTGAACGCAAATCCGGATAGATTATTCGGAGCTCAGCATGAAATTTGAGCGAGGACTCTTTCTCTTATCTTCCTCTCCCATTCAGCCGATTCAGCAAGAATTTTTTCCGCTTCAGACGCATATGCTTCAGCAAGGCTGCGATCCTTCAAATCCTTGAGATTAATAAGCACATTCAGATAAGCACCATAAATCCCGGCATGCAGAGCAGCAGCGCCAACACCTGCATCACTTATCGAATTCGGATTTCCCTCAACGGCCATCGTAAAGGTTAGGGGCATGGCCGAAAGGGAAATTCTCATTACCTGAAGAGGGACCTCAACCGCTCCTTTCTGTGCCAACTGGATGGCAGCCGAACGGATTTCTTTTTCCTGTTCGCTTGACTTTGGCAGGGAAAATGCCTCCATTACCCTGTTAAAAGCTTCGGTATCCGCATCAACTGCGGCAATCAGACTCTTCCGGACAGACTCTGCCTTCTCTGCTATGTCGGAAAAATAAGACCAGCGTTCATCCCAGCCACGCTTATGGGAACTGAGGTTTGCCACCATACCACTCAGCGCCGTACCGCATGCTGCCATGTAAGCCGCCACCGACCCGCCGCCGGGTGCAGGAGATTCGGAAAGCACTTCCTCAGCAAAGCTGGAAAGACTCATGGATACAAGCCTGCCTTGCTTTGCAGATGAAAGTTTGTATTCAATCACCTTCTGTGCAGGATCAAAAGGAACAAGGTCATCCAGCCCCATGGACTTGATGGCGATTTTAATGAGTTCAGCATCGGGAACTCCGGTAGACCGCTGTTGCTTATGCAGGTAGTGACGGCCAGCATCCAGCAGCACCCGCAGCGGAACCATGCCTACTATCTCAGTACCTGAAACGCGAATTCCCCTTGCCAATGCAGACTCCTGTACGGAATCGAATGCCTGATGCAGGCTGGTAATGCCAATGTCCGTAAGATTCATAGAAACCTGCGCAATGCCATATTCTTCAATGAACCACCCAATTGCCTTTGCTGCCTTCAGGGTTCCGGGCACACGGATTTCTTTTTCCTCACCGCTTGCTGCATCTTTTTCCTTAATAACCCGGCCGGCTTCGCGCACATCAAAACTGATGGCATTGGCCCTCCTCACGGAAGTGGTATTGAGGTTAAAGTTTACTGCTACAAGAAAATCCCGTGCACCGATGGCCGTTGTACCCGTCTCCGGTACAAAAACCGCCGGGCCATAATCGGGCTGCCATTCCGGCAATTTCAGCTTTGCCTCCAGTCCTTCGTATTCTCCGGAACGAACATTTGCCAGATTTTTTCGGTGGGGTGCCGAAGCGGCCGATTCATACAGAAACACAGGATACTGAAGCTCTTTTCCTACCCTTTCGGCAAGTTTCCGGGCCCAGGCGGCTGCCTCTTCCATGGTAATTCCTGAAACCGGTACAAGCGGACAAACATCGGTTGCACCGAAACGAGGGTGCTCACCTTTATGCTTGCGCATATCAATCAGTTCCTTCGCTTTTTTCATTGCCTGAAAGGCAGCTTCCACTACCCTTTCCGGCTCACCGACAAAGGTCATAACCGTACGGTTTGTCGCCTTGCCCGGATCAACATCCAGCAAGGAAACGCCTTCACAGTCTGAAATGCTTTTTGCAATCTGGTCAATGATGTGGCGGTCCCTTCCTTCCGAGAAGTTTGGAACGCATTCAAGAAGTTTTTGCATGAAATGGTTAATTATCAATCTTTTTCCAAAGCACCTTTCATTTCCAGCAGGAAGGACCGAATTTTCAGGAGACGGTCCTTCAAACTCAGGCTACCTGCAGCATTTCTGCTGTTTTTCTCTTTTGATTCTGCCAGAAATGACTGTGCACCCTTAATGGTAAATCCTTTTTCCTTGATCAGCTCAAAAATCTGCGACACCTTTTCAATATCGGATTTATTGTAACGCCGGTCGCCTTTACCGTTTTTACGAGGTGTGATGTGCGGAAACTCATCTTCCCAGTAGCGTATCAAGGATGTGGAAACACCAAAATGACGCGCAATTTCTCCGATGGAATAATAGACTTTGTCCGGCAAGGGTTCTCTTTCAGCCATAGCTCAGGGATTAAAATACCAAATTTCTTTACCGGAACCATTTCCAAGATCCTTCCAGTTTTCCACTTCAAACTTCAGACATAAACCGGATGCCGTTGAAAACTGATAGGGGTGCTCTGCTGATAAAACAGTAGCCAGCTGGCTGATGCCCGGATTATGAGCCACCAGCAGGAGATCCTGAACTTCATTGGAAAAATTATGAAGAAAATTCAGGAGCGTCTGAAACCCGGCATTGTAAAGCAGGGGCGATGTGGTAAACGGGAGACCAACGCTGCCGAAAATATCCCTGAGCAAAGACGCAGTTTGATGCGTTCGGTTAGCTGCACTGCAGGCGATGTGCCCGGGAAGCAATCCTTTCTCGCTGATAAACTGACCAAGCCTCTTTACTTCCTCCAGACCCGCATTCGAAAGAACCCGGTCAAAATCCTTTGCAGGAAACTGTTCCGGCTCGGCTGAGGCGTGTCTGACAAGGATTAATTGCTTCATGATGCGGAAAGCAAGGAAAAATGGATGTTTTTTGCAAAAGTATTGAAAGAAAAATTATTTGCATCTCAATTTATGCATTTGTTAATCAGGGCAATAGCCATCACTGCTTATCCCATATTTTTCAGCAGTATGGTTCTGGCTCAGAGTGGTCCGCTACGCTTCCTAAGTCCTTTTCAGGGATTGCACACTGATACAATAGCCCTCCGGACTGCATCCTACATTCCGGATTCTACCCGGGTTTCACTGGCAGAAATCCGATTCTGCAGCAAAACAGAAAATACAGAATCCAGACTGAGTATCGGCGTCTCTAATACCGGTGGCCTTCTGGCCTTTGCCGACAGTATGCTAACCAGGCCATTGCTGATTGAAAAAAGAAGTGCTTTTCCTTTCATACCCTTTTTACCTGACCAGCCTTATTTTCTGATTTATACCCCTTCTCCGGGACCAGGCGATTACCTTGCTTTCAGGCTGATGAATGCAGGCAAAAAAGAGGTCCTCGATGAAATTTATCTCTGCAGCTATCTTCTTCCTCGAAGGATCTCCCACCTGTCCTGCAATGCATGGATTTCGGAAAAATAGCGCCATTATGACATTTTTTTCAAGACGAAAAGAAGAGATAAGTGCCATTTTGACGCTTTTTCACTTCTGGAATATCATTTGAAATCAGATCGATAAAAACAAAAACATTATGAACAGAACGAATTTTAATTCCCTCTGGCCGTCACTCACAGCATCATTTTTCAGCGAATCAGCATTGCAGCGCGGAACGGAAGAAATTCCGGTTAACATTTCAGAAGCAGAACAGCAATTCGAAATTGAGCTTATCCTTCCCGGATTTTCCAAAGAAGACCTTGACATTCAGATAGAACAGGATGACTTCCTGAAGGTTGCAGGAAATATTCCTGAAAATCAGGAGTCTGAAAGCAAAGTGAAGCGCAGAAGGGATTTTACTCAAAAGCCCTTCGAAAAGAGTTTCCGGCTTGGGAAAAACCTTGACAGAAAACAGATTGAAGCTTCTTTTCGAAATGGAATATTAAAAATCAGCATACCGAAAATCAGCAGGGAGAATAGTACAAATTCGATAAGTATTCCGCTGAACTGAGCGACCGATATCCCCTGGCTTTAAAAGCCTTCTGAAATTGATTTTGATTCAGAAGGCTTTTTTATTTAGCAGCACTTTATTTCCTTTGTACACTTGCTCAACGCTATGGATCAACCTAATCCCGGGGAACCTCCCGAACAGGTAAATACGATACCTCCTGATTTTCACCGCTTTTCCGGATTTTTTAATGGCTGAGTCGTGGATTTTACTGCTTGGGCTTATTCTGCTTTCCGGGCTTATCAGCCTTGCAGAATTTGCCACCGCCGCCTCCAAAAGAGCCAAACTTGAACCGCTGCTCAAAAAAGGTTCCTCCAGTGCGCGTTTCGTTCTGGAAAACCTTGGAAGACAAAGCAGTCTCCATCAGAGCCTGCAGCTTCTGATGGTGATTCTGATATTCGTCTGCGGAATGAACAGCATTGACCTTTGGCGGGAAACAGCACTCTTTTTTACGATCGAACTTGGACTCTTTGGCGGGCAAGCGCTTTTTGTTTCATTTCTGTTTTCAATCCCGCTTTCCCTTTTTCTGATTCACCTTATAACTTTCCTCATTCCGCAAAGGATTGCCCAATTAAAACCAGAACCCATCGCCATTTTCCTGGCGCCCTTTAACCGGCTGCTGCACCGCATTTTCCGGCCTTTTACCTGGATTTCCGGAGGTATATCGAATGCTGTATTCCGCCTGATCGGACTTCCGCAAGTGAATGGGGATTCACCTGTTACGGAAGAAGAAGTTATAGAAATGATTGCACAGGGCACCAGCTCAGGCACCATTGAAGAAGTTGAACAGGATATGCTGGAGAGGGTTCTGCTGCTGGGAGACCGCAGCGTAGCATCCCTGATGACCAACCGTATCGAGGTAGAATGGATTGATGTGCGTGATTCTTTTGAAGATGTTCTAAAGAAAATTACCGAATCGAACCACAGCCTTTTCCCGGTTTGCGACGACGAGCTTGACAAGGTAGTTGGCATTTTAAATTCGAAAAAGTTTCTGGTAGCCGCTCAGAAGCAGAAAACCACCACATTACGGTCCCTGATTGAACCTGCACGCATCATTCCTGAAAACATGAAGGCATTGAGCGCACTGGAAGAGTTCAAGGCAAGCAAAGCAAAAATTGCGGTTGTGGTGGATGAATATGGTGCCGTACAGGGACTGCTCACCCAGAGTGACTTGTTTGAATCCATTGTGGCAGAACATGACCTTCCCGATGAGGAAAACGAAACTTCGATAATCCAGCGGGATGAAAACAGTTTCCTCATTGATGCGCTTCTTCCCTTCGAAGAATTTCTGCAGTATTTCGAAGTAGAGGATGTTGCACCTGAAGACAGAACCGGATTCCACTCGCTGGGAGGATTCATACTTCACCTTTCCCGCCAGATTCCGGCAACCGGAGAGCGGTTTCACTGGAAAAATTTTGAACTCGAGGTTGTGGATATGGATGGTAACCGCATCGATAAGATTCTGCTTACCATTCAGGAACTGAAAGAAGAATAATCAAACAATATGGCATTACCAGTAATTCATGCGACCACCGTGCTTGGGGTTGTACACAACGGCCAGGTTTGCCTTGGTGCAGACGGACAGGCTACCCTGAACAATACCATTGCCAAAGGGAATGTTAAAAAGGTGAGAAGGCTGTACAACAATTCGGTGCTTGCCGGATTTGCCGGCGGAACTGCTGATGCCTTCACCCTGATGGAGCGATTTGAACAAAAGCTGGAGCAGCATCGCGGCCAACTGAAACGCGCTGCCATTGAGCTGGCAAAAGACTGGAGAACAGACCGCTATCTGAGAAAACTGGAAGCCATGCTCATCTGTGCCGATAAACAGGAACTGCTCATCATCTCAGGAACAGGCGATGTGCTTGAGCCGGAATCCGGAATCGCCTCCATCGGATCTGGCAGTCTGTATGCTCAGTCTGCTGCCATAGCACTTAAGCGCTTTGCCCCTCAGATGACGGCGCAGGAAATGGTAAAAGAAAGCCTCACCATTGCCGCCGACACCTGCATTTACACCAATCATAATTTTTGTATCGAAACTTTGTAGGACTTTTTTGCTGAAATTTCCCGCTTATCAAAATTTTTTCTGAATTTAGCTGCATGAATAAAGTCCGTTTCCGGGGGTGGATATTTTCGTTATCAGCACTAATCCTGCTGACGATTTTTACATTTCGTGGAATTTTCGGTCATATGGGAAAGACTCCCTTTGTGAATACCCAGAACAAGGCAAAATTCACTGAAAAAAAAGTAACAATCATCCCCATTATAGTGATTGGCGGGCTTCAGTTTTTCCGGAAAGCCTTCGAGAAAAAATAAGCTCAGACCAGGAAGATTTCTTCGGGATATGACACCTCCATAAGGCAGAGTCCGCAAGCAGGAGCACTTTCGCCCGCCTTTCTTCTGTTTTTACCAGCGAGGATAGCTTCAAAATCCTCCACCGTTTTTTTTTCTTTTCCTACTTCGAGCATTGTTCCGACCAGCGCTCTGACCATTCCCCTGAGAAAACGATTGGCCCTGACTTCAAAAATCAGCAAATCTTCTTCCGGCTGAAGCCAGCGGGCATATTCCATTCTGCATTCAAAATGTTTCACCTGAGTCTGAACCCGGCTAAAGGCCTGAAAGTCGGTGTGCTGCTCAATGAGACGGCAACACTCCTGCATCGCAGCCATATCCAGATTGCCAAACCACTGGTGGGCATATTGCCTTGCAATGGGATTTTTCTTCCGGAGGATTCTGTAACGATACATTCTGGCTTCTGCATCGTAGCGGCATTGCGCTTCCGGCTTCACAGGCCTGAGTTCCCGGATGGCAATGTCTGCCGGCAGGGCCATATTCATCCGGAAAATACACTGATTCAGTTCTTCAGGGGGTTCAAAATCTATCTGAGCAACCTGCCCTGCTGCATGCACGCCTGCATCTGTACGACTGCTGCCCAGCACCTTTATGTCCTGAGCAAAAACCATGGAAAACACCCTTTCCAGTACCTCCTGAACAGAAAGCGCATTTTTCTGAATCTGCCAGCCTGCATAGGCGGTGCCATCGTAAGAAATTGTCAGAAAATACCTACCCAATGAAACTTCTGTTACTTTTGTCCTGTGCCCCTATCTGAATCATAAAATGCAAAATAGAACAGACCACCCCGCATTGACAATTTTCTTTGGAAGCCTTTTGCTGTTTTTTGCTGCCGGTAGTTCCTCTGGCCAAAGCAAAGAAGAACTTGAGAACAGGAAAATCACAGAATCTGACAGCCTTTTTAACCAGACACAGCGTGCCTGCCTGGATCCGGTAGCAAGTCAGAAGCCGGAAACCTGGTTTAACCGGGCCAGGGCGTTGAGCAGCATCATGGATGACCCT
>Ga0315900_10013125_pt1 | contig 10103 bp, 19 predicted proteins | sample LakEriMetagenome_FD_203521 | JGI IMG/M metagenome (GOLD analysis project Ga0315900, IMG submission 203521) | Freshwater fungal communities from buoy surface, Lake Erie, Ohio, United States - Buoy 12 MA114 | ecosystem: Environmental > Aquatic > Freshwater > Lake > Lake biofilm | place: USA: Lake...
GACACGTACCAGGTTTTAGTAACAGCACCCGAATTCGCTACATTGTCAACGGTTTTGGCATGTACGGCACCATCAACGACATCTACACAAAAACAGCCACAGTCACGCATGGTGCGGCTCTGCGCCTGGCAATCCAAAAATTGGCTTACGATCGCCGTCACAGTAGTTTTCGGGGAGAAGGTCGCCCAGTGGGTGTTGGTATCACCCACGAAGGAATCCAAGTGCAAATTGATTTGATGGCCAACTAAAAGTATTACTTTTTTTGGTTGACCAGAATTTCCCAATTTGCTATAATATACGCATACAGACACAAAAGGAGCCCACTATGTTTTACATCGTTGCCAAAGGTACCGGACTTATTGTCACTGACGGCCCCAACCGCACTCGTGCCTACAAAACTTTTGGTGCCGCTCGTGCCACCCGCACCCGTCTTTGCAACAAGGCAGGGTGGAGCGTGGCGGACTTGAGTATCATTGATACCAAATATTACAAACCTAAAATGGTCACCCGTACCAACATCATGACGGGACAAGAGTTTGAAGAAGATGTCAACACGCCTTACTTCTGCTCGCCCTCCTCTGAATCTTACTGGAGCATGTGATGGGTGACGAAAAACAATATTGGACTGTGAGTTGGACCCAGCCTTATACCAGCTGGCCCCGGCCACAACCAGAACCCAAACCCAAACTAGAGCCTGAGGTTGAAGATCTCACTCTGGCCCGCGAAGTGTTGGCTCGTATCATGCAAAAGAGGACTTGATCATGTGGACTGTGATTTTGATCTTGGCTACCGGCACACAAAATGTAGGACAATACTCCACAGCTCAGGCCTGTGAGGCCGCGGCCCTAAAGTTCCAGCAACAAAAGGTTGTGGCCGCCTGTGTGCCACAAGAAACTCCTGAACAAGGTCTGGTTCGTATGCAAGTCATTATGAAAACTTTGGTAGAAAGCATGCCCAAATGAACGTGTCTAGAGTTGATCATAACTTGCAGTTACATCGCCAGGAACGAATTCAATTGCAAGACAGGCGTGAAGAAGATTATCGCAAGGTAGTTGAGAAACGCAATTTTGATAGAATCATGGCAGAACGAGTTGCGCGGAACATTCGATTGGGTCTAGACAAAGGACGTCACGTAGACGTAGAAAGTTAAGAATGAAATGGTTTGCTGAAACAACTGACTACAAAGACACCGTGGCCAACGGCATCTACTTGCTGGATGATGGCAAGAGCAAGATGTATGCGTTCCGACCACGTGGCACAGGTGAGATCAAAGTATTCAAAAACCCAATCCGCATTGACGTGCGTGGGCGTAAGTTTGTGATCAACCCTGTGCAATTCAAGACCAAACTCAAGGAACCCGAACCCGAAGGCCGCGTGATCGAAGTGCGAGGTAGTAAAGGTGACATTTACAAGGTAACCGATGTCAACGGCAACTGGTCTTGCACTTGTTCAGGATTCCGATTTCGTGGAGACTGTAAGCACATCAAGGAACTGGCATGAAATATCTTGTGGTTTTATTTTTAGCAGTTACCAACGTCTGGGCTCAACCACAACCACGAGCCGGTCAGCATGATCTGGCCTTCACGGCACTGCCTGTGTACCCAGTCAAACGGGTACAATGGATTGTGACTGATCGTGTGGACGAACTGTGCCAGGGCTTTGCACCACTCAGTCACGGGCGCAAGTATATTGCCTGCACCAAATTCAATGATAGTGTTTGCATAGTGTACACCAGGCCCAATCTAACACTGTCTGAGTTGGGACACGAAATGCGCCATTGCTTTGAAGGCCATTGGCACCAATGAAGTACTTTGTGATTTTATTTCTAGTTAGTACGGCTGTGGCACAGACCATGACCACTACTACTCAAACCATTCGGGAAGAAACAACAATCGTCACAGTGACTCAGTCCGGAAATACAACTACACAATCCAGCGTTCCAATTGTGTATCGATGCAACGGACAAACGTGCATCAAACCCTAATTTAGAAAAGTATATGGAACTCAAAACACTACTAAACAATCACAGTGGCAAAAATGCACACTTAGATTTCTGGGTATCACTAGAAAATCACGGCGGCGAACTTTTGTTTGAGGAATATGTTGCCTACTATCTTAAGGCTACTTTACCAGGTGATACCTATTGGCTTGGTGAAGATGTTGTGCCGGCGCATATTGCACAGAAATATAGATTTGCTAATTTGCTTAAAGGTAAGCGTAGTTTAGGTGGAGATGTAATTAACATCCATCAAAACCGGGCAGTAGCATATGAATCAAAATGGTTCCACGAGAAAGAAACAATCAATCTTAAATTGGTCGCTAATAAACTTGTGGTAATACAAAACACAGCAATTGATTCATTAATTTTTACAACCAATGCCCGCAAGCCCTCTGACATGGTAACAGAGTTCACCTCTGAAGTAGGGTTTATGTTCCAAGAAGAATGGGTTACTGCTGAAGTATTTGACACAGTAAAAAATTATGTAAACAATCAAGTCAAGAAAACTTACAAACCAATGACTCCGCGGGATCAGTTCTTCCGTGATGCATTGAGAGAACTTCAAACGGACTTTAACAAGAAGTTCACTAAAGTGACAACTTCTAAAATTCAGACACGCATCTTCCAGCATTGGCCTGCGGCATCTGGCAAGGGCAGTTTCCCTCGTTTGGCCTATGATATGACATTTGAACCAGCCTGGGATTACAAAAAAGGTTGCCCGATCAACTTAGTAGTAAACCCTACACTTACTGTATTGAAAGGTAATTTAGTCAAACAAATTGAACATGATTTAGCCTTGAGCAACGATAGCGTTCATATCATCTACGCAGGTGATGTTACAAAAGCCGCAAAAGACACTGAAGAACTTCAAACTATTCGCAGTTTGGCCAAAGTCTTTACCAAGAAGGTAGAGTTTGTTAAATTCCTAAAACAAACAACACATCAAACTATTTGGATTCACACTACCGTTCACAGTTACGATAAACTTGCTACAGTAGTCAAAGGACAAAAGAAAAGTTTTTACTTTGGTCATATTGACGAGGTTCATCATATGATTCAACCCGACTACTCTAGTTGGACCGCTCCATTGAATGATTCTGCTTGTAAGATACAAATTCGTTTAATGAGTAGCGCCAATAAGCGTAAAGCCCGAGGCACAGGTGCTTCGTATAGCATGGACGATCCTGCTTTCTGCGATATTTTAGTAAAAGAATTAGACGAAAAAACCGCAGTTAAACTTGGATATAAAAGACAATCCAAGATGGCTAATTATCTTTATAACAATAGCACATTCCCAACTGACTGGGTTGAAATGTTAGAAGGCGGAAGCCAGCCATTGGTCAAACTTAAAGGAACAAAATTTGTAGTCCCAATGGGATGGTTTATTGCCGCAGATGCTATTCTACGATTTAGAATTGAGCACCACGAAAGACAACATACTAAATTTACGTTAAATAGCATCGAAAATTGCCAGAACTTTGCTAACTTTTTTGAGGCTGTTAGACCAAAAATCTTAAAGGAATTATCAAATTCCAACAATCCAGTTTATCGTAGATTACTCAAAGCGCCAGTTATTGTTGCTGATACCAAATCTAATTCTACTATCAAGATTCTTAAAGAAGTGAGTGCTGTTCCTGACATTTATAATGATAGTTTTATTGTCCACTGCCGACTGTTAGGTGAAGGATGGGATCCAAAAGACGGATGGATTGATAGTGCAATGTTTGTAGATCCGTCGGCCAGCGAGATTCGCATCTATCAAGATGTAAACCGTGGAAGCAGAATTGGCAATGGTTCTAAAAAAATCAATTGGGTAGTACAGGCACATCTTGTCGATGATGAAAAATTACAATACAATAAGATGTACGAAACTATTCGTACAGTATGCTTGGCACTAGAAATTGGCGACGATGATATAACAGAATTAGTGACCTTTAAGGAATTCAAATCTTTACCTAAGGGTAAAAAAACTAACAGACAAGTTGGATCGGCAGAATTATCATATTATGATGAAGTTGGTGCAGATTTCTTTGCTAAGTCATTCTCTGTGTATATCAAAGAAGGTGGTTATCATAAGTTTGGTGAAACCGTAAATCAAATTTTGCGTAATTATATTCTATTAGACAAAGAAAAGTTTGGCTACCTTAGTATTCAAAATAATGTCTATGATGATGTAGTTAAGTTACACTCGGATTACTTTGCAAACTACAGAAAAAACCAACAGTGGGCACACCTGGACCGTATTAAGAAAGGTGAGCATTTCTTGTTATCCGATGATAACATTTCTAGAGCGATAGACTGGCAAATAGAAAGAGAGTCACTGAAATCTAATATCAAGACCACTATACAAAAAGAACTCGAAGAAGGATGTAAACAATATGCTTTCATTGACAACAATGCAATCAGCGAAGTTGCAAAAGTATTAGGGACAAAATATAATTACAACCACAGACAAATTGTTAAATTGAAACCAAACTTACAATTTTTGAAGAAACTTGAAAAGCAAAATCAAGATAAAATTGTTAAATTCTACAATTCAAATTACAAGAAATTTGATAATATTAGCGAACTAGACAACTTCATTATTGATGAATCTGGCGTCAGAATTAACCGCAATCAGTGTGTTGAAAAAATTAGAAAACCAATGTTACCCGCCCTTACAAAGTACTTTGATTCAATCAAAGCAAACAAAAGAAGTTCGGCAATGAGAAATAACAAGATTGCACAGAGAACATGAATTAATGCATAGTCACAAGAAAGCCCCTTTCGGGGCTTTCATTTTTTACGCCTGGTCTACGAACTTTTTGAGTTCTTCGGCCTTGACCACAATGTCCGTACTAGACGGAAAATCTGGCAAGGTTGGGAAAGCTAGCGTACCACGGTTAGCATCAGTTAACTTAGAGTGATACTCATCGGTCAATGCTTGACGTTGTTGGTGGACTGGCACTACGAGGATTTCGTTGGCCATTTTGAGAAGTTCGAGACGGATCTCGTAAGGTGTTTTGCTCATGTTTTTCTCCTGTGTATGTGTGTGTCGTTCAAGTCCCGCCCCTTGCAGGACAAGATTGCTACACGAGCAAGATTACTTATAGATGTAATTGACGGTGTCAGAATTTTCGCGGTAGATACCAGCACCATTCTTCAAATGGAAACGTTTGGCCATCTCGGTCTTGGGACTGAGTGTAACGTAGGTGTCAATGTCCGGAAACTCTTGTTTGATTGATTCTTGTGCTCGAACAATCAGTTCGCGCCCGGCCCCTGCGGCATATGACCAAATAGTGTAAAATACCGCAGTTTTGGCACTCCCGACCAACTCCACCAAGTCATCTACTGCGGCTGGAATGTTGTCCAAAAACTTCACGCAAGTAATTGCTCGGGTTTGGTCGCCGTCTTTGAGCATGTATATTCTTGAGTTGGAATTCACCCGTTGGTCGGCAGGTATCTCAGGGCGCACTGGGTCGTCCTTTAGTAGATTAACAATTTCGTCAGTTATACTTGTGATGGTGTGTAACATATTACGCTCTTTATATGCTGTGTAAACCTATTTATCAAAGGTGCGTAGAAAAAGAAAATAGGGCCGTTTAGCCCTGATTTTCTTGATACTTTTGTAAAGCCCGTACCCTGGCTATCAGTAACCTTATCTTTACGTAGTCCGAAAGTTCTTCGTCATCCTCGTCTGGCTCAAACTCTGGAACCCGTGGTCTACGTGCTGAACAGGCACAAAGATCTTCGTCATCCGGGGCCACATACGGATCGTAGTTGGCCAACCGGATGGCTGTAAATCTATGAGGATTACTTCTTAGTAGTTTCGGCTTTGGCGGGAGCTTTGGCTTCGCTTTTGGCATCGGCCTTGGCAGGTGCGGCTGCAGGAGCGGCACTTGCGGGTGCAGCTGGAGCAGTAACAGCAGGCTTGGCTTCTACTTTCTTTTCTTCTTTCTTTGGGGCTGGTGCTTGTGCAAAAGCGGTAACTGCAACGGCAGTGGCGATGAGAGCGATAAGTTGTTTCATAGTAATCTCCTTTGATTTGAAACTGGCAAGAATTTCTCTTGCTGTATATACAACGCCATAGCCCGCAAAAGAGTTGACTTAATTTGGCAATGTTGCCAAAACATGTTGCGATTGTGTTACAACTGTCTTATAATACTTAAATGCTGTACGCAACGGCTACACTTAAGAAAGGTAAAAATTATGCGTTTTAATGAAGACACCAAGACTTACAAAGTCTTTTCCGCACTCCAAGCTGGCGAGACATTGACTCCTGCCCAGGCACAACACCGTTTTGGTGTTAAGAACCTCAGCGCCGAAGTCAGCCGCGTTCGCCAGGCTGGTTTCTGTGTTTATGCCAACAGCCGCACCGCCGGCAATGGCGTCAAGGTTACTGAGTATCAAATTGGCAAACCCAGCCGCAAGTTGATTGCCGCTGGTTACAAGGCCATGGCACTTGGTTTGGCCTAATCCCGACTCGCTGTCCTAATCCCACGGGACACTCGGCAAAAACCCTGCTTACGGCAGGGTTTTTCTTGACTGAATATTCTAAATCCTGTATAATAGTTGAATGCTTAAAAAACTCTTCCAACGCTGGGGTCGGTACCGTGTGATCATGGACCGAGTGGAAAACGAACCTTATCTGGAACGATACTATGTGTTCCTTCGAGATCGGGATAGATTCCCATTCAATATCTTTGTACACAAGTTCCTAAAGTCAGATCCGGATGATGTACATGATCATCCTTGGCCGTTCTTTACTCTAATCCTCCGAGGTGGCTACTGGGAGTGGACACCGCAATTTGATGCACAAGGTCGCAAGACAGCCGAAATTGCCAAATGGTGCGGCCCTGGAAGTTTCCGTTGGGCCAGAGCCCGTCAGTATCACAGAGTGGAACTGGATCCAGATGTTACTTGTTGGACCCTGTTTTGTCCCGGACCCAAACAACGTGACTGGGGGTTCCTGGTCCGGAACCAGTGGGTACAATGGGAACAATACCTGGCACAACGCCGGACATCATGAAAGTAAATACACCATGGAATTACTAAGTTTTATATTGGATGTTGTGCTGTTTGGCATGATAATTTGGTTTGTTTTTACATGGGCAGTATCCCGACATTTGGAACGCCAGATTGGTTCGGTGGTGCAAGATCTTGATCAGGAACGACTGATTCCACTCACAGTAGAGGTTGAACAAAATCAATATTTCTGCTACAACACTATTACCAAGGCATTTGTATGCCAAGGACACAGCTTGAAAGAAATTGTAGAAAGATTTAAACTACGCTACCCAGACAAAGCCGCCGCTATCTATGATGGCGATGAGACTGCTGTCCGTGTATTAAAAAGTCAATTGGAACAACTTGATAAATCAAACACAGTGCAATCTTAAAGGCACTCAAAAATTATTTTTTATTCACCTGCAGCAGGCCGCCTCGTGTTGTAAAAGTTATCCTGAGACATTGCCCAGTGATCTACCAACGTTGTTAGAACAATGGCAACACGAACATGATCAGTTGTCACAAGGTATTGCTGTTCAAAGTTGCACACATTGTTGGAAAAAACAAGCACAAGGTCATACATCTTTTAGACAACAATACGGACATACAAATACCAATATAATTGAATTGGTGTTGAACAATGCCTGTAATCAAATGTGTAGTTATTGTAGCCCAAAATTCTCAAGCACTTGGCAACAAAATATCGTTGACCACGGACCTTTTGAAAATATTAGTAACAAAACAAAATCTAATCTTGAAATTCCAGCAATGGTTACAGGTAACCAATTATGGATAGAAAAAATAGGTCAATATTTACAATCTCAGCCGCAAAATTCAGTAGTGCTAAAATTGTTAGGCGGAGAGCCCTTGATGCAGTTCAAGAACTTACAGAAGTTTATTTCGATAGTTGAACCGAGCGTATCTCAATTGTTGATAAACACCAATCTGAATCCACCGAACCGTAAATTTTTATATTGGCTTTTGGCCAATGTGCCACGAGACAAACTGATGTTTGATATAAGTCTAGATTCTACTCCTGCCTACAATCATGTTCCTAGAGCAGGATTTGATAGCAATAAATTTGATTTCAATTTCAAATTAATACAAGATCAAAATATACCATTTAGAATAATTTCTACCCTGAGTACGTTGAGTGTGTTTGACTTGCCTAAATTTGTAAGTTGGTCTAGTGCATATTCAGTCTCATTCAACCTTCTCAACAATCCAGATTGTTTGGATCCTGTACTTTTACCCAATCATATTTTGGATCAAATTGCAGATCAATTTGTGCAAGAACCACCAATAATATTTCAAGAATTGTACAAAAAACCACAACATACACTTGACCTACAATTGTTTGAACAGTATAATTACTTGAGTCAATATTTTTTGAGAACTGGTATAGATCCAGTAAAAATAAAAAATTCTGTATTCCAACAGTATTGGAAATGGTTAATAGAGAAAAATTTATGAAAATCGCAGTAGCATCTGACATCCATCTTGAATTTGGTGACATTGACATTGTCAATGACAGTCAGGCTGACGTGTTGATCTTGAGTGGCGATATCTGTGTGGCCGCTGACTTGGACATGCGTGACCGTCGTCAGACTGAACTGGGCTTTGCTCGTTGGCGCTCAGAGATGTTTCATGATTTCTTTGAACGCTGTGCCGCAAACTTTCCCCATGTGATCTACATCATGGGCAACCATGAATACTACCACAGTGACTTTGCAACTGCTCTAGGCGAGATGCGCAGAAAGTTGGCGCACTTGAGTAACTTGTATATTCTCGAACGTGAAATCAAAGTAATTGATGATGTTACCTTTATTGGTGGCACCCTGTGGACTGACATGAACAATCGAGATGAACTCACATTGTATCACATGCGAACCATGATGAATGACTTCCGTGTGATCCAAAACAGTGCAGTACCAGTTCACTTTAGAACACAAGACGGTGAGTTCAAAACTCGTGTGGCCAAGTTCTCACCCGAAGATGCTGTGACAGAACATGTGAAAATGAAAGAATACATTCAAGTGGTAACTGACATGCTGGGCAAAAATCCCAACAAGTATGTTGTGGTTGGACATCACGCACCTAGTCGTCAGAGCACACACGAGATGTATGCACATGACACCATCATGAACGGTGGCTACAGTTCGGACATGGATGAATTCATTGAACACCGTCCACAAATCAAATTGTGGACACATGGACACACACATCATGTGTTTGATTACATGATTGGTGAAACCCGTGTGGTGTGCAACCCACGTGGGTATCATGGACATGAGGCGAGGGCAGACGAATGGAAACTCCTGACCGTGGATATCTAAACTGGTTTCGATACAGTGGGATTAGTGTTATTGTTACACTGAACCCACTGCATTGGAGATTGACACCACGTGCAAGGCGCGAGCCCAACGATGGTTGGCCCAGTCCCAATGAACGTACCTGGAGCGTGAGTTGGTTGTTCTTGACCATACGTGGTTGGGTAGATAACGGAGATTGGTAATGAATGAACTCGAAACAGCATTGAAGAATCACGACTGGAGCCTCGAAGGATATGTTTCTCGAGTGCAAATTGATCAACTCATGAAACAACATCCTGTTGAAGCCACAGCACTGTGGGAAAAACACTGTCCTTGGAGCAACAGCAACGGTGGTTATATTGCTTGGAGCAAAAAATGAAAGTTTATATTGGCAAATATCGAGATCACTGGATCTCTCCCTACACCATGTTGGACTATGCGTTCTTTTGGACTGACTGGTCAAAGTGCAGTCGTGACCGGCGCATTCGCAGTCTTGAAGAAGAAGGCAAATACATTGAGCATCCAGAGTGGGTGGAACGTTGGAGCGATCGCCTTGCACCTGTTAGCCGTGCTATCCAATGGGTGTGGGATCGTGTGCATCCTCCCATCAACTATGTCAAGATTGACTACTGGGATACCTGGAGCATGGACCATACCTTGAGTCCTATCATCCTACCCATGCTGAAGCAACTGAAAGAAAAAAAGCACGGTGCTCCGTTTGTGGAAGACGAGGATGTGCCTGAGCACCTTCGCAGTACAGCGGCACCTGCCAAAGAAAACGAGTGGGATACTGATGAGAATCACTT
>Ga0315900_10013128_pt1 | contig 10102 bp, 10 predicted proteins | sample LakEriMetagenome_FD_203521 | JGI IMG/M metagenome (GOLD analysis project Ga0315900, IMG submission 203521) | Freshwater fungal communities from buoy surface, Lake Erie, Ohio, United States - Buoy 12 MA114 | ecosystem: Environmental > Aquatic > Freshwater > Lake > Lake biofilm | place: USA: Lake...
CCCAGCATCATCCCCGCGAAATGCGGCACGGTGCCCGCGCCCGAGGTGGCGTAATTGGCCTTGGCGGGATTGGCGCGCATCCATGCCATGACCGCACGCAGATCGCCCGCGGGCGCGCCGGGACCGGCGGTCACTGCGAAGTCAAAGGTGACCACGCGCGAGATCGGCGTGAAATCCTTCACCGGGTCATACCCCAGGTTGGCATAGAGCCACGGCTGGATCACCAGCGCGCCGCTGGGGGAAAGAATCACCGTCTGGCCATCGGGCGCCGCGCGGCGCACCTCGCCAAGCGCGACGCGTCCGCCCGCACCGGGCTTGTTGTCGATGACGACGTTCTGTCCCAGGGACACCCGCAGCTTGTCCGCCAGCAACCGTGCGACGGTGTCCACCGAGCCGCCCGGGGCAAAGCCCACCACCACACGCAAGGTGCGCTCCTGTGCCAGCGCGGCTGGGGCAGACAGCAGGCCCACGGTGCTGACGGCCAGGGCAACGGAAGCGGCAAACAGGCGGCGTTTCATGACGGTAGGTCTCCTGAATAGGGTGGTCAGATCAGCTAGCATGGTAAGCCCATCGTGCCGCAGGCTCCACCCCGGGGCCAGGGCACGACACGCAGGCATCCATAAGTTCCAACCTTCCAGGCGCCGCCCGCGTCCGATTTGAGCGAGACAAGGCACCCCCTCCATGACCGTCATTGACGTCCACACCCACATGTTCACCACGAAGTGGCTCGAACTGCTCAAGCAGGAAGGCCAGCCGTACAACCTCCAGACGCGGCCTGATGGCCAGATGGAGGTGTTCCGCGGCAACACGCCCGTGGTGATCCCGCAAAAGGGTCACTTCGACTGGGAACTGCGCATCAAGCACATGAACGAAGCGGGCATCGATGTCTCGGTCGTCTCGCTCACCTGCCCGAATGTGTACTGGGGCGGCGAGGACGTGAGCGTGCGCGCCGCGCAGGAGGCCAACGACAACGTGGCCGAGGCCCAGTCCCGCTATCCCGACCGGATCCGATGGTTTGCGTCCCTGCCCTGGGAGTATCCCCAGCGTGCGATCGAGGAACTGCGACGCAGCTGCGCGCAGGGCGCCGCCGGCGTGATGGTCCTGGCCAACGTGGCCGGACGCAGCCTGACCGACCCGATGTTCGCGCCGGTGTGGGCCGAGATCGACCAGCGCCGCCTGCCGGTGCTGGTGCATCCCACTGACCCTCCGGGCGCCGACCTCATGGACATGACCAAGTTCGACCTGAGCTGGTCGGTGGGCTTCATGTTCGACACCACGCTGGCCATCACGCGGATGATCTTCGAAGGATTTTTCGACCGGTATCCCCACCTCAAGATCATTGCCTCCCACGGCGGTGGCACGCTGCCTTACCTGGTGGGGCGCTTTGAGAAAGGCGACGAAGTCGAACTGGCCTCGCGCCGTCAGATGAAGCGCAAGCCGACCGACTACCTGCGCCACATCCACTACGACTGCATCACCTACAACCCCGGGGCATTGCAGTACCTGATCTCGGTGGTCGGCACCAGCCAGGTGATGTTCGGCACCGACTGGCCGCACTGGGTGCATGACACCCCGGGCGCCTTCGCCAACACCGCGAGGCTGCCCGCCGATGCCATGAAGGCGGTGCGCGGGAGCAACGCCATTCGCCTGTTCGGGCTGTGACGTCAGTGTCCCGGCGACCGAACTTCCTCTTCATCCTCGCCGACGACCTGGGCTACGCGGACCTGGGCTGCACCGGCGCAGTGGACGCCCGAGGGCGGCCGGCCGATCTCTCGCCCAACCTCGACCGGCTGGCCCGCGAAGGCCTGCAGTTCACGCGCGGCTATGCCAATTCCGCGGTGTGCTCGCCCACCCGCTTCGCCCTGATCACTGGCCGCTGGCAGTACCGCCTGCGCGGCGCGGCCGAGGAGCCCCTGCCCACCCTGCGGGGCGACAAGGTCCTGGGCCTGCCGCCCGACCACCCCACCCTGCCCTCGCTGCTGCGGCAGGCGGGCTATCGCACCGCGCTGGTGGGCAAGTGGCACCTGGGCGGACCGCCTGAGTGCGGGCCGCGGCTTTCGGGCTATGACGAGTTCTACGGCTTCCATGCCGGCGGTGCCGACTACTTCGCCCATTGCGATCCCCGCGGCCGGCCCGACCTGTGGGAAAACGAAACGCCCATCACCCGCGACGGCTACCTCACCGACCTGTTCAGCCAGCGCGCGGTCGACTTCATTGAACGACAGGATCCACAGCAGCCCTTTCTCCTGAGCCTGCACTACAACGCGCCCCACTGGCCCTGGCTCACGCGTGACGATCGCGCCGAGTCGCAGCGCCTGCAAGGCCAGGGCCGCCATGTGGACGGCGGGTCGCTCGAGACCTACCAGCGCATGGTCCACCACATGGATGAAGGCATCGGCTGGGTGCTCCAGGCCCTGGAGCGCCGCGGTCTGGCCGAGGACACACTGGTCGTTTTCACCAGCGACAACGGCGGGGAGCGCTTCTCCAACAACTGGCCCTTCGTCGGCCAGAAGATGGACCTGCTCGAAGGCGGCATCCGCGTGCCGCTGCTGGCGCGCTGGCCGGCGCGCATCCGGGCCGGCAGCCGCAGCCACACGCCGGTGATCTCCATGGACTGGACCTGCACCTTCGTGGAGGCCGCGGGCGCCTCGGCCGCACCCTCGCATCCCTTCGACGGCCAGAACCTGCTGCCCCTGCTCGCCGACCCGGCCTGGAACCCGGGGCGCCCCTTGTTCTGGCGGATGAAGCACCGCCAGCAGCGCGCCGCGATCGATGGCGACTGGAAGTACCTCGAGATGGACGGACACCGCTACCTGTTCAACGTCACGCAGGATCCCCGTGAACGGGCCAACCTTCGCGACCGCGAACCGCAGCGCCTGCAGGCACTCATGGCGCAATGGCAGGCATGGGACCGCATGCTGCCCCCGATTCCCGAAGAGGCCAAAGTCTCGCTGGTTTTTGGTGAATCCGACCTGCCGCGCGCCACGTTCTGAAGGCTCGTGCGTGGCACCGAGGCCTCGCGGGCAAACGCGCCCATGCTGGCGGCTGCATCATTCGTAAATCCAGGAAAAACTCTCCTGATTCATCTGCTGGTGCCGAAGCTTCGACGGACTTAGCCTCGGGCTTTGCCCACCCTCCCGACATGCCATGCCCGTCAAGACCCTGATCTGGATATCCGCCGGCGCCCTCGCGCTTGCATGGACGGCTGCCACCGCCTTTTTTGCGGCGCTGGCCGGATGGCTCGCGGCTGCCCTGGCCTCGGGCGAGGCGGCCGAGTGGGCCCGGCTGGTCTCGCAGTGGCCGCCGCCGCCCTGGGTCGCGTTGTGGATCGACCCGGCCCAGCTTCAGGCGCTGCAGGCCACGCTGGTCTGGGCCTGGGGCTGGATACAGGCCGCCCTGCCCGTTGCCGGCACCCTGGTGAGCTGGCTGGTGCCTCTGGTATGGGTCGGCTGGTTCCTGGGGCTGGTGGCCCTGGTGGGTTCGGCGGCGTTGGGGCACCTGTGGTGGTCGCGTCGCCGCAGGCGTGCCAGCGCGGCCCGGGCGTATTGAGACGGCGATGGAGTCCCTGCGCCCTGAAATCTTCCGTGAGGCCGCCGGCCAGTCCGGCCGCCTGACCTTGGGCGAGCTGCTGCGCCTGCATGGCGATGCCTCGTCGGCGGTGCTGCTGCTGGTCCTTGCCTTGCTGTGCGTGGTGCCGGTGTATGGCGTGGGCACCGCGCTGAGCGTGGCCATTTTGGCCATGGCCTGGCGTTGGCATCGGCAGGAGCGACAAGATGCCGAGGAGATCGCTGGCGCTGGCGGCGCCGGCGAGACGGCACACCCGCCGCTGGCGGGCCGGCTGGCGAACCTCTCGCTCGATGAAACCTGGTCTCGGCGCTGCCTGCACGGGCTGGCCTGGCTCTATGGCACGGCGGGCCGCACGCTGCGCGCGCGCTGGAGCTTCCTGCGCCATCGCAGCACCCATGGCTGGTGGAGCCTGTGGATCGCCGCCATGGGCTTTTTGATTTTCCTGCCCCTGCCCCTGGGCAATGTGCTGCCCAGCCTGAGCTTGGTTCTCATGAGCCTGGGATGGATGTTCCGCGACGGGCTGGCGCTGCTGCTGTCCAAGGCGGTGGGCGTGGGCGCCATGGCCTTCGCCTGGATCTCGGCGCAGCTGCTGGCCGAAATGCTGTCGGCGGGCTGGGCCTGGCTCGGTCGCTGGTTTTAGCGGTTGCGGCCAGGCTCGTGCTTGACGAGCGCCTGGCCCTCCAGCACATACCCAGACAGCCCCCATTCGGTGCCCAGGCGCTCCACCCGCAGCGTGCCGGACACCCACACCGGATCCATGGTGCGCACCGTCGCCGGCTTGGCCATGCGCACCAGCACCATCTGGTTGGCCGGAGGCGGGGGGGAATGGATGCAGGCGCCGAAGTACGGCACCAGCAGAAACTCGCGGATCGCGCCCTCCTTGGCTTCCAGCGGCACCACATAGCCTGGTATCCGGACGCGCCGGCCCTGCAACTCGCGACGGGTAGGAGCGTTGTCCCACACTTCGCGCATCTTGCGCATGGCCTCGCCTTCGTCGGCTGAACCCTCAAGCAACTTCAGCGGATCGACCTTCACCTCCCGCAAGGCGGCGGCCGGATCCCACCCGGGAGGCACCAGCTCCGGCCAGGCCAGGATCGGGAAGGCCTGCGCGCCCTTGGCCTCCTGCGCGCGGGCAAGGCCGAAGGTGGCTGCACCCGCCAGGAGCAGGCCTGCTTGACGAAGCCAGGCGCGTCGCGCGGGCGAGCGTGGGTCGATCATCGTGTGCCTTTCATTCGGTAGCCGCAGTGCGGGCCGCCATTTCGCATCATCGCGGATGCAGACCATCGGCCAGGGACAGGCGATAGGCCCGCCATCCTGGCAGCAGCGAGGCCAGGGCCCCAGCGCCGAAGATCGCCGCGAGCCACAGCCCCTCACCGGGCCCCAGCATCAGCCGCAGGTCGAGGCCATAGGCCGCCTGCAGCCACGGCCCCAGCCCGGCCAGGGCCAGGGCCCAGAGCGCCAGGCCGAAGGTCATGCCCAGCACGGTCATGAGAACGCCCTCCAGCAGCAACAGGCCCAACACCCGGGCCGGACTCGCGCCCACGGCCCGCAGGATCGACAGCTCTCGCCGGCGCTGCTCGAGCCCGGTGACCACCACCGCCACCAGGCCCGCCAGGCTGATGCCAGCCACCAGCGCACTCATCACCCACAGCACCCGCTCCCCCACCCCCACCGCCTGCCACAGCGCATCAAGCGCCACGCCGGGCAGCACCGCCATGAGCGGCTCGTCGCGGTACTGCGCGATGCTGCGTTGCAGCCCGAACACCGCCGTGCGCGACTTCAGGCCCACCAGCACCGCCGTCACGCTGCGGGGCGTGAGATCGGCTGCGGCCTCGCCAGCGGCCGCCACCGACGGCACCAGGCCTGGCACGCGAACACCGCCCACCCAGTCGCGGTGCAGCGCCTCCATGCCCTGCAGACTGATATGCACCGACCGGTCGACCGGCGTGCCGGTACGTTGCAGGATGCCCACTACTTCGAACGGATGGTCGCCATGCGCATCGGCCGCGAAAGCCCCGGTGCCGTGGCTCAGGGTGAGGCGCCGGCCAAGCGGGTAGCCCAGGCGCTCGGCTACGTCCGCGCCCAACACCGCCTCGAACACACCGTCGAACGGGCGCCCCTGCGCCAGGACCAGCGGCTGCCGGTCGCCATGGCGGAAATGCTCGAAATACGCCCGGGTCGTGCCCACCACCGGAAAGCCCTCATGGGAGTCGCCCAGCGACAGCGGGATCGTCCATGCCACCGCCGGATCGGCCGCGATGGCCTGGGCGCTTGACCAGCGGATGTTCTGCGTGGCCTCGCCGAGGCGAAACACCGAGTACATCAGCAGCTGCACACCGCCCGTGCGGGCGCCCACGATCAGATCGGTACCCGACACCGACTGTGCAAACTGCGCGCGCACATCCTGTCGGATCCTCTCCAGGCTCAGAACCAGAAAGGTCGACAGGGCCACGGAAGCCACCACCACCGCCAGCCCGAAGCGCCGGCTCCAGGCGCTGCGCCAGGCCAGCGCCAGCACGCCGATACCGCCCCTCATGCCGCCGCTCCCGAGTCTGGCAGCTCGAGCACCCGGTCAAAGTGACCCGCGAGCCGACCATCGTGGGTGACAAACAGCAAGGCACTGCCGGCTGCCTCGCATTGCGCCAGCAGCAGCGTCATGAAGCGATCACGCCGGCCGTCGTCGAGGGCCGAGGTCGGCTCGTCCGCGATCACCAGTTCGGGCCGCCCGATCAGGGCGCGCGCCGCCGCCACCCGCTGCTGCTGTCCCACCGAGAGGGCGGCGGCCGGCTGGTGCCACAACGCGGGTGCCAGGTCGAGGGCGGCCAGCAGATCTCGCGCCGCTGCCTCGGGCGCGCCGGCGCGCTGGGCACGCCGCGCCGAGAACGCGCAGGGCAGCCGCACGTTGTCAAGGGCATGGAGATAGGGCAGCAGATTGAACTGCTGGAAGATGTAGCCGATATGGTCGGCGCGGCGCGCGTCACGCTGGCCTGCAGGCAGGGCGCGCCAGTCGGTGTCCATCAATGCAACGGCACCGTCGCTGGCCAGGCGCACCCCGGCAGCGATCGACAGCAGCGTGCTCTTGCCGCTGCCACTGTCGCCCCGCACCAGCAGGCGCTCGCCTGGGTGCAGCTGGAGATCATCGACGGCCAGCAGATCGCGCGAGGCGCCGGGCCAGCGGTGTCGCAGACCCTTGAAGGACAGCACCGCCGGACGCGCCACGGCCGGTTTGGACGTGGCCACCGAATCAGCGGGGGATGCAAGTGCGGGAGACGGCATGGCCGCGAGCTTAGCGGGCCAGCGGCAGATTTCGCGCGTTGGACCTGAGCACGGCACGGGTTTGCCCTTGCGGCAAGGCGGCCTGCGCCTCCAACCGTCGCAGGCGCGGAAAACGGTCGAACAGCTGAAGCTGAACGGACCTCAGGGACGCGGGGGTGGCGCATTGCCAGACGTACCGCGCCGAGAGGTCGCCGTGGCCCTCGTCCACCGGGGCACTGCCGGAGCGGGAGCCCGGGGCCGCACCCGCCTCCAGCCGTGGTGCCTGCACCAGCGCCGGCCGCGCCGCGCAGCCCGCCACCGGATCGATGGCCACCACCCGCGAGGGCTCGCGCAGATGGGCCAGCGCCTCGCGCGCAGTCTGGCGCTCGGCGTCTGTGCGCGGTGCCCGCTCGAAGCCGACCACGCTTTCCAGCGGCAGGCGCAACTCCACCGTCAGCGTGCCGGCCTCCAGGGCCAGGTCAAGGTAACCGACGCCATGCTGATGGGGACCGGCCAGGGCCGGTCGGATGGTGAAAGCCATCACCAGGACGCACACGGCGCACCCGACCGAGGACTTGGCGTGAAGGGAGACATTGGTAGGCATGGAATGAATCTACCCCAAGCCACAAAAAAGCCACCCGGAGGTGGCTTTCCTTACAGACCTTCGGAAGTCCCGTGCGTTAGAACTTGAAGCCCAGTCCGAGGGTGAATCCCCCCACGCGGATCCCGTCCTTGTTCATGTAACGCATATAGTCCGCGTTGACCGACATCATCGGCGAGACGGCCACGCTGATCCCGGCGCCAAAAGAATAGTCGTCCCTGGTCTCCTTGGTGGCCGCACCGCCTGCGGGGGTCACCGAGCCCTCGCTACGTCCATAACCAAACCGACCAAAGAATTCGACGGTGTCGGACAGCTTGACCTTGGGCTTGGCGTAGATCCCCACCCCGTAATCCGATTCGACCTTCACGTCCGTACCACCGACGCGGACGGTCGCACCCGTGGTACCCACGGATCCCATCACCTCAAAGGCCAGGTTAGGGGCCACTTCGTAGCCCAGGATCCCGCGGACGCTATACAGCGTCTCGCTCACGGCCGTCGTGCCGAAAGTCGATTTGAATGTGTTGGGCGTGAAACCGAGCTCTCCATACGCCTGGGCGTGAGCCTGCGAGGCGAAACCACCCGCCGCGATGAGAGAAGCAATCAGGATTTTTTTCATCAGGTGTCCTTTTTAAAAAAAAGCTCCTGATGATAGCTGTCATTTCGACCATCGATTAAACAACCGAGTCACGCAGGGGTGAATTCGGCAGATCAAGGCTGTGGCCTAGCCGCCCAGGCCTTCGGCATGAGCGGCCCACGCCGCTTACTGCGGCTCCAGCCCCACCTTCTTCACCAGCGCGGCGTACTTCACCAGTTCGCTGCGGAACGCCGCCTGCGCCTGCTCGGGGGTGGTCACGTTGATGGTGTTGCCCTGCTTGGCCATCGCCTCTTTCACGCCCGGGTCGTTGAAGGCGGCCACGACGGCTTCATGGGCTCGCTTGACGTTGGCGGGGCTCATGCCTTTGGGGCCCAGGACGGCAAACCAGGCCTCCACGGCGAAACCGGGCTGGCCCTGTTCGGCGAAGGTGGCGACGTCGGCGGCCGCCGGCGAGCGCTGCGCCGTGAGCATGCCGATCGGGCGCAGCGCGCCGGCGCGAATATGCTGCTGCACGCTGGGCAGGGCCGCCACCGCGAAGTCGATCTGGCCCCCGAGCAGGTCGGTCACCATCGGCCCCACGCCCTTGTAGGGAATGTGGCGGGCGGTCACGTTGGCTGCATCGAGCACCATCTCGGCCGCCAGGTGCAGGATCGTGCCGTTACCGCCCGAGCCGAAGTTGAACTGCCCTGGCTTGGCCTTGAGTTGCGCATAGAACTCGCGGGCATTGGCCGCCGACACCCGCGACGGATTGACCACCAGCACCATCGGCGTGGCCCCCACCTGCGCGATGGGCGTGAAGTCACCGGGCATGTCGAACGGCAGCGACTTGAGCACGCTGGGGAAGATCACCACGTTGTTGGACACGACCGACAACACGCTGCCATCGTTGGGCGAGCGGGCCAGGGCCTGCAGCCCCACCACGCCACCGGCGCCGGGCTGGTTTTCCACCACGACCGACGCATTGAGGGCCTTGGCCAGTGCCGTCTGGGCCGACCGGGTGATCACGTCCACGCCCGAGCCGGTGGCATTGGGCAGAATGAACTTCACCGTGGCGGCCTGGGCCTGTGCGGCCAGCGGCAGGGTGCCGGCCGAAGCGGCCAGTGCGGCGGCCAGCAGCGTGCGCCGGCGCAGGAAGGAAGTGTGTGGCATCGCTTGTCTCCTGATGTGGTCGAAAAAGTCAGGCAATCACGCCCCGGGCGCGCAGGTCATCGATCTCGGCCTGCGCGAGTCCGACCGACTGCAGCAACTCCTGGCTGTGGGCGCCCAGCGGGGGCGGATCGATCCGCACCCCCAGGCGCTGGCCGGCCAGGGTGAACGGCAGCAGGGTCGTCTTGACGCGTTCGCCCGCGCGCGGGCCGTCGGGCACGCGCACATCCGCCAGGCCACCGGTGGCCTGCAGATGCTCATCATCATAAAGATCCTCCGGTCGCCGGATCGGGGCAAAGGGCAATCCAGCCTGCTCCATCCGTCGGGCCAGGTCGGCGGCGGTGTGGTCCTTGAGGCGCTCTCGCAACTGCGCCAGCAGGCGCGGCCGCTGCACCACGCGCTGGTTGTTGGTGGCGTATTCGGGCACTGCCAGCAGGTCCTGCAGCCCCAGCACGTCGCAGAACCTGGCCCACTGCGCATCGCTGACCGCAGCCAGGAAGATCTGCTCGCCCCCGCGCACGGTGAACACGTCGTACACCGCCCAGGGATTGTCCCGGGCAGGCATCGGATGGGCCGGCTTGCCGGTGATCGCGTACTGCAGCATGTGCTGTCCGACCAGAAAGACATTGTTCTCGTACAGCGCCGACTGCACCTCCATGCCCTGCCCGGTGATCCCCCGCTGAATGAGCGCACCCAGCACGCCAATGGCGGCGAACATCCCGCCCATGATGTCGTTGACGCTGGTGCCCGCGCGCAGCGGGTCGCCCGGTCGGCCGGTCATGTAGGCCAGCCCGCCCATCATCTGCACCACTTCGTCGAGCGCGGTGCGATGCTCGTAGGGCCCGGGCAGGAAGCCCTTGCAGCTTGCGTAAATCAGGCGCGGGGCTTGCGCCCGCAGCGACGCCGCGTCCAGCCGGTACTTGGCCATGGTGCCGGGC
>Ga0315900_10013129_pt1 | contig 10101 bp, 8 predicted proteins | sample LakEriMetagenome_FD_203521 | JGI IMG/M metagenome (GOLD analysis project Ga0315900, IMG submission 203521) | Freshwater fungal communities from buoy surface, Lake Erie, Ohio, United States - Buoy 12 MA114 | ecosystem: Environmental > Aquatic > Freshwater > Lake > Lake biofilm | place: USA: Lake...
GACCCGCGTCCAGCCTGTACGGGGCGGATGCCGTGGGCGGTGTGGTACAGGTCTTCACGCGGCAAGGGCCGCAGCGGCCCGGCCTGGAGGCTGCGGTGGCGGCGGGCGGCTACGGCAGCTGGGAAGCCTCGCTCACCGTGGGCGGCCGCACCGGCCCCTGGGCGCTGAGCGCATCGGCCGGTCACGAGCGCAGCCGCGGTGTGTCGGCCCTGCGTCCAGGAGACCGCTTTGGCAGCCACCACCCCGACGCCGACGGCTTCTCGCTGGATACCGCCCAAGCCCGCATCGGTCTCACCCTGGCACCCGGGCACCGGGCAGGCCTGACGCTGATGCGCTCCCGCCTGGACGCGCAGTACGACGGCAGCGAGTACCTGCCGCCGACCTACGCTCCTGACAACAGCGGCGACTTCCGCAACCGCCTGGCCACGGAGGTGGCCGCCCTCGATTGGCAGGGGGTGTTGCGCCCGGGGCTCAGTGCTTCGGCGCGGGCCTCGCGCAGCGTGGACGACCTGGTCACAGGCGGGCAGATCATCGACCGGTACAAGACGGTGAGGGAGCAGCAGTCGCTGCAGGTGAATCACCGGCTCGGCTCGGCGCTGGACGCCAGCGTGGCGCTCGAGCGCTTGGATGAATCGGCCCAGGCCAGCGGCTTCACGCCCGACCCTCAGCGTCGCAATGTGTCTGCGGTGCTGGCCTTGGCGGGCCGCGAAGGGGGCTGGTCCTGGCAGGCTGATCTGCGACGTGACAACCCGTCCGATGCAGACCCGGTGACCACGGGTCGTGCCGGCCTGACCCGTGCCCTGGCGGGTGGTTGGCGCCTGCGGGCGCTGGCAGGTTCCACCTTCCGGGTCCCCAGCTTCAACGACCTGTACTACCCGGGCTATGGCGTGGCCACGCTGAGTCCGGAGCGCGGTCGCAGCCTGGAAGCCGGGCTGGACTGGCGCGGTGCGGCGACATCAGCCTCGCTGACGGTCTACCGCAACAGGGTGAAGGGCTTGATCGGTTACGAGCCTGACGCCACCTTGTGCCCGGCGGACCCGGCCTATGCCTACGGCTGCGCCCGCAACATCTCCCGCGCCACCCTGCAGGGGGCATCACTGAGTGGACAGCACCAGATGGGCGCGCTGGGGTTGAAGGCCCGTCTGGAGTTTGTGGATGCCAAGGACGACGCCTCCGGCCAGCGCCTGAACCGGCGCGCGGCCCATCAGTCGGCCTGGAGCATGGACTGGACGCAAGGTGCCTGGGCCTGGGGTGCCCACCTCCTGCATCTGGGTGCTCGCCCCGACGGCGGTGCCATGCTGGCGGCCGAGACCACGGTGGACCTCTCGGCGCAGTGGCGTGTTAACCGCCATTGGGCGCTCCAGGCCAAGGTTGTCAACGTCACCGACCGCGACCTTCAGCCTGCCCGTGACTACCAGGGGCTCGGCCGGCAGACCTGGCTGGTGCTGCGGCATGCAGCCTACTTCTGAGCTCCTTCAGCGGCCGGGCGTCGCCCTGCTCGCCTTCCCGCGCGGCCCCAGGCCGACGCGTAGAGGCGCACTATCCACCTGGCCGGTGAGCGCTGCACTAAGACGTCTGCTCGTGGCTGGGTGGATCATCGTGGGGGTGAGCGCCACGGCAGCCAACCCCGTGGTGGTGCGCGATGACCGAGGGGTCGAGCACCGTTTCGACGCGCCACCCCAGCGCGTGGTGACCCTGCTGCCCAGCCTGACCGAGGCGGTCTGCGCGATAGGAGCCTGCGCCAGGCTCGTGGGGACGGACCGTTACTCCAACTGGCCCACGAGCGTGGTGGCCTTGCCCAAGCTTGGCGGCTTGGATGACGCGGTGATCGAGCGCATCGTGGCGCTGCGTCCCGAGGTGGTGCTGGCGGCCTCGTCCACCCGGGCCCTGGCCCGGCTGGAGTCGTTGGGCTTGAAGGTGCTGCGGTTTGACTCCGACAGCCATGAACAGGTGCGATCCACCCTGGAGCGCCTGGGCCGGTTGTTTGGCGCCACCGCTGCGGCGCAGGCGGCCTGGAAATCCGTGGAGGCCGACATGGCCCTGGCCGCAGACCAGGTGCCTCTGGCCTTGCGTGGCCGCAAGGTGTACTTCGAGGCCGATGCCACCCCATACGCTGCGGGCGAGGCCTCTTTTGTGGGCCAGACGTTGCAGCGCCTGCACCTGCGCAACATCGCACCCGCGGCCTTGGGGGCCTTTCCGCGTTTGAGTCCGGAGTTCGTGGTGCAGGCGCAGCCGCAGGTCATCCTGGCTGCGCGGCGTAACGCCACGCAGATGATGGCCCGCCCCGGTTGGCAGCAGCTGCCGGCCTTGCAAGGAGGGCAGGTCTGTGCCCTTGACGAGGCCACCTACGAGTTGCTGACCCGGCCCGGGCCCCGCATGGGCGAAGCCGCCAAAGCCATGGCGGCTTGCCTGGCAGCACTGCCGCCTGCCGGCTCCACTCCGCGCTGAGGAGGCCATGCCAGAAGCCGAACGCCGTCATCGCCGCGCTGGGGCCTGGGCTCTGGGCTTGCTGTGGGCGATGGCGCTGACAGCCGGGCTGGCCGCGGGCAGCGAAGGCTTCGAATGGCCACGCTGGGGGGCGGCGGAGAGCGCGCTACGCACCATCGTCCTGGAAATCCGGCTGCCCCGCACGCTGGGAGCCGGCCTGGTGGGCGCGCTGTTGGGCCTGGCAGGCGCCATCGCCCAGGGCTTGTTCCGCAATCCGCTGGCGGATCCTTATCTGCTGGGCACGGCCGCCGGCTCCTCGGTGGCGGTGGTTACGGTGTTGGCCGCTGGCCTTGCCTTGTCGTCCGGGGCCCCGGGTGAGGGGGCCTTGGGGGGATCGTTGACGGCCTCAGCGCAGGTGGCTGGCCTGGGGGCCGGCGAGACCGTGCAGGCGCTGCGCATGTTGGCCGATGCCGGCATCGTGGTGGCCGCTTTCATGGGGGCCTTGCTGGGCATGGCGCTGACCTTGTCTCTGGCCCGCGGTGCTCGCCACACGCCGCGCCTGTTGCTGGCCGGTGTGGTGGTGGGCGTGATGCTGATGGCCGTGGGCGATCTGTTGACCACGGCCTTCCCGGAGGCGCTGCGCGCGAGACAGGGGTTTCTGCTCGGCAGCACGGCCTACCTGGGATGGGCCAGCGTGGGCTGGCTCGCGGTGGGCCTGCTGGTGGCCCTGCCGTTGGGCTGGCGCATCGCCCGCGTGCTCGACGCCCTGGCTTTGGGTGATGACGGCGCCTCCAGCCTCGGTTTGGACGTGGGGCGCCTTCGCATGGCCTTCGTCGCGCTGCTGGCATTGGCCACCGGGCTGGCCGTCTCACAGGCAGGCCTGGTGGCCTTTGTCGGCTTGGTGGCGCCGCACATCGTGCGTCGCACGGTCACCCTGGCTCACGGGCCCTTGCTGGTGGCAAGCGCCGCCACAGGGGGCGTGTTGTTGCTGGCGGCGGACCTGGCAGCCCGCACCCTGGTGGCGCCTCAGGAACTGCCCGTGGGTGTGCTGACGGCCGTGATCGGTGGCGGGTATCTGCTGCGCTTGCTGCAGCGTCAGGAGCGGCCGTCGTGATCGAGGTGAGGGACCTGCACGTCAGGTTGGTGACCCGTGCCGCGTTGCAGGGTGTGGACGCTGCCTTCCCGATGGGCTGGACGGCGGTGGTGGGTCCCAACGGCGCGGGTAAGTCCACCTTGCTGCGCGCCATGGCGGGGCTGTTGCCGCTTGAGCGGGGAGGGGTCAGGCTGGAAGGGCGGACCCTGGCTGAATGGTCTGCCCGTGAGCGCGGCCGCCGCATCGCCTGGATGGCGCAGTCTGCAGACACGGCCGCCGATCTTTGCGCCCGGGACGTGGTGATGCTGGGTCGCATTCCCCATCTGGGGCTGGTGGGCGCGCCAACGGCCCAGGACGAGGCGGCGGTGGAGGCCGCCATGCGCACCACCGAGTGCGATGGGTTTGCTTTCCGCCGGCTCTCAGAGCTGAGCGGGGGAGAGCGTCAGCGCGTGCTGCTGGCACGTGCTTTGGCCGTGCAGGCACCCGTGTTGTTGCTGGACGAACCCACGGCACACCTGGATCCACCGCACCAGGTGGCGTTGGCACGGTTGTGCCGCGCACTGGCGCACACGCAGGTGGTGGTGAGCGTGCTGCACGACCTCAACCTGGCATTGCAGGCCGACCGCCTCCTGGTGCTGCAAGACGGCCGAACGGCAGCCCATGGTGCCTGCGACGACCCCAAGACCCACCGCGCGCTGGAGGCTGTTTTTGCAGGGGCCCTGCGGGTGCAGCCTGCGGGAAGCAGCTGGACGGCCCTTCCGCAGGTGGACTGACCAGAGGACCGGCCCCCGGATCAGTGGGGGCTCAGTTGTGGAAGTGGCAGGCCACCCAGTGGCCGTCAGCCGCCTGCTGGAGTTGCGGCTTCTCGGTGCTGCAGCGCGGATGTTGCGCCTTGGGGCAGCGGGTGTGGAAGTGGCAGCCGGTGGGCGGGTTGATGGGGCTGGGCACGTCGCCCTGCAGCATGATGCGCTTGCGCTTGATCGTCGGGTCCGGGATGGGCACGGCCGAGAGCAGGGCCTCGGTGTAGGGGTGGCGCGGCGTGACGTACAGGTCACGCGCAGGCGCGATCTCGACGATGCGGCCCAGGTACATCACGGCCACGCGGTCGCTGATGTGCTCCACCACCGACAGGTCGTGCGCGATGAAGATGTAGGTCAGGCCGAACTGCGCCTGCAAGTCTTCCAGCAGGTTGATCACCTGGGCCTGGATGGAGACGTCCAGCGCCGACACGGCTTCGTCGCACACCACCAGCTTGGGGTTGACGGCCAGGGCCCGGGCGATGCCGATGCGCTGGCGCTGCCCGCCCGAGAACTCGTGCGGGTAGCGCCGCATGTGGTCGGCGCTCAGACCCACGGTCTCCAGCAGTTCGACGATGCGGGCCTGGTAGGCCTCTTTGGTGGGGGCCAGCTTGTGGATGGTCAGTGCCTCGCCGATGATGGCGCCCACGGTCATGCGTGGGTTGAGCGAGGCGTACGGGTCCTGGAAGATGATCTGCATGTCGCGCGCCATGGCGCGCAGATCGCTCTTGCCCATCGCGGTGACGTTCTTGCCTTCGAACCAGACCTCGCCCGAGGTGGGTTCGATCAGGCGCAGCAGGCAGCGGCCCATGGTGCTCTTGCCGCACCCCGACTCGCCCACCACGCCCAGCGTCTCTCCAGCGGTGAGATCGAAGCTCAGGCCATCCACGGCGTGTACCTTGCCCACTTCGCGCTGAAGCAGACCGCCCTTGACAGGGAAGTGCTTGACCAGGTTCTTGACCTGCAGCAACGGGGCGTTCATGCGACCTCCAGAATGCAGGCCACCTTGTGCCCGGGTGCGATCTCACGCAGGGGTGGTGTGGCCGCGGTGCAGGCCGGCGTGGCGTGTTTGCATCGCCCGGCAAAGCGGCAGCCCTCTGCCGGATCGATCAGCTTGGGCACGGTGCCGGGAATGGCTTCCAGGCGTGTGTGGTGTGTGGCGGCCAGGTCGATGCGCGGAATGGACCGGATCAAACCTTGTGTGTACGGGTGGCGGGGGTTGGCAAACAGGTCTTCCACCGTGGCTTCTTCCACCACCTTGCCGGCGTACATCACTACCACGCGCTGCGCCACCTCAGCCACCACGCCCATGGCGTGGGTGATCAGCATCACGGCCATGCCCATGGTGGACTTGAGTTCGGCCATCAGGTCCAGGATCTGGGCCTGGATGGTGACATCCAGCGCTGTGGTGGGCTCGTCAGCGATCAGCAGCTTGGGCTTGCAAGCCAAGGCGATGGCGATCATCACGCGCTGGCGCATGCCGCCGGAGAACTGATGCGGGTAGTCCTTGACGCGCCGCTCGGGCGTGGGAATGCGCACCAGGCGCAGCATCTCCACGGCGCGGTCCATGGCGTCCTTGCGCGACAGCCCCTCGTGCAAGCGGAGGCTTTCCGCGATCTGCTCGCCGACGGTGAACACCGGATTCAAGCTCGTCATCGGCTCCTGGAAGATGATGGCGATTTCCTTGGCGCGGATGCTCTGCATCTCCTGCGGTGACAGCGGCACCAGGTCGCGGCCCTGCCACATCACCTGCCCGGCCACGATCTTGCCGGGCGGCATGTCGATGAGCTTCATCACCGTCTTGGCGGTGACGCTTTTGCCGCAACCGGACTCACCCACTACGCACAGCGTCTCGCCTGCGTCCAGCGTCATGTCGACGCCGTCCACGGCGTGCAGCCAGCCGTCGTCGGTCTTGAAATGGGTCTTCAGACCCTTGATCTCGAGCATCGCCACGGGGCTGGTCCTCAGAGCACGCGGCGCGGGTCCAGCGCGTCGCGCAGGCCGTCACCAATGAAGTTGATCGTCAGCACCGTCAAGAAGATCGCGAGGCCGGGGAACAGGGCCCAGTGGACTGCCATGTCCATGTAGTCGCGCCCGTCGTACAGGATGCGGCCCCAGGTGGGGATGTCAGGGGGGAAGCCCAGACCCAGGAAGGACAGGGTGCTCTCGGCAATGATGGCCGCCGCCACGTCGATGGTGGCGGCTACGATCACCGGGCCCAGGCTGTTGGGCAGGATGTGGCGCACCACTTGTCGAGGCGTGCTGGCGCCCAGCGCGCGCGCGGCTTCCACGAATTCCTTTTCGCGCAGCGAGAAGAACTGCGCGCGGACCAAGCGTGCCACCGGCATCCAGCGAAAGCCCCCGATCACCATCACGATGAGCAGGAAGATGCCCAACTCCAGTCCGAAGGCCTGCTTCAAGGGCTCGCGAAACAGGAAGATCAGCAGCAGCAGCACAGGCAACTGAGGCAGGCTCAGGAAGAGGTCGGTCACCCACATCAGAGCCGCATCCACCCAGCCGCGCACCATGCCCGCTATCGCACCGATGAGCACGCCCACGGTAATGGCCATCAACATGGCGGCCAGGCCCACGGCCAGGCTGATGCGCCCACCGTAAAGCATGCGCGCCAGGATGTCGCGGCCCAGGTCGTCGGTGCCCATCGGGTGCTTCCACGACGGGCCTGCCAGACGGGCCTGGAAGTCCACGTCGTTGATGCCCACCTTGTAGAACATCGGTCCGATCAAGACGGCCAGCACCAGCAAGCCGAGCACCCACAGGCTCCAGTAGGCCAGACGGTGGCGTTTGAAGCGCCGCCAAGCCTCGGTCCAGGGGGACACGCTGGTGGAGGGCTTGCCCAGCGGCGCTTGGCTAGCGGTAGCTGATGCGGGGGTCGAGCCAGCCATAGAGCAAGTCCGCGACAAGGTTGAAGAAGATCACGAGGCAACTGAACACGAAGGTCACGGCCATGATGACCGGGGTGTCGTTGCGCAGGATGGCGTCGATGAGCAGCGAGCCGATGCCCGGGATGCGAAAGATCTGTTCAGTGACGATGGCGCCGCCAAACACCGCCGGCATTTGCAAGGCCACCAGTGTGACCACCGGGATCAGTGCGTTGCGCACCACGTGCTTGACAACAACTTTGCGTTCCGAAAGCCCCTTGCTGCGCGCGGTGGTCACGTAGTCCAGTCGAATCACATCCAGCACCGCCGATCGCACGTAGCGCATCATGCTGGCCCCCTGGAACAGGCCCAGCACCATGACCGGCATCAAGGCTTGCTTGATGTGCTCCCACCACCAGGCCAGACCTGTGGCGTTGATGTCAGTTCGAAACACGAAGGGCAACCACCCCAAGTGGATCGAGAACAGCAAGATGAACAGCACACCCGTGAAGAACGTGGGCAGTGAGAAGCCAATGAAGGCCACCGTGCTGGCGATCCGGTCAAACCACGAATAAGGCTTGACCGCTGCCAGCACGCCTACGGGAATTGCCACCAGCAGCGCGAGTATCTGCGAGGCTCCAATCACGGCAATGGTCACGGGGAGCCGCTGCCAGATGAGTTGGTCAACGTCGATGCGGCTGACGAAGGAAAACCCCCAGTCGCCCTTGAGCATCGACGTCAGCCAGTGCAGATAGCGCTGCCAAACGGGGTCATCCAGCCCCAATGAGGCACGCAATTGCAGCCTGACCTCGGGCGGCACGTTCGGGTTGGTAGCCAACTCTTCGAACGGGTCCCCTGGGGCCAGGGCAAGCACAGTGAACAGGATGACGCTGATGCCCAGCAAGCTGGGCAGGGCAATCAGCAGTCGCCTCAGGACGTAGGCACCCACAACTCAGTGCCGGTCAGGCTTCTTTGAACCAATGCGCCAGGGCCCAGGTGTCGTTGTCCCAGCCGGACAGGTGGGCAACAAGCTTGGTGCCTGCCGCTGACACACGTGGGCGGAAGACCACCGGAATGATGTACCCGTCGTTGATGACCAGATCGTTCATCCGGATGAACATCGCTGAACGCTTGGCCGGGTCAAGCTCGGACTGCGCCGCAGTGTGGGTGCGGTCGTACTCTTCGCTGCGCCAGCGGCTGATGTTGCGCCCCGCCCACTTGTTGGCCTTCGTGGCCAGTTCCCAAGAGCAGTACTGCTCCATGAAGACCTGGGGGTCGGGCTGGGTCATCGTGGTGGTGAACATCTGCATGTCCGCCCAGAACTTCTGGTAAGTGTCCGGATTGGCGAAGTCTCCGCCAAAGAACACGGCGGCCGTCACGCTCTTGAGCTCCAGGTCGATACCGGCCTTGGTGCAGGCGTCCTTGATGATGGCCTGGGTCTTCTGGCGAGGCTGGTTGACGGAGGTCTGGTAGACAAACTTGAGCTTGACGTTGCCCTTGGCACGGATACCGTCCGCGCCTCGCCGCCAACCCGCCGCGTCCAGGATCTGATTGGCCTTGTCGATGTTGAACTCGAACTTCGTGTTTCCGCTGCGCACGCGTGGCGGGTTGTTGAGGAAGTTCGCGGTGGCCACGCCGGTACGACCGTAGATGAAGTCCTGCACGCCCTTGCGGTCGACCAGCAGGCCCATGGCGTCGCGCACGGCCTTGTCCTGGAAGGCGAAGTGCTTGCTTTTCCCGCTTGCACGCTCGCCGTCGACTTCGTTCCACGGGTCGGTGGGGTTGAGCTGGATGAACTCGATGTTGCCACCGGCGACGATGGTGATCTTCCCGCGCGCACCAGGCGCCGTCTCCATGCGCTTGAGGATTTCGTCCTCGACTTGCAGGTTCCACGCGTAGTCGTATTCGCCCGTCTGCAGCACCGCGCGCGCTGCCGAGATGGCGTCACCCCCACCTTTGACCTCCAACGCGTCGAAATGCGGGCGGTTGGCAACGTGGTAGTTCGGGTTGGCCGTGGCGAGGATCAGATCGCCCGGCTTGAAGTCCTTGAAGATGTAGGGGCCCGTGCCCACCGGCCTGAGGTTGGCCGGCGCTTCACGCGACTTCGCACCCATGAACGGTCCGAACACGTGCTTGGGTAGGATCATTCCAGTCGTGCCCACGAACGGCTCGGCCCAGAAGGGCGTGGGCTTGGGGAAGGTCACGCGGACGGTGTGCGAGTCGACCTTCACCACCTGAATGTCGCGGTACGTAGCGATGTTCGACGCTGCCGTGGCGGGGTCCTTGCAGAACTCCCAGTTGAAGACCACGTCGTCAGCGGTGAATGGCTGGCCGTCGTGCCAAGTGACACCGCGCTTGAGCTTCCAGGTGACTGAACGGCCGTCAGCCGACAGGCCGCCGTTTTCTCGCGAGGGGATTTCTGCTGCGAGCTGGGGTACGAGGTTGCCCTCGAAATCCCAGCCGGCCAAGGGTTCATAGAAGATGCGCGAGGCGTCTTGCTCTTTTGTACCGGTTGCCCAGTGCGGATTCAAGTGCACCGCACCTTGCCACCACAACAGTTTCAAGGTTCCACCGCCTCCGCGACGCGTGGGCTTGTAGGTGATCGGAGCCTGCGCATTGGCCACGCCATAGTGCATCAGCATCATCGAGGCCATGGGCGCTGTCAGGCCCACGCTCACCATCTGCTGGATGAAGCTGCGGCGCGGCAGCTTGCCTTCGCGAACCTCTTCAACGAGGTTCCTGATGTCGTGCTCATTCATGCTCATGTTCAGATCTCCTCAAGCTGCTTGCTGCAGTGCACCATGCACTATCCGAGCGCGAATGCTATCTGTTTCCTGACAGCGGGCCATCGGGGTCCGCCCGGATCAGGGTGGGGTCTTGCAGCGTGTATACATGCAGCCCTTGC
>Ga0315900_10013136_pt1 | contig 10099 bp, 14 predicted proteins | sample LakEriMetagenome_FD_203521 | JGI IMG/M metagenome (GOLD analysis project Ga0315900, IMG submission 203521) | Freshwater fungal communities from buoy surface, Lake Erie, Ohio, United States - Buoy 12 MA114 | ecosystem: Environmental > Aquatic > Freshwater > Lake > Lake biofilm | place: USA: Lake...
GTATAATAAAACATTTTTCTTTATTTTCCATTTTACTTATATTTTAATCTTTAATATTACTTCGGTTGTATCCACCCTTTACAAGTCTAGTGACTACATTCATCCCAGCAACACCTCCACCTACAATTACGATTCTTTTAGACATATATTTAATATAATATTTTTTTCTATATTTTCCAAATTAAAAGTGGCCCACTTTTTAGGGTGGGCCACAGCTCCATTTTAAAATTCTTTGTAATCGACTGGCTATGAATCAGTCTATAAAGTATTTATGCAAAAAGTTTTGAAATATAAGTTTTTAATTCTCCTCCTTTAATTGCACTTAAAGCCCCTTCTAAAGTAGCCAATGATACATTTTTTGCTTGAAATGCCTTAACTGCTGTAACACCAGATGCAACCAAAAATGCAGCCACTATTAAATGAAAAATTCCATTTGATATGGTTTTAACTTTTGCTTCATCTTTAACAAATTTTTTAACTATACCTTTAATAGGAACCATATACAAATGATGTAATTCATCAGCAATATTTCCTAATTTATTCATCCATTGTTGATAATCATCCTCTTGTGATGGTTTTTTACCCATCATTTTGTTTACAATATTTCCTGCTGCTTTACCAAATTTAGCTATCAAACCCATAATAGCAGGTAATGCTACAGCAATACTTGCTGTTGTTAATAATCCTTCATTGGTTGTTTTGGATGTTTTTTCTAATTCAGATTCAAGATCTTTAATTAAATCATCCATTTCATCTTTAATATCATCAACTACTCGAGATTGGGTTCCTTGTTGTTCGGCCTCCAATAACATTTGTTGGTATCTCCAAACTCTTATATCAAAATTTTTCATTCTTCTATTTTTATTGTTAAAGTTGTGTTTCCTTTTATGACTCTATGCCATGATAATTTATCTATAAATATGGTGTTTCCTTTTTTCAATTCAAAAGGCAATTCATTATCCATTTGAAAATACCAACCGTTTCCTTCCAATATTGTTATTGTTCTACTGTTTAAATCCCTATGCCAAAGCAATTCGGTGGGGTCAATGTTTTCATTAAACTCACGTATAATGGTGTTTTTAGAGGTTTTTATGTTGGTATAAGGTCTCATTTTCCTTTAGGCATAAACCAATTTGAGCACCATTTTGTAGCGTCTTTAATTGGATTACCATTATTGTCTACTAATTTTGCTGGGTCCTCTAAGTCAGGAAATTGTTCTGAAATGTATTCTTGATAATACTTATTGGAACACATATGTTTTCCTTCCTCTAAGTAATGGTATTTACAAACATGACACCCAAAACCTAAAGGTGAGTACATGTAAGGTGGATAATCACTTTGAGGTGATTCGTTTAATATGTCTTCAAATTTTATCATTTTGTTTTTCCCCATTTTTTACCTTTACCAGATGATTTACATTTTGCAGGAGTAGGTCTGCATGAAGGATATTTAGAACGTTTTTCACCTTCTTTTCTACCACAAGGTTTGTATCCTGTTATTTTACCATCTTTTTTGATAGGTGAGTTGCAATCAACCCATCCACCTTCTTTACCCGGAGATCCTGAACGTTTGAACCATTTATGAAGGGATTCATCCTCTTGTAGGTTGTTTACTTTTACTAAATTGACTCTTATTTTATCATTACCTAAAGCCCAATTTGTTACAAGTCTATGATGTCCATCATATATAACTTTTTCTCCATCTTCAAATTCAACAACATTTATAATAGGTAATTCATCTATTTTATCAAGCATTTCCTCTATGTTATCAGATTGAATATTAGGTTGAGTAATATGAATATCTTTTATGTTTATTATTTCGTGCTTACCTTTATCTTTATTTTTTTCAAAAGTTTCTATTACTTCACTCCAACTACGCAGACTCATTTTAAAAATACTTTCTATGTTTTTAGCATCATAAAATATTTTTCCCCTAGGTAAAGCATTTATTTTTTCCATAGCAGATTGATGTGATGTATTTTCTTCTTTTAAATCTTTCCAAATATCACCTTTCCTACATCTAACTATAGCACCTGATTTATATGCGGAAGGTTTATCGTATTTGCGATCAGCAATACGTTTACAACGATCTGCTTTCTTTTTTTCCTCTTGTAGGATTTGATTTAATATGTCTGTTAGTTTAATCATTACCAAAATCCACTAAAGTTTGATTTTAAACCAAGTAACTTACTATATCTTGGAAGTCTACAAGACCAGTATTTAGGACTTGTAGGTTTTTCACCCTGTCCACATTTATGTCTTTTGGCAAAAGCCCTACGAGCTTTAGGATCATTAATTTTAGCAGACATACCTACCTGGCCAAATGATACTTTTTTAATGTTTTTAGTTTTAGGGTCTCTAACATATACAAAAAACTTTTTGGAACCGCCACGTTTTGGTTTATTTAGTGGTGGATCCTTTTTTTTAGGTTTCTTTTTTGCTTCTTCTATAGATTCATTTTTACTATATACATCAATTTCCATGGTTTCATCATTAAAATCCATATCATATTTTGATACATCTAAACTAGTATATATTAAAGCTCTAAATAAACGATATCTGGCTGCATTAAGGGCTTTGAATGTAAAAGATTTATATTTAGGTAAAATTATTTTAACTAATATTTTACCAAAAGTATTCATTACTTTTTCATCCTCATATTTACTTGGAATCTTTTCAGTACTCCATTTATTTGTAGATGGGTCTAGCCATAACAATTTAATACTTCCTCCTTTAAAATATGAAAGTTTTCTTTGTATCCCATGTTTATCTGTAAAAATAAAACTATTGCTAGTTTCATTGGATTCTATATCATCTAAAGAATATGAATTTTCAACATTTACTGATTCATAAATGGTTCCATATAATTTAATATCATCTACTATATCTTGGTAATTGTTTTCTTCCTCAAATATAAAATCTAATGGAACTTTTTTACCCTCGTAAATACCAAATTCACCTAAATGTGTTTCAGTCAGTATTGATAAATCATCACCATAAAAATCTAAAATACCACGAGTATATAAAGACCTTGCCTCAGCCCATAAATTAAAATAAGCTTGTGAACCTGCACGATAAACATGTTCAGTAAGCGGTTTTTTATTGTCTATATGATATTGTAATCCCTCAGACAATATCTCACGCGGTGCTAAATTTTCATTTAATATAGGCGCTTTAGTACGTTTAATAGGACCACAATTACAATCAGATTCATTAATTATACCTTTATTTATTAGGACCTCCGATATGAGTTGTTTTAAATTCATGGTTATAAATATTATGAGACTTTAATAAATACTGAGCTAATGTCACTTTGACTTTTAGCATAATTAATTAATAATGAGATAAAATTATTTCTTTGTTTATCTGGAGAGGAGGATACAATATCAATTAAATTTAAAGCTAAGAACTTAGAGTATTTTTTATCATTTCCTGCTCCATTATAAAATTCTTCAAAATTTCCTTCTTGTGTATGTTTTTCATACAGATTTTTAAATTGGGATTCAAATTCAGGAGTTGGGTTTTTAACTAATTGTCTTACTTGGTCAGGAGATTCTGTTTCAGGTAAACCTACTTTATTTAGAAAATTATTAACTAAACCTAAAGAAACCTTACCATGTTTTGCTTCTGTTCCTAGAATTTCTCCTTGAAACCCTGTCATATCTCCAAATGTTCTAAATTGAATTTTACCATTTGAATAAATTATGTAAGCATCTTTTGAATTAGGACTTGCTAAAACACTTTCATAAGTGTATTGTTGTTTTGGACTATCATTAATAACATCAATGTTTGCTTGTGATGTTTTCTTCAATGATACACCAATTAATTTATTGGAATCAAATAAATCTTTAAGTAAATTATTTAATTCATTTATTTCAGTAGGAAATTCCATTGATAAAACTTCAGGACTAACCATCCAAATGTCTGCTGGGTTCCATTTGTTTATATTTCCAGTTTCACCTGATTGTTTTAAAGCACTTTTTGCTGCTGTTTCTAATTTATTTACAAAAGCTGAACCTCTATGGAATTCAAAATTTCCTGGATAAGATGAAGCCAGGGCATTGGCTGTTAAGATAGATGATTTCATCCAATCAGGACTAGATTGTAAAAATGATTCTACTTCATCTATTGTACTTGTAGTATCAGAACTTGCTTGGGATTTATTATAATTTTCTGTTGTTAAATCTTCTTCTGTTAAAGTTTTACCTACAACATTATATCTAATGGCATTTACTATGGCTTGAGCTGATTCTGCTAAAGCTGTATTAGCTGAACCTGCTCCTGAACCTTTACCACCTCCAAATTCAGATGATTTTTTTAATTTTCCTGAGGGTATAGTTATTATGTTACCGTCTGAATTTCCTGTTATTGTAATTTTTTTGGCTTTATTTAATGCTTGTTCTAGATTTTCTTGATCAGAGTCTTGGGTAAAATTTACTCCATCTATTGTAACTGTATCTATAACAATAGTATTTCCTGTTTCTAATTCAAAGGGGCTATTACTAAAAAACTTATTAATAAAAGTAGGAATACGATTTTCTCTTTTTTGTAATTCACTTGCTGTCAAACCTTCATTTAATTTAATTTTGATACCAATATTTTTTAATATTGATTCTAGTAACAGAATATCCTGCTTATTGTTTAAGTCAGGATATCCTTTTTCAAATTTATAACTATATTTTTTAAAAAATAAATCTAATACATCCATAATTTATACTTCTTCTTCTTCAGGACTTACTTCTTCGGGGGATTTTTCACTTCCGCTTGTTTCGGCTCCTTCTGCTGATCCTTCTTCTGGTGGGGTTTCCTCTTGTATGCCATATGATAATATTCTTGCTATAGATTGAGCCGCTTGTTGTTCTTCACTTAAGTTCAATAAATAATATTTTTTACCTTCAATAGTAGCAATCCAACTTCTAGAAGTGTACATTAACGTAAATGTTTCACCATTTGCTAATACTATTCTAAATGTAGTAGGACGAGGAGCAACCCATTGTATATCAGTTACAAATATTTCATATTGATTAGTTAGTAAATCAACAATTATTTTCTTAAGATCGGGAAATTTTTCTAAAACAGGAAATTTAGGTGCATCTAAAGTAACAGATTGAGTATTATTAAGAGATAAAACCTCAGGCTTGTAAATTTGTTTTACAAGAGTTTTAATTTTTTCTCTTAATTCATTTTTAGTCATTGTTTTTTAATCTTTTAGTTATTTTATCTACTAATTCACTTAAAATATCCTCGGCTTGAGCTACATCAACCATAGCATCAATTTCAGGTTCTTTAAGTTCGAACTCAAGATAATGTTTTGCACTACCAATCATTGAACAAGCTTTAGTAATTTTTGATTGCCACCAAGCAGGTAAGTCTATTTCACCTTGATTCTCTAAGTCATCCATTATTTGGTAAAGTTCCATTGCATATTTTCCAATTTTATATAATTCAGATTTAATATGATGGGGTTCGTTATCTTCATGACCTAAGTCAAGGTCCTCTGAAATGTAAGGTTTTTGTTGTTTATATTGATTGAATAATGAATTAGCATCATCTCCATATCCCATTGAATTCAATTGTTTTATCATTGATTTAATATTAGATATTTGTGATTGTCCTTTATCATATATTCTTGGGTCATCAGACATTTCATAGTACCAGTCATGATTTTTTAGGGCTAATTCTAAATTATCTAATAGGTTGGAGGCTTTACTTAAAATTTCTTGTCCACCAATTTTATCGGCTCTTACTTCAACATCTTGTTCATTTGTTAAAGCTTGTCTAACTAATTCCTTTAGATTTTGTTTTTTCATTGTGTCTACTGCTTTTTTGGCCATATTGGTGGCTCTTCCATACATTACTGCTTCAGCATCTTTTCCATACCTTTTTACAAGTTGAGATTTTTGTTTTTTTAATTGTTTTAAATATTCTTCCCTTTTTTCCAATTGATCTTTAGAAAGGGTCTCATTTAAAGATTTCATCTTAAATTGTTAGGTTTGGAAATATGTGCTCTAGTAAAATATGTGATGGTGTTACCAATTTGATTTGATAATTTTTGGTCTCCTAAACTTTGGGCAGCTGCTTGTGCTTGTGTTAAAGCATCTTGAACGGCTTTTACATTAGGATCTACTTCACTAGTATCTATTTCTGTATCTTCTATTTCAACATCTTCTGTATCATCTACTGTTATATCATCTGCTGCTTCTGTTTCTTTGTCTTTTTTGGTAGGTTTTTGGTTTAATTCTTTTTCATCTAACATTCCTTCTAATTCAGCCAAAAAATCATATTCAGACTCTTCTTCATTTACATTAGACATCCCTTCATCCACCATAAAATAATCATATTCTTTTGAATATCCATTTCTAGATAAGACATCTTTTACATCTTCAAATGAAAATTCTTTTGGTAATTCATCTCTAAGCCATTTAAATCTTGGGTTTTTTGATATTATTTTATAAACTAATTGGTTAGGTGATGTTGGTTTGCGAACTTCATTTACATTAGACATTTCTGCTAGAACCATTTCTCTGATTTTGCTTCTTAGTTTTGATTCTTTCATATTATAAAAGGGAACATCATTCATGTCGTATCCTTTAATATTATACTTATTCATTAATTCCTCAAATTCTTCTTCACTCATACCTGGAGGAAGTTGTCCAGTTTTTTCATGATAATCAAAAGCTTTATGTGCTTCTTGTTCATCATAAGATTCATTTAATGAAGAATGAAAAGTTGCTTTATTTTCAGCTAGGTATTTTTTTAAATCAAATTGTTTCATAGTTGTATGTTTATTATAAATATGTTATTTTTTAGGAGAAATTCCTTTTTTCTTTAATGTGCGTTTAATTATTTCTTTTAATGGTTCATTTTTACCAGTAAGTTTATTTTTAATCATTGGGGTGAGGTCATTCCATTTATAGTCTGCAAATTTAAGAGATAATTTTGGGAAATGTTTTTGTAAGGTTTTAATCTTATTTTCCTTACTCATTGAGTTCCATTCAGGAGCATTCATATTTTCATTAATTTCTTCAGTAGCACCTACAATTTCATCATAATCATCCATTTGTAAGATACCTCTTTCTTTACCTAATGAAATTGCTTTTTCAGTAACATCATGTAAATCCATATCTTCAGCAGCATCTTCTCTTGAATATTCTAACATACGAATAAATAAAGGAATATCCATTGTAATGGTATCTACTTTATCTTCTTCTTTAGCTTCATCTAATTTAAATTGACCTTGAGATAACATCTTTTTAGCCATTTGTATATCTTCATCAGAAAATTGTTTTTTAGCTAATCCTTTTTTATCTAATAAAGCAACATTTTTATAATATTGTTTATTTTTTTTAGCTTCATTCATTGATGATTTTATTTCATAAGCGGTAGTTATAGCCTCATTCATAGACTTTAAAACATCACTTACTTGAAAGTAAAAATAGCTTTTTGTTGCAAATTCTGAAGTGAAATCTATTCCTAATTTAGATTTCAACATTTCATAAATTTTGTTGGATGAATTAATATCTAAAGTAGATAATGAAGTTTCTTCTTTAATTTCACTCATGGATTGTTTTACAACGCTTCTTAAATTAAATAAATCAATAATGTCTTCAAATTTATTATAAAATTTATCAGATTTATTGACAGGTTTATATATTACTTTAAATGGTCTAAATTCATTGCCTGACATTTCGTATTTTATACCCAAAGCATCTAATTGTTTTTTGACGCTGTCAATAGATGTTTCTTCCTTTAGGAAGAATTCTTTAATTTGTGATAGATCTTTCATTTTTCATTATTTTTTATTATGTAAATAGTCAGTTAATAGAGAGCCAATAGCCCCCAGTTTGTGTCTTATAAATATCCAATCTTCTTTTGAAAATTTGTATGGTTCTTCAATAAAAGAAATACCCATTATTCCTATAAATCTTCCATTCAAATCATCTATTTCCAATAAATAAAAAGATTTACAATCATATTCTTTATCAAATAATTCTAAACCATAGGTTTCATCTTCATTGTAATCATAAATTGCTATTTCCCCATCATTGTACAACTTAGATAATGCCTTAGGAAATAAAGATACTGGAATATTTTGGAATGTGTGTTGGATAGATTCAACTTTTGGTGAAACTTTTTCATAAAAAAGTGAAAATTTTTGGATTGATTTACCTGTTGGATAAAAATGTCCACCATTATGAAATTGAGCAATCCAAATTCTATCACATTGAAATTCATCCATTATGATATCCAATTGTTCATCTACTTTTTCATTTAAATCAATTGCTTCTTTGATAGGTGATTGAATTTTGGATGGTTTAGTTAATTTTACCTTAACCCATTCTAATACCGTTGGTCCTATTACTGCTGTAATAAATGCTACAATTATCGCTACTGCTGTTTCCATTATTTTTTCTGATTTTTAAGATATTCTAGTGCTTCCTCTTTGTATTTCAACAACTGCTCCTTACCAGAACCATCCCATTTTTCAATATCACCAGCTTCAGTAATAAATTGACTTTTGGTATTAATTAATTCATCAAACCATATTTCAAAATCCTTTATTGTACCATCTAAATGTTGATTGATGGTTTGTTTTTCAAATTCTTCTAATTTTCCTTGTTTTTTTAATTGGGCTTCAAAATCCACTTGACAATCAAAACAATGACCATACATTACAAACCATTTTTTATCTAAATGAGGTTTCATTGTGCGAGAACAAGTAGGACAAAACAAAGGTAATACTATACCTTCTTTTGCTTTATCCAATTTAGTAATGTTTTGTTTTATACCATTCTTGATAGTCCAAGTTCTTCCATCTTCTTCCCAAACATCACCTTCACCATGAAATTCTTTTGCTTTTTGATAGCCTGTACTTACAGTAGTTTTATCTCCGTATTTACCTTTGACAAGGTTTCTAAGACGTTGAACGTCTCTTTCCTTAAACTCTTTTTTTAAAACCGAATTATTATTCATTTATTTTAATAATTTTATAATTTCTTCTCTAATAAGTTGTTTTAGTTCTGATTTTTTCATTAACGTTGTTTCTTTAATTGCTACTTTTTTGTCTTTACTATAACTTTTTAGTGTACCTCTACCTTTCATTTGTTTTAAAATTTTATATTAGGATTAAGGTTGGGATTTATTTTATTTAAATATTTTGCTATAAGTAGAATTATATTTTTATAATCTTCTGGTGTTAATGATTTTTTCCATGAAAAATTATTTGTTGAACCTGTCATAAATTTTGATATTTGAAACAATACTTTATCAATATTGTCACTATTTATATATCCTTCTATTCCATCGGGTTGTTGTACTTTGAATGAATATTCTTTTAAAATTTCTTCTCTAATAAGTTGTTTTAGTTCTGATTTTTTCATTAACGTTGTTTCTTTAATTGCTACTTTTTTGTCTTTACTATAACTTTTTAGTGTACCTCTACCTTTCATTTGGTTAGATATTTTACCTGCTATAACTGTTTCACCTTCTCCACCCAATTCAATTTTCATTTCACCTTTTTCCATCATAGGAATAAATTTAACAGTGGCCCTTTTATCATTTACATTATCTGTTAAATTAATAACATCAATTTGTTTTTCAACTATTTTTTTGGTTTCAGGATCCATAAATTTTCTGGTTTCTTGGGAAAATGAAACTTTATAATCTTTTGTTTCTTTAAACCATTTCATAATGTCATCCATTATGGTTTTTAAATCTTGTTCTGATTTTGCTACTATTCTTTTAAAGGCCATATGCTTGTAATTGTTTAATTGTATCTTCTGTGTTTACGTGTAAAATCCCTTTTCCTCCTTGTGACCTCCATTGTTCAATATTGTCTGGTCTATCATCGATAAGTATTGAATTTTTTCGAGAATAATTTTGTTTTTTATTTGCTGCTGCTAAAATTAATTTGATGCCAGGTAAATTGTTTTTCATCCACAATCTTTTTCCTAATCTTGATTCATTATTTCTTGAAGGAGCAGACAATATAATAGGTTCATATTTTTTGATATAATCCCATAGTTGTTTTCCGTCTTTCATCCAAGGAATACCAACCCAAAATTTAACACCATTTTCTTTATCAATAAAGTTCCAAAATT
>Ga0315900_10013138_pt1 | contig 10098 bp, 29 predicted proteins | sample LakEriMetagenome_FD_203521 | JGI IMG/M metagenome (GOLD analysis project Ga0315900, IMG submission 203521) | Freshwater fungal communities from buoy surface, Lake Erie, Ohio, United States - Buoy 12 MA114 | ecosystem: Environmental > Aquatic > Freshwater > Lake > Lake biofilm | place: USA: Lake...
GGTATATCATACATAATACGGCATATATACCGTATACGCATATGCGCATAAGTACAGTAATGGGGCCTTACGGGGCCCCACCACTGCACGCACACACTAACTGTTAATTACTTGGCAGCCTCAACATGCGCTGCCATTTCGGCCACAACCTTGGTGGCCAACTTAAGCTGGCGCGCGCTGTTGGGATTCACAGGGCGACCGCGTTTGCCCGTACCTTTGCTCTGCAACTTCAATTGACGTGCGCTATCAGGATTCACTGGGCGACCGCGTTTCACCTCACCATTTGCACGACGCTCAGCCATCAATGCGAGGCGCTTCTGACGGTCGCTGGTCGGGTTCACAGGGCGGCCACGACGCTTTGCCTCAGCAGCAACCGCAATCACCTGTTCCACTTCAGTTACCACGATGTTCTTGCTCTTCTTGCTCATGACTTTGTTGTTTGTTGTTTGTTTTGCTTGCAACCTTACTCCCTAAATATACGACCTATATACTATAGGCCTAATGTTTAACATGACGCTCACATGACCATTTTAGTGACCTTAAATGTAATGCTCGTACCATAGTTGCTAGTATTGATTACCTGAAACCCAAGGCTCCAACCCGCAGGTTGCAATATAGCATCATACCTAGCTACCAACTGATTAGCAGCAGCAATGCTACGTGCACTATCCTTGACCAACCAAAACTTCATTTTGCGGCCGTTCTTCAATGGGTGCGAAAATGTACGCACACATTCAACACCGTGTTCCTTACGGAACGCATCACGAATGTAATCTGCCAGACCAAATGCTTCATGGTAGAAGTTCTGCGTGGCCTTGTACTTGGTTGCTGCTTTGTTCATGTGCGTGCGTTTTAACTTGTGCGCTAAAGATACGTACTATATACTACAAGCCTAGCTTATAAGATGAAGTTGATATTACATTTAGTTCTGGGTAAGCACAACAATAGCCTGACACATTGTGCCGGCTTTTCAATTTCTTATTATGTTCCAACTTCACCGTTTTTTGAACTCTGTTGTATTCCTATTCGCCGTAGCCTTTACCTACACCAGGTAGGATTTGTTTCCAAGTTCTATTATACATATGCGAAGAGGAGGTTAGATTTGGCTCACACCAACCGCCCTACCACCACACACTATCAACGATACAACCAATCCTTCTTCCTTAGTCGCAAATTCACGCACCAAGGTATTGGTATCCACTTTAACCTCGTTTACGAAGTAAATACCGTTGGTTTCATATAGCTCGGTGGCACCATCTAACAGCTCATAGGTTTCTTGTACGCTATGAACCGAATCACGCAGTACCTGTTTGGTGCGGTTGTCCCACAAAATCAAGCTCAAAGTTTTCATGTGTGTGTTTTTACGTGTGAGCTAAATGTACGAACTATATACTATAGGCCTAATAGCCTATATGAAGTCTATATTACGGAACAATGACTTCAATCAAACGCTCATCCGTGGGAGACCCGTAAATGGTGATTTCATAGTTGGGGTCCGCCCCCTCATAAATCACCGCATCGATCAATTCCCGGAGCGTGCTGAATGTTTTCGTGTAATAGGGGTTATTGATACCGTACTTTTTCATGTGTGTGCGTTTTTTCTTATACTGTAAAGATAATAACTACAAACTATAGGCCTAGTTTTTTTATATGAAGTTTTTATTACTTGAAATTCTGCGATTTTATGCGGTTCTTCGCAGATATTTGTATATCTTTTTTACTATAGTGTGGAGGGGGTGGGGAGAGGCGCGATTTTTTTACCTAACACAAATCACACCACCACACTACCCCACAACTTTCCACCCGCGTTTATAAAACTCCATCATCGCGGGTTTCACTATACTACGGGTTTCCACATATTCACATTTTAGTAACATAAAACAAAACACTAACCTTACCCCATGTATTTTTAACTACCTTATAAGTAAGGTCCCATCCTTTTTCCTTAACTTCAGAACCATAATCCATAATGAACCTTTCAGCCATGTTCTCGATATTATGTGGTGTGCCATAAAACTTCATTTTACGGCCACCCCCAACAGGTTCAGAATAAGTACGCTTATATACCAATTCCTCACCTCCAAATTCCTTAAACCTACCACGTACCCCATCAGCCACAATCATAGCCTCATTATAAAAGCTTTGTTCTGTCTTAAAGTCGTATGCTGTTTTCATGTGTGTGTGTTTTTTCTTATGTACTAAAGATACGACCTATATACTATAGTCCTAGTGGTTGGGTTCACGTTCACATGAAGTTTATTCTGAGTAATACCGCTTCATCTTAATAAAATCAATCAACCCATAAACTCCCGTACTACGTCTTCCCCCCTCAATCCACCGCTTCCAATCACATTCTTGGTGTTTTGTAGTTTTGAAGAATTCTTCAAGTGTAGGTTCTAGCCATTTCTTGAATTCTTCCATTGTCATATTTTCAGGCTCCATGTATATGGTGTTCATTTTTTCTCCCTAAACTCCAACACAAACTCCAACACCACAATAATAATATACACTGTTGCTAAAACAGGAATTAATGTGGGGTATTGTTTATGAACTTCACTATTCCACACCAGGTAAAACATGATAATTGCAACAATGTCTTTCATATGTGTGTTTTTAATTTTCTTGTGTACTGAAGATACGTACTATAAGTTAGAGGCCTAGTATTTGTATATGACGTTTTTATTACTTTGGAGTTATAATTATATCTACTCCCAACACCGTTTCCATTTCTGTTATGTCTTCTAGTGTTAGGTTATACATTCCACTTATCATTAGGTATGTTTCATCCACGTCCTTACCTAACAATGAAGCCATATTCTCTACTGTTGAGTTTTGTTCATTTAACACAGCACGAATCCGTTTAGCAATGTCTATGTTCTTACTAATAAACTTACGTGTTTCAGGTTTAACACGTGAACGTGCGCGTTCTGTAATGCTTATTTCGTGTTGGTTACTCATTTTTTCACTTTGGTAATGATTGTAACATGCTATGATAATAGTGAAGGGAGAGACAAGGCTACGTTTCAAGACCGTTACATCTTGCTTATGGCGCCACACGGTTTACGCCTTGCTCTCCCCCACACTACTTAGATTCAGTATGTTTAATTAGGGTTGCGAGTAGATGATTATAGTCTCCACGTGTACATTCCTGGATTACTACATCAACCTCCTCTTTACTCCATCCCTGCTTATGTGCAGTACGTTGAAATGCCCCCATCAAACCAAACGCATTACCATCTAGTCCTACTAGTTTCATTTTTACTTTTTTCATGGTTCCGTTTTTATTTAATCAACCTTTACCTTACTAAAATCTACAAACCGTCGTTTCCCGTCTTGCAGTGTGTAGTTGAATTTACTATATGACCCATCCTCGTACTCAATAGAAATCACATCTTGTTTGGTAAGTACCTCCAACATGTCGATTGCTACCTTGAGTTGGATTTTATTTTGTTTAGCCATTGTGTGCGTTTTTGATTTGGTCAAGAATTCGATTTATTTTCTTAATAACCCGGTAATACCATACTCCTATCGCTACTGTTACCAATGTAATTGTTCCAATAAAAATCCAAATAGCTAGTTCTGTATTCATTATTATTATTTTACGAGTTCAATGTTACATGTCTCAATCCAAACACTACCACCATTCATATCCTCAATCCACACCACATCATCCTCAACCAGATTTACAGTGGTAATAAAGCCATTGTAAATAACAGCCTCAAAGTTTTTGGTAATGTGGCCATTAAATGCATAGTGATCATTATCACTAATCACCCTAACTTTGTCTCCGACCTTGTACATGTGTGTGTTTTAATTTGTGAGCGAAAGATAAGTACTATATACTATAGGCCTAGTAAGTGAGATGACCTTTATATTATTTTACCTCTTGGAGCTTGTATTTCTTACCATCAATCTCGACTACTCGCCCTTCGCAAGTAGGCTGTTTCTTAGTACGAGCATTGAATTCTGCTTCGGTAAGTTGCTTGCCATTCAACCACCACTCCTTAGAACCATCCGCCCATTCACAAGCAGGACCGTCTTCGCGATGGAGTTTACCATTCTGGTACCAAGACTTATCACCATTCGCCCATTCAAAGGACGGGCCGTCTTCGCGATGAAATTGGCCATTCCTGTACCAAGACTTAGTACCATCCGCGCCTTCATAAGCAGGTCCTCCTTCGCGATGGTATTTATTATTCCTGTACCAAAACTTAGTACCATCCGCCCATTCAATGGCAGGACCGTGCTCGTTGTGAAGTTGGTCTTGTTCGTTGTACCACTTAATGGTATCGTTGTTGTCTACTGTTACTTTGTACGTTTTCATGTTTTTAATTTTATAGGATAAAGATACGAACTATAAACTATAGGCCTAACTTTTAAAATGACGTTCATATTACCCTTTCCTCTTACTATACCTATCAGGTAATAGAAAAAACGTAATCAACAAAATTAATAATATGATTTGATGTATCATTACTATTCGGAATGTTCATTATATGTTTGGTACTCGTGATGTACAGGAGCAAACATTTGTTCTGCCTCATAATAGAAGCGAAAGAACGCATCTTGTTGTTCCTCGCTAAGGCTACGAATATTGTTCTTCATGTACTGTACCGTTTCAAGTATACCCATGTTCTTTTCATAGGCGAGGTCAGTAATGATTGTTACGGCTTTTGTGGTATTCATGTGCGTTTTTATTTATACCTAAAGATACGAACTATAAACTATAGTCCTAATTTTTAAGGTGACTTTTATATTACTGAGTGATAGGGTTGGGGCCCCAATTGAGCCCCTTCCCCATCACACACACATATTGTTATGCTACTGCCTTGGCGAGCTTCTGCTGTCGCGCACTATTCGGATTCACGGGGCGACCACGTTTGCCTGTGCTCACACTGCGCAGTTGCAATTTCTGTTGTCGCTTACTGTTCGGATCAGTGGGGCGACCACGCTTCAGTTCACCCGCTTCACGACGTTCTGCCAGCAACGCGAGGCGCTGTTGACGTGCACTGCTCGGGTCTACGGGGCGACCGCGCTTAGCCTTGATTTCCAGTTCCACTGCTGCTACTTCGATGCTCTTCTTCTTGCTCATTGTTGTTTGGTTTTTGGTTTTTAATTTTCTTGTGACCTAAAGATACGAACTACTAACTACAGTCCTAGTTTTTAAGATGACGTTTAGATTACTTAAAAAGGCTCAAACCACCGCGACGACGAGTTGCGAAATATTTCCGTGAACGAGCTGCCTTACGATATGAGGCACCCTTTTGAATGAATTTGGGGCGCTTTCCGTTATGTCCCGAGAACTTACCATGACGATATGCTGCGCATACCTTAACAGTATTGCCATTCCCGCTCGGAGCCCAGAATTGGGCATTCACGTTCAGGCTCATGATGCTCAGTGCGGCTCCTACAATCAGCTTTTTCATTTGTGTGTGTTTTTTTATTTGAATTAAAGATACTAACTATAAACTATAGGCCTAATGTTTGAGATGACGTTCAAATTACTTTAACTGGGGTTTTAGAAATAAACTCAAACACTTTATCACACGTTTCCTCATCAGGAACCTCCCCGCTCTCTAGATAGGTAATTTCTGTGTCGATAATATCACCACAATCATCAATTGTGTCTGTCAATAGAACCAACGTACCATCATCCAATTTCACAGTGTAAAATTCACGAGTAACGGCTGTTTCGGTTGCGCGGTTTACGATTTCCATTTGTTGTTAATTTTCTTGTGAGCTAAAGATACGAACTATAAACTATAGGCCTAATACTTTAGATGACTTTTGGATTACTTGAATTAAGAATTTCCAAACATTTAGGACAACCTACTTCTGTCACACCTTCAATCCTAGCCCAATTAGTAGCCAAAGCTGGAGTGCCACATAAATTACCATTACTAGATTTATAGGCATGTGCTGTGTTTCCCCACACATTACCTTTGTTTCCATAAATGGAGAACTCTTTACTCAATTGATTGATACTAATGTTTTTCATCATTGTTGTTGTGATTTACGAATTGGACATTGTTCAAGACTTGCAATAGCATTATGCAACTTCCATACTATGTTTGTGATATGTTCAAGTTCATGTCCGCGTTCTTCATTATTTTCATCATCCCATTCATCTAGGTTAATAAACATATCCTGAATAGAAGTGCCATGACTAGGTGAATGAATATCATTAGTGTGAGACCAATAATGAATCTCATTTACTAATGCTTGAATTACTCGAAGTTGGAAATCAGTTGGTTTTGCCATGGTTAATTACTAGTTAGTTTAAGTATACCTTCCTTCCTATCAAAGTACTGGATAACATACTCATCGAGGTTTTTGAGGATTTCTATTGTTTGCTCAGCTGTGAATTCTTCCTCACCAAAACGATTCTTGAGCACTTTACCATCGATTAGAACTACATTGGAGTCCATCATCATTGAGGTCATGTAGTTGCGGTAGTTCATTGTTGTTCAAATAATTGAATAGGTTCATCATCTTCCTGTCCCAACAGCAAATCATTATTTTCTAAGAAGTACCACAGACGCTCCAAAAGCAACCCAATTCGTACTCCTTCCAACAAATCACTGTCGGTTTTACCTTCAGCTTTTGCTTCGGCTACCTTAATTATAGCATAATCAATATTATCACGAGCCTCATCACGTTTACCTTCAGCCAACAATTGTTTGGCGTACAGGTAATAGTCATTAACTGTTTTGGGCTTGAAAATCTTACGCATGTGTGTTTTTTAATCTTATGAGCTAAAGATACGAACTATAAACTATAGGCCTAATACTTTAGATGACCTCTATATTACTCTTTATTAAGGGCTCTTAAACATTTAGATTCCCACATACCTGAGCCGAAACAGCACACCGCCATTATGTTAGGTACAAATTTCACTTCTTTATAATTACTTCTGTTACATCTACACCACGACGAATATCAGCCAACCTGAATTGAATCTCACGAGCTTGTTTCATCAAATCATACAGCATAGTTTCAACAAATGGGTTGCATTGTGCTGCTTTACTATGTGCTGCTTTCAAATGTCGAATCATAAATTCGAGGCTGTCTTGCGTTTGCATCAGTTCCTCCCTCATTTGTTCAGCAGTGCTCATGTGTGTTGTTTTATTTGTACCTCGGGCCGGAGTCGAACCGGCACGGGCGTTGCGGCCCAAGGGATTTTAAGTCCCTCATGTCTACCAATTTCATCACCGAGGCATATTGGGAGTGACCAAGGCCATTGTAGGTCAAAGGGGATCCATTGCCGGCCGAGCAACCTCTTTTTACTCCCATTAATTTCAATGAACTTTCTTATACCTAAAGATACGAACTATAAACTATAGTCCTAATTTTTTAGATGACTTTTAAATTACTCTTCAAGGCGTTCAATCTCATATACAATTTCCTCACACATATCTTTCAAGTTCCGATATGCTTGTTGTTCGTATTGGTTAAGATCAAGATCTGCTTTTGTATCAGCTTTAACCAATGCTTCGAGAATTTGTCGCATAGCCGACACGGTGTTCTCGAACATACAATATGACATATTTGGTCCCCTCATGGTTTTATTAGGCTTGGTTAATCATTTTGTGACGAACACCACTCAGAAGTGCAACTGCTCCGGCCATGCAAATAACGTAAGCAACCATTTGTTTGTGTGTTTTTAATTTTCTTGTGACCTAAAGATACTAACTATAAACTACAGTCCTAATATTTTAGATGACCTTTAAATTAACTTTCTTGGGGGTTATTATTTTTATCCTTTTTACGGCTATAAACCTTACCCGAAGGTCGCACCTTTTGAATCATTTTTCTGCGAATGATTTGGGCAACATGGCGTTCCGATAAGCCATCAATGTTATTGGTCTTACGGGAAGCCATCGTTGGTGGCAATGCGAAAACTACTGAGTAAATTCCAGATACTGAAGCATTAGATGCCCCATGCAGAGTGCGCCAAAAAGCGCTGAGGCACCTCGCAAAAGAACCTTTGCCATCTTACTCTCCACAATGTTGGCGCACTCCCACAGTGAGCCACAAACAAAGGAGCAGTATAGGATTTCGTTCGTGTAGTTCATCTTGCGTGGGTTCAACAAAGCCGCCCAAGGCTTAAAGACCTAAATTCCGAAAAGCACTGCCACCAACAACCACTTGCCGCCATGCCCTCAACACAGGCCAACGCTCGCACGGCGGCAAGTTCAACGGTTTTATTTATTCTTAATAATACGTTGGTACAAAATCATCGCAGTAAATGCATAGGCAGCAGCAGGCCAATTTTCATAATAAGCACTAATCACTGTACCTACTCCACACACAATAAATCCAAAGATATTAAGACTATGTGACATTGTTTTTATTGTTTAGTGAGGATTAAAAATACGAAGGAAACTCTGTTGACGCTTACGAAAATGTCGACGCATGGATGGATGTGAACGACCTTTCACTAGTTTACGACCCCGTGGTACATACTTATGACGTTTACCCGTTTCACCCGTAAACTTACCATAACCATAAGCAGCACACACATATTTACCTCGTCCATTATGCCACTGGGCTTTCATTTGTGCTTGACTAAAAAGCGGAGCTACAGCTACAACTCCAATCAAAATCCATTTTTTCATGTGAATATATTTTTAATTTTCTTGTGACCTAAAGATAATAACTATAAACTATAGACCTAGTTTTTAAGATGAAGTTCGTATTAAGGCTTACAGGGCATTTATGATTTGTTTAAGCTTAGATGCTTGAAACTTATCAATGTTTAGATTTTTTATTTCACGTTCGATTTGTTCGAATGCCTTTTCCATGCCGTCATTCTCAAAGACATTCATAACACGTTTACCTGATTCCTCAAAGTTAACTTTACTACCAATAAACGAGATTGAACATCCTATTTTAATGTTTTTGGGGTTATAGTTGTTATTTTTACTTCCCCCTTTTAGAATAGTACCGAATCGTTTACGGTCACCAACTTTATTGATGCGTTCTGCCTGTTCACGAGGCATAACTTGTACTGTATTTCCTGTTTTATGGTTAATGATATTGATAAAACCATATTTCTCTTGTGAGGAACAAGAAACACATTCTTTAAAACCTAACTTAACCCTGGCGTCGGGGATATGTTGACCACAGGTACAGTTCATTAAAGTTCGATAAGTTTATATTTCTTTCCATCAATCTCAACTACTCGACCATCACAACTAGGTTGTTTCTTGGTGCGAGCATTAAATTGTTCTTCGGTAAGATATTCATCATTAAGGTACCAAGACTTAGCACCATTCGCACATTCAATAGCAGGACCGTCTTCGCGGTGACGTTCACCATTAAGGTACCACTCCTTAGTACCATTCGCACCTTCATAAGCAGGGCCGTCTTCGCGATGGCATTTACCATTAAGATACCAATACTTAGTACCATTCGCATGTTCAATGGCAGGACCGTCTTCGCGATGGCGTTGATCATTAAGGTACCAAGACTTACCACCATCTGCCCATTCAATAGCAGGACCATGCTCATTATGAAGTTGGCCTTGCTCGTTGTACCATCGTTTGATACCTACATCGTCTTCTATAGTTACTTTGTACGTTTTCATGTTTTTAATTTTATAGGATAAAGATACGTACTATAAATTAGAGGCCTAATCTTTAAGATGAAGTTTATATGACTTATCTTCCTGATGTTTAATAAAATACTTAACACCTACATCCTTATGTGGTGGTTCCATATCACCAGGTGTGAGATGTTTGTTGTAGAAGTTTATTGCTTCCTGTTCTGTTTCAAAATTACCAAAACAAAACTGTTCAAAATTATCATGATTAATGAATCGGCGATGAATTTCGTAGCTCACAACTTTGTTCCTTTATATTTACTGTTGATTTCCCTATAAAATGCTTTACCTGAAGAAATCGTATCTGTTGAGAACCGTTTGTAATCATTCAAATCTACGTTCTCAAAACGATATACATTGTTATTTTTGAACCTGATTGTTAATCGTTTTTCCTTAAAGTTATAGACCGAAGATACAATTGTTGAGGAATTGTACATTCGGGTTTCGGTATCCTGTGGTTCAGCCATTATTTTTCATATACTACTACATATCGT
>Ga0315900_10013139_pt1 | contig 10098 bp, 8 predicted proteins | sample LakEriMetagenome_FD_203521 | JGI IMG/M metagenome (GOLD analysis project Ga0315900, IMG submission 203521) | Freshwater fungal communities from buoy surface, Lake Erie, Ohio, United States - Buoy 12 MA114 | ecosystem: Environmental > Aquatic > Freshwater > Lake > Lake biofilm | place: USA: Lake...
CGGAACTGCGCGATACCTTCCGCGCACTCTGCTACGTCGACGAGGTGAAGACCGTGGTGATCACGGGCGCCGGCGGCAACTTCTGTTCCGGCGGCGACGTGCACGAGATCATCGGCCCGCTCACCCGCATGAACATGAAGGAGCTGATGGTCTTCACGCGGATGACGGGCGATCTGGTGAAAGCCATGCGGGCCTGCCCGCAGCCCATCATCTCCGCGATCGACGGCATCTGCGTGGGCGCGGGCGCGATCATCGCGATGGCAAGCGACATGCGCTACGGCACGCCCCAGGCGAGCGTCGCCTTCCTGTTCACGCGCGTGGGCCTTGCCGGCTGCGATATGGGCGCCTGCGCGATCCTGCCGCGGATCATCGGCCACGGCCGCGCCTCGGAACTGCTCTACACGGGCCGCTCCATGAGCGCAGACGAGGGCGACCGCTGGGGTTTCTTCAATGCCATTGTCGAGGCCGAGTTGCTGCAGGAGACCGCGCAGCAGTCTGCCGCGCGCCTCACCCGCGGGCCGACCTTCGCGCACGGCATCACCAAGACCATGCTCCACCAGGAGTGGAACATGGGCATCGATCAGGCCATCGAGTCCGAGGCGCAGGCGCAGGCGATCTGCATGCAGACCGAGGATTTCCGCATCGCCTACGAGGCCTTTGTGGCCAAGCAGAAGCCTGTTTTCACGGGGAAATGAGATGAGCGACCTGAGCTTCCTCGACTGGCCCTTCCTGGAGCCGCGCCACCGCGAGCTCGCCCTGTCCCTCGACGCCTGGGCCTCAGGCGCATTGGCCGAAGGCAGGATCGACCACCATGACACCGACAATGCCTGCCGCACGCTGGTTCGCTTGCTGGGTGATGGTGGCTGGCTCACGCACGCCGCACGGGACCCGGACGACGCCCGCTCGAAACTTGATGTGCGCGCGCTCTGCCTGATCCGCGAAACCCTCGCGCGCCACGATGCGCTCGCCGATTTCGCCTTTGCGATGCAGGGGCTCGGCAGCGGCGCGATCTCGCTCTTCGGCAGCGCCAGCCAGCAGCAGGAATTCCTGCCGGGAGTGCGCGAAGGCCGCAAGATCGCCGCGTTTGCACTCTCCGAGCCGGATGCAGGTTCCGACGTCGCCGCCATGGCCACTACCGCACGCCGCGAAGGTGATCACTTCGTGCTGGACGGCGAGAAGACGTGGATCTCGAATGGCGGCATCGCGGATTTCTATACGGTATTCGCGCGCACGGGCGAGGCGCCCGGTGCCAAGGGGCTCTCGGTTTTCGTGGTGGACGCGAACACGCCTGGCCTCGAGATCGCCGAGCGCATAGAGGTGATCGCACCGCATCCGCTCGCGCGACTGCGCTTCAACGACTGTCGCGTGAGCGCGGATCGCCTGCTGGGCAAGCAGGGCGATGGCTTCCGCATCGCGATGTCCGTGCTTGATGTGTTCCGCTCCACCGTCGGTGCGGCCGCGCTTGGCATGGCGCGTCGCGCGCTGGATGAGGCGCTGCGCCACAGCAGTTCACGGCAACTCTTCGGCGCCCCGCTTTCGGATCTGCAACTCACGCAAGCAGCGATCGCCGACATGGCGCTCGCCGTGGATGCGAGCGCGCTGCTTGTCTATCGCTCCGCGTGGACCAAGGACTGCGTGGCGGAGCGCGTGACACGTGAAGCCGCGATGGCCAAGCTCTTCGCCACGGAATCCGCGCAGCAGGTGATCGACGCTGCGCTGCAACTCTTTGGCGGCCTCGGCGTGAAGAGCGGCATGCCGGTGGAACGTCTCTACCGCGAGATCCGGGCGCTGCGCATCTACGAGGGTGCGAGCGAGGTGCAGAAGCTGGTGATCGCGCGGCAGACGCTCGCACGGGGCGGTTGATGCGGCCCTCAGAAGGCCTCCACCCGCAACACAACTGATTCCGGAGGAACACACGATGCGCATACTCCAACCCGCAGGCTGGCCGCGCCCAAAGGGCTACGCCAACGGCATCGAAGCCACGGGCCGACTGGTCATCGTCGGCGGCCAGATCGGCTGGGACGAGACCGAAACCTTCCAGAGCGATGACTTCGTCGAACAGGTGCGCCAGACACTCATGAACACGCTCGCCGTGCTGGCCGAAGCCGGCGCCGGTCCCGAGCATGTGGTGCGTATGACCTGGTACATCACGGACCGCAGCGAATACCTTGCACGGGGGCGCGAGATCGGCGCCGTTTACCGTGAACTCATGGGCAAGAACTTTCCTGCCATGGCGATGGTGCAGGTGGTGGCGCTGATGGAGGTACGCGCGAAGGTCGAGATCGAGACAACGGCGGTTGTACCCTGACCCTCACGAACAGCTATCCGCTGCTGTCTGGCTGCTGCTGCGTGCTGTTAGACTTTGCCGCGCCCGCAGGGACGAGCGCTAGGGCGTCGGTGGAGGAACGGTAATGGCGAAGATCGTCGGCGTAGGCCTGGGAAAAACAGGCACGTCCACGCTGGGAGCAGCCTGTCGCCTGTTGGGGTTCTCACACAAGACGCACGATCCGAAACTCTTCGACGAACTGCATCGGGGCAACAAGCTCGCCTGTATGGACGAGGTTTCCCGCTTCGAGAGTTTTGATGATTTCCCCTGGAATCTCCTCTACCGCGATATAGACCGACGTTATCCCGGGTCGCTGTTCATCCTCACGGTGCGACAGGACCCGGAAACCTGGTATCGCTCGCTCTGCGCCCACTGGGAACGCACAGGCGACAGTCTCGCGAAACGGCATGCCTACGGGTATCCGTCGCCCCTCGGTGAGCGGGAGCACCATATTGCGCTGTACGAGCGGCACAATGCAGAGGTGGCCGAGTGGTTTACGGACCGGCCAGCGCAGCTACTGACAGTATGCTGGGAGTCGGGGCACGGCTGGAAAGAGCTCTGCGAGTTCCTCTCGAGGCCGCTGCCCAACCGGGCATTTCCGCACGCGAATCGTACGCCGCCAGCCCTGACCACGCTGGCGAGCTGAGGAAAAACGGATGCAGAGTATCTCCCTGGCCAGCGCACTTACCTGGCGGCAGAAGCTCACCGGGGAGCATCCGCTCTTCAGGATGAAAATGCCTGCAGGCACTGCCGAATCCGCCCGTGTGAAGCAGTTGCGCGCACAGGCCACGAGCTACCGCGTAAAGCCCAGCAAATACTCCATGACCATGCTCGAAATGGGCGTGCTGTGCGAACTGCTGGAGCGCTTCAGACCGGACACGGTGGTCGAATTCGGATGCGGGGTATCGACCGAACTGTTGCTCGCTTACCAGACGCGGCACGGCTATCCACGTCGCATCCTGAGTTTTGATCAGGCCGCGGAATACATTGATGAGCTGAAGAGCAGGCTGAAGATAGCCGAACAGACCGAGCCGGGTGGGCTGCAGATCATTCACGCACCACTGACCACCGTCGAGTTCGGCGGCCAGTCACTGCGATTCTACGATCCCACGGTAATGGCAACGGCGCTCGAGCCCCTGCGTGGTGCAGTGAATCTCTTTCTGGTAGACGGCCCCTCGGGGGGCGGCTGGAACAGGTTGCTGGCTGGCATGATCGCCGCAAGCTGGGGCGCGCAGGATGCGAATCTCGTGCTGCACGACGCACTGCGTGACTGGGAGCTCGGTTGCGCCACCGTGTGGGAGTCGCTGGGGCTGACGAGATCGACCGAGGTCTTTCCCTACGGGCACGGGATGCTGCACGCAGCAGTGCAGACGCAGGGTACTGCGCTCGAGAGTGGTTTCAGCGCACAGACGCTGACCGCAACGCGTGCCTTTTCTGCCAAAGGAGATGCGATTTCTCTCGCTGAGGCAATCGATGCAGCCAACGGCATCGTGTCTCACGGGGGCCGCAGACAGGTGCCTGTTGCAGCACGCACGCTTGAACAGTTACCCGCCACCCAGGTGTTCTCGGCACCCGACCAGCGTTTCCGTCTGCAGAAGCCGCGCAATCTCGATCGGCTGAGCGCCACGCATCGGGAGCGGCTGTATATGCGCGATGTCGTCGATACGTTACCGGGAGGCAAGCTCTGGCGCATGGGCGGGGTCGTGCTCACGGGTCGCTCGCAGATTCTGTGCGGCGACGGGGTCGTGGCAGAGAACATGGAAGGCGAATACAGCTGGCAGGGGCTGGTGAAGCGCGGCAAGGGCTGGGAGCTGGAGCTCGATCGGGAGCTCGATATCGTCGAGCGACCGACCCTGATCATCGAGAAGCATGGCGTGAAGAACTACGCGCTGTGGTGGATGGAGGTGCTTCCGCGGGTGTACTTCGCCTACCGGCGTGCGGCGAAAGCACCCCGCCACATCCTTCTGAACGAATCCGCACAGCTCGATGATGCGACGCGGCGCTTCCATGAAGAGACACTCCGTCTCGTCGCCGGTGATGACGTGGAAATCAGCTACGCCAGCCGGGACACGCTCGTGATGGACGCCTGGCTTGCGAATGTGAGCCATTTTTCGCGCTCCAAAACCCGCTGGAATGCCCATACGCGCGAGTTCCGCGACTTCGTGCTTTCAGCCTGCGCCTCGCGTATCGCAGCAAGCCGGTGGCGGGACGCAACGCACCGCAAACTCTTCGTGATGCGGCAGGACTCGCATGCGCGTCGCCTGTCCAACCCTGACGCCCTGCTGGAAGCGCTGGACAAACGTCACTTCTTCCCCGTCACGCCCGGGGAGCTGGAGTGGATCGATCAGATCGCCCTTTTTGCACGCGCCCATATCGTCGCCGGAGTGCATGGCGCAGGGCTGCTCAATCTGCTGTGGTGCGCTCCGGGCACGCAGTTCGTGGAAGCCTTCACACCGCCGACGCTCAACCGCAATACGTTCCGGCATATCGCCTCGCAACTTGATCTGCCGTATCGCGTCTATGTCGAAGACGAATCGCGCGTCGTGAACAATCCGAACGGCAGCGACACCATCACCCTGGATATCGATGTGCCCAGATTCGTGTCACTGCTCGACGAAGCTATCGCGGCACGTCGGCACGAGCGCAGTTGGTGGCCGCGCATGCAGCGAAACATGGGCTATTGAGCGCGGGAGCTGAAGAGCCGGTGTGCGGGAAGCGCTATCGCCAGCACCGCCACAGCCACCAGGCTCTCCCTCGGCGCGCCGATCACCACGCCCGCCAGCAAAGCCAACCCTCCCAGCAGCACCAACCAGGTGCTCCAGGGATACCACCACGCCCGGAACGGACGCGGCAGTTCCGGGTGGCGCCGTCGTAACACCAGCAGCGACACAAATCCGCCCACATAGGTGAAGACAGCAAAAAAAGCCCCTATCCCCAGCATCAGATTCAGCACGCCACCCGAGGCAAAGACCAGAGCCAGCGCCGCAGCTGCCACACAGAGTAGTGCTGGCGTGGGCGTTCCACGCGGGTTCACGTCCGCGAGTCGCCCGGGCAAAAGGCCATCAGAGGCCATCGCATGCGCGATTCGGGAGGACACCATCAGCGTCCCTCCCAACAACGGCAACAGAGAAAGTGCTGCGATGCCGGTGACCAGCGTCGCCCCGCCTTCGCCCAGCCAACGGCGCGCGGCATCTGCCACGGGCAGGGGTGAGGCCGCGAGATCCTCGAACGGCAGTACGCGCAGGAGCGCGAGGTTCATCAGCAGGTAAATCAGGATCACCAACAACAGGCCACCGAGGATCGCTCGCGGTGGGTTGCGAGCCGGGTCGCGATCCTCGCCCGTGAAGTAGATGCCGCCCGCCCAACCGTCGTAGGCACCCAGCACCAGTTGCATCGCAAGCACGACGGCAACAGCGCCGGGCAACGTCATATCGCGGCTCTCCGTGAGAGCCGGTGGCGCAGCCGGTGCAAGGAACAGCAGCCCAGCAATCACGCCGAGGAACAGCAGGGCCTTCACCGAAGCGCCTACCTGTTCCACCACGCTGCCGAGCCTGACGCCGCGCCACTGCACCGCCGTGAACACGGCGATGGCGAGCACGGCGAGCGGGGTTTTCCACGGCTGCAGCGTGGGCCACAGCAGCCCTGCAAACTCCGCAAAGCCCAGAGCCGCGAAGGCTGAGCTGCTGCAGGTCGAGAACACGTCCGCCCAGCCGAACAGAAACCCCGCCCGGTCGCCCATCGCGTGGCGTGCATACACGTAAACGCCGCCAGAGCGGGCGATGCTGGTAGCAAGATCCGCGTAAGACGAGGCGGCGAGCAGCGCGTAGAGCCCGCCCAGCACCCAGAGCATGAGCGTCACCGAGGGTGAGCCGGCGTGATCCGCAACTACCGCAGGCGAGCGCAGGATGCCGAGGCCTACAGTGCCGCCGATCACCACAGCAAGCCCGAAGCCGGCGCCGAGGACGCGGAGCAGTTCGCCGTGGGGGTAGGCTGCAGGGGATGTCTTCACGATGGTCCTTGCGCGGCGAATGTCTTTGGAGCGGGGCGGGCATTCACAGCCTGTTGTCGCGGGCCTGGCCCGCCACCCGGATTCAGCAACAGTGTGACAACGGATGCGGGAGCGGACCATGCCCCCGACCCCAGACTGCTGGAGGGGCCACGCCCCGACCGGCAAGATTCCCCGACACAAACTCTCCCCGTGCGCGCACAGGCTACTGCACTATTCGCACTACACGCCCGCGCACGAAAGGAGTCTCCCGTGGCCATCTCCGTTTTCGATCTATTCAAGATCGGCATCGGCCCCAGCAGTTCCCACACAGTGGGCCCGATGCGGGCGGCGCGGCTCTTCGTCATGCGCCTCGAGAGCGACAGCCAACTCGCACAAACCAGCCGCATCCAGTGCGAGCTCTTCGGCTCGCTTGGCGCTACCGGCAAGGGCCACGGCAGCGACAAGGCTGTTCTGCTCGGGCTCTCGGGCCACGAACCCGACACGGTCGAGGTCGACAGCATCGACTCCCAACTCGCGGCCATCCGCAGCGAGGGCACGCTGCTCGCCGCAGGCAGGCACAGCATCCGCTTCGATGAAAAAACCGATCTCCTGTTCAACCGCAAGGACACCCTGCCCTTCCACCCCAACGGTATGACGCTGCGTGCATTCGACACGGCAGGGATCATTTTCGCGGAGCGCTCCTATTACTCCGTGGGTGGCGGCTTCGTGGTGAGCGAGGAAGTCGCCGCAGATGGCGCAAAGCACAAGCGCATCGCACCCGACGCCACCACACTGCCCCTGCCCTTCCACAGCGGCAGCGAGTTGCTCGCGATGGCACGCGAGCAGCCGGGCGGCATCGCCGGAGTGATGCGCGTGAACGAGCGCCACTGGCGCAGCGACACCGAGATCGACACGGGCCTGATGCGCATCTGGGACGTGATGCAGGCCTGTGTGCGGCGGGGCTGCAGCGTGGAGGGCGTACTGCCCGGCGGCTACAAGGTGAAGCGTCGTGCACCTGGCCTGTTGAAGGCGCTCACCTCGAACCCCGAGGCTGCGCTGCGCGACCCGCTGCAGGTGCTCGACTGGGTGAACCTATACGCGCTCGCCGTGAACGAGGAAAACGCGGCAGGCGGGCGCGTGGTCACGGCACCCACCAACGGTGCGGCGGGCATCGTGCCGGCTGTGCTGCACTACTACAGCCGCTTCGTGCCGGGCGCGAGTGATGCAGGCATCGTCGACTTCCTGCTGACAGCAGGGGCCATTGGCATTCTCTACAAGGAAAACGCCTCGATTTCAGGCGCGGAGGTGGGCTGCCAGGGCGAGGTGGGCGTGGCCTGCTCGATGGCGGCGGGCGCGCTGTGTGCCGTGCTCGGCGGCACACCGGAGCAAGTGGAAAACGCCGCGGAAATCGGCATGGAACACCACCTAGGCCTCACCTGCGACCCCGTGGGCGGGCTGGTGCAGATCCCGTGCATCGAGAGAAACGCCATCGCCTCGGTGAAAGCCATCAACGCCGCGCGCATGGCGCTGCGCGGTGATGGCACGCACTACGTGAGCCTCGACAAAGTCATCAAGACGATGCGTGAGACGGGCGCCGACATGATGAGCAAATACAAGGAGACCGCGCGCGGCGGCCTCGCGGTCAATATCGTCGAGTGCTGAAGCGGCGCCCGGACCGCACACCGGGCGCCTGAACCATCAGCGCGGGGGCGCCATGCCGGGCGGCATCCCCGGCATCATGGGCATGCCCTTCATCGGTGGCAGGGGCACTTCGGTGTCGCAGGGGCCCTTGCGCTCACCACGGACGTCCATCGTCATCTCGCCCTCGTCTGAGATCATGGTGTAGTTACCCACCAGAGTGGTCTCCGTGACCGTGGAAGATCCCCTTCCTTTGGTTTCCTGCGGCGAGCGACACGTCATCTCGAAACGCGTGGTGTTCCCTTCGGTCTCCAGTTTGTCCATGGTGCAGTCGCCTTGTGTGGGCGGAGTCCTCTGCGGCTCCTCTACCGGCATGCAGCGCTGAACCGCGGGGAGGTTCATTTGCATGCCCTGCATGTTCATGCTGTTCGTGTACTCCCAGATGTAACCATCACCTGGCTTGGCGAACGCCGAAGGCGCCGAGAGCATGAGGGTGGAAAGAGCGAGCCCGGTGAGAGTGCGTATCGAGCGCATGGGGAGGTTCTCCTTGCAGGGTTGCGATGAACTGCGCTGAGGCAGTTGGCCGATCATAGATCAGCCGCCAGAGCGATGCGCGCTCCGGGACACGCATCAGCCATCCGGGCACCAGCTGCCATGGAAGCCCGCGGGCACCCGCACCGGCAGATGCACGGTGGCCACGGCCTCTCCCGCAATATCAGCGGCATCCAGAATCACGAGATCACTGCGATCCGTGGCCCGATCCAGCCGCAGCGCCATGATCCAGCCATCATCTTCTGCTGCATCCGCGTGGCGCGGGACGAACACGGGCTCCCCGAATCCCTTGCCCTCGCCTTCGTCACGCAGCGCGCTCGCACCGCTCTGCATGTCGTAACGCACAATCGCGCGCTGCGCGAAACCGCGCCCGGGCATTGATGCATAACCGTAGCGATACGGCAGTCCCGTGAGGCGTTCGTCGATGCGCGGAAACTCCACGGGGCGCTCGTCCAGACGCGTCGCGCGGAAGCTGCGCCGCGCGGGATCGAGCGTCCAGCGCTCCAGCACCGGGCGCCCTTCCATCGGGCCGCGCTGCTCGGTGGCGAACATGCGCGGATGACGTACCACGTCAACGTGCACGAGACCGTCGGCCGTTTCGAAAGCGTTCATGGGGTGGAAGACATAACAGGACTCGGTCTCGATCCAGACGATGTCCTCCGCTCCGCCCTCGCGCGGGAGCAAACCGATGCGCGGCACGTAGTCGGGATCCCAGCGGTACGGCAAGGGCGCACCCGCTACCGCAGCGGCGTGGTTGAACGTGCAGGGCTGGTCGAAGACCAGCGCGTAACGCTCCGTGATCGCCATGTCGTGGATCATGGGGCCGCCGGGCAGCGGGATATCCACCGTGCGCCGCACACGGCCATCCGCACCAACGACGAGGTACTGCACACGGTTACCCCACGCCCAGAAATAACCCATCGCGTGCCATTCGCCCGTGGCCGGATCACGCTTGGGATGCGCACTGAAGGGCCCGGGCAGGGTGCCACCGAAATCCGCCACGCTGACGGTATCGAGATCGAAGGAAAGTTCCACCGGCGGGCTGCCGCCCTCCACCAGCGCGAGCGTACGGCCCGCGTGCACCATCACGTGGGTGTTGGCCGAGAACACCCCATGCCCCGGAGGCCAGGGATTGGGGCAGCGCGGCTCGCCCAGCACATCGGTGACGTCCGGCGTGCGCACGTAGCGGTTGCGGTACCACTCGGCGCGACCCTCGCGCAGACGTATGCCGTGGACCATGCCGTTGCCGAGAAACCAGTGGTGCGTGCTCTCGTTCACCGCGGCGATCGGGTTGGGGCCGTTGCGCAGGAAACGCCCGCAGAGCCCGGGCGGGATCGCGCCGGTCACACGCAAATCGAAAGCGGTGGTTTCCTCGCGGACAGGGGCGAATTCACCGTGCAGAAAAGGGTGCACTGTTGCAGGGTTTGCCACCGGGAAATCTCCACGCAGGTTGATGAGCCGATTGTGCGCGCCCGGGCCCTCTGCGTGGTAGTGTCCGGGGTTCAGGTGGGCTGGCGCAGTGCTGCGAGTGATTCGTCAGCAGCAATCTCCGCGAGCAACCACCTGGCGAAGGCGCCGAATTTCGCGTGCGCAC
>Ga0315900_10013141_pt1 | contig 10097 bp, 14 predicted proteins | sample LakEriMetagenome_FD_203521 | JGI IMG/M metagenome (GOLD analysis project Ga0315900, IMG submission 203521) | Freshwater fungal communities from buoy surface, Lake Erie, Ohio, United States - Buoy 12 MA114 | ecosystem: Environmental > Aquatic > Freshwater > Lake > Lake biofilm | place: USA: Lake...
AACAACGATCGTGCATTTCGCCGTGAGTGCAAAGGACCAGGTTGATCGCATCAAAAAGCTTGGCTGCGTAGTCAGTGCCAACTCTTACTACGTTCGCGCGTTGGCGGACAACTATAGCCGGGTCGGTTTAGGACCTGAGCGTGCCGACGAAATGGTACGATTGGGCGATGTCGAGCGTGCCGGGATTTCGTACTCGCTTCATTCAGACATGCCAATGGCACCCGCTGACCCGCTTTTCCTGATGTGGTGTGGCATCAATCGAATTACAACTTCCGGGCGCATGGCAGGCGAAGCTCAAAAAATTAGTCGCGAAGGCGCTCTGCGCGCTGTGACCCTTGATGCCGCCTACTCGTTGAAGATGGAGAAGGAGATTGGCAGCATCGTGACAGACAAGCTGGCCAACTTTACGATCCTTGGAGATAACCCAATCACCTGTGACCCCATGGTGGTCAAGGATGTTTCCGTTTGGGGCACCGTACACGAAGGTCGCCTTCTGCCGGTGAATAGTAAACCAACCGATCAAGTTTCAAACCGACCGATTCTAAGAGATAGGGACACCGAGGAACTAGCTCGAATCAGACGTCTCAATGCGGAGCAGTTGCTGCAAATCGAGAGTAAAGACAAGTCCGTATTGGGTTTACGCAGTCTATCTTTGGCCGCGGACACCAGTCGGAGCTGCACTTGTGGCAGCCCGCTTGTTCATGCACTTGTTGCTGCGTTGGAAAGCCATGATTGATCTGCAGATCGAGTCTCAACGCTACGCGGTAAAGTGGGAGCAGGTTTTATGGGACCGATGATTTCAAAGTATGGGCTCGCCTTGGCCATGCAATTGTTGCACTTGGTTCTTTGCGCTGTATGGAACGGCGTGGGGCTTTGGCAAAGTCTCATGAATCGATTTACTTGGCGCTTTCGTTCGTACCGCTCGTTATCGCAGTTCTCACGATTTATGGCGGTTTCACCCAAGATCTTTCGAATTGGCCATCGGAGTTCTGGCGTTGGGCAGGAATCCTCGTGAACACAATCGGCTTAATTGGCTTCGGTATTGCGATCGCCACCTACCTCCGTAGGAATAGGAACATAGTTTAACGAATTACACCATTCGATGAGTTCATGGGCAAATCGACTCGTATCGCTGTTGATTGATCGAAACGCCCGGAACTGGTATACCCAAGAACTTTGATATTACGCGTTCAGGCTCATCGGAGCACAGTCGCAAGTTCGTCCAAATCAACCACCGAAAAGGGATATTATGTCTGACATTACCTATGAGCAAGCACTTGCTGCTGTCCGCGCTGGGCTAGAGAAATCGCAGGAAATTGGTGTGAAGATGAACATTGCCGTCGTAGACGCAGCCGCCAAGCTGTACCCCTCCTGGGTGACTAGCTTGACTGCACCATCGATGAAATCTTGATCAAAGGTCCGACGGGGTTTCTTTTCATTGGTTGACATTGGACTTCCTCCGGCTTGAGTTTAGGGTTCGCCGCCGGTGTCCGCCAGTCCTGGGCTATCGCACGGTAACACTGCTGGTTGATCGACTTCACGCCGAAACGGCACCTATGCGATCTACAACCAATGAAAATTTGATTTCCAGACTTCGTTCCGCCTTGGAATATGAAGAGCTATTGATTTCCGAGGCTGGAGGAACTGTAGTTAGCAAGTTGATAGAGCGGTTCCTCATCGATAAGTCGGTGGACTGGAACTTGGAATCGAACGGCGCGAGTGACTATCCAGATTTGTTTTTTAGAGACAACGACTACAGTAAGCTATCCAAATTCCAACGCGTGTCAAAACAAATTTACGGGGCGGCGTTAAAGGGGAAATCACTCCGTCCGGTCCGTGTATCCGACGGCCTTGAAGTCAAAACTTGTAAGGGGCCATTTGCTGTTGATTGTCACCACGCACACGCTGGTTTGCATTTGGTTGTCCTCTTCAGCAAGACACGAAATCAGTTTCGCGTAAACGATATCCAGGTCGCCTTCATGAGGCGAGAATTCTACCGAATCACAGTACCCGCGTCACCAACTACAACGTTGAAGGCATCTTTCAACGGGCAGAACTTCATCTCAATCCTAAGCTCCATGTAGGACAACGGACGAAATCGGGTAAGGATCCCCGTTGAGCGTTCGTTGAGAAATGGCTCCTTTTGAATGAATATCGGCCAAATACCGATCTACCGATTTTCGGTCGATTCCGAGCGTTCTAGCGATCTTTCGCTTTGTCATCCCTGTCGAGAATAAATGCTCGAGTCCCTGCGTTTTGTGTAGATCCAGCCGACGTACCATGGGCTAACTCCAATAAAAGGACTCCGAAGCATCCACCTATCAGAATGACCCATGCCTTTCCTGTCGAACTGCCCCTTTTGAAGCGCCGATCACTGGCCCCTTTTAGGCGCTCACTGACACTCTGTAGCGTTTCAGTTTCATACTTGCTTGACTCTGCCCAGGTCGTATGGTAGATTTAGTTTTGCTTGGGTTATGGTAATTTTAATAGAATATATGTTCGCCATTAGAGGATTCATGACACGACCCTCAGTGTTTTATGCTTGGCAAGCCGATAGGCCACGTGGATCAACGCGTGACCTTATCCGTAATTGCGCTACGAATGCGATCGCGAAAATAGCGTCAACTGGGCCAATCACAGACGCTCCTAGGTTGGATCATGATACGTTGCAGCAATCTGGTACGCCTCCGATCGCCGAAACCATCTTCCGAAAGATCAAGTCATCCGCAATGTTTCTGGCCGACGTAACGTTCACTGCTGAGACGCGTGACACAAGGGGCAAGGTGATGAAGCGAATTTGCAATGACAACGTAATGATTGAATTGGGATACGCGGCTGCGACCATAGGTTGGGATCGCATAGTCTTGGTGATGAACAAACACTATGGAGGCCCAAGCCATCTACCTTTCGATCTGCGCAACCACCGGTTTCCTATTGTCTACGATCTTGGCCCCGAGTCATCCAAAGATGTCAGCGATGATCTGACAGGCGAAATAGCCATGGCCATCCGAGAATGCGTTGCTTCGGATTACGAACTTGTAGACGGCACGTTACGCAAGATGTCGTCATTTGCGAGATCAATTATGCGGAAAAACGGTCCGAACCAAATGTTTTGGGAGACGAAAAGCGAAAACACATTGCTATCTCGTCTCGACCAGGCCATCTCGCAAATGCTCGCAGCGGGAGTGATCGAATGCGTCGATGTCGCAAATGATGCCGGAGTTGGTTACACATGGACTTACCTGGGGCAACAGTGCTGCCTTAAGCTTGGCGCTACAGCCCCAACGGAATCGATTTCCTTGGAAGCGACACCCGAGAATGTCTTTGTCGATACCTCAATGTACGATGAGCTGGTCTCGCAACCTAAATTCCTGCAGGAACGAGAGGGCGATCCAGACGATGCACGTGAGTCGCCGAGTTGAGTCTGTTGAAGTGGTATGTCATTCGCGGCGACCACGTGATCGTTTTTGTTACCCCCGATGAACAAGGGATCGATTCGCTCAATGTCAAAGCGCGACTTCAAGTTCTCCGAAAAGTACGCCGTCTGGCTGCACCATCAAAAGAGATGCTGGCGTTGTCGCGTGCCGTTGCGACTAATTGAAACAAGCGTGGATCATTTTGTTCCAGAGAAGCTGATTGGCGACGCCCGGCTGGAAAATATAATTAAGCATTATCAGCTTCCCCCAGACTTCAACATCGACGACTTCGAGAACTGGTTGCCTTGTCATCGGCATTGCAACGAAGAGAAGGGCAGTACATTTGAACTGCTACCGGCCCACGACGCCATTTTTCGCCAGCTCCAAACGAAGAAGTTGGCAGCCAACAGAACCTATCTCCGCATAAAGGAAGACGTAAACAAGGACAAACTGTTCGCAAGAATCACCTCCGCTCTGGAGGCCGGTGAAATACAACTTGGTGATCTGCAAGCACTCATTGCCGATCTGAGCAACGGAGCGTTTTTGCCCGATGAAACCGCAAGGCCTGCCATGATTCATTTGGACAATGGATATTGGCTGCACGAAGACGACATCGTTGCACAAGGACCATGTGAGTGTGGTGAACCACATTGCGTCGGGGCGAATTCGACCGTGTACTGTTATTTCCCGGCATCGTTGCATGCGTGGGTCGTTAAGAAACATCTGTTCTGGAAGTGTTACGATGAGCTAGTATCGTGTCCCCGCTGCAGGCAGACGCACAAAAGAGGGCACATTGGCAAGAGCGGAGTTTGCAGCAGTCCGTACAAGAACCAATCGTTGCAGCTCGATGATTGATGGGATAACAATGGTGTGCACCCGCGTGGCGGATCGGAGCGGAATCGCAATTGAAAGTCATTTGGCCGCCACCGGGTGACACCTGTCGTTAGCTCGGCACGAACGAGACGAGCAGAAAAGTGCGTCGCTGGAGTATTGAGCCCTACTGAAAATGGGGTCCCTCTGTGGTACAATATGATGGTGTTAGAGACGGTCTCTGACTGAGAATGACACGTCAGCAGTTTGGACGACGGCAATCGACCCTCCGGGCAAGAACGCGTGAATTCGCTAACCAGCGGATGCAGTCGACGTCTCGATCCTCCGGCCTCTGGCGGTCTATGCTCCCTCGTTCGACGTGAGTGAGCCTTTTCGCTAGCCAAAAGATGAACATGGGACAACAAGTTTGGCATGAGGACACGGTTGTACTCTTGATTGGCAACGTCGATCACGAGGGCGTAAGGAGCGTTTTGTTCCAAACTGGCCGTCAGTACAAGAAGAAAGTGCTGCACTCAAAGCCAGAGAATTGGCAGTCGATAATCGATCTGATTGACAGTCGGTCCGTGTCGACCGTTCTTGTAAAATTGACTGACTACGCATATGAACTGCTTGCACACCCGGATTATTCCTCTATTGGCAAAGCATTGCTGACCCGGATTGCAACGTTACCTCATGTGATATATGTCTTCGAGGGGCTTTACACTGGCGAAGTAGACGATCAGAGCGAAAATGAAAATGAATGGGCACGGCTTTTTACAAAACCGAAAGAGGAAGTTCGAATCCTAGTGAACGGCTTACTAGACGATCACAGATTGAACGTCTCCACGTACAATCGCAACTCTGAAGTTACGGTCTTGGCCCAGGCTTTTCTTTCTCAATGCGAAACGGGACTACTGCTTCGCCTCTACGTTCCCAATGCCCAACTCTGGGCTCGCGAGACAGACAAAATCCTGCAATTGTTTCGTGATTATTTGACCAGAGTTGCGCGTGTAAACGTACGACTGGATGAGACTCGGACCCCATCTGGGGTTATCTACGAACTTCACGATGACCCCAACAGGACGGTTGACATTTCGACTGAGTTTGAGGAATTCTCGCATTTCGTGAATTTGTGTGCGTCCGATATGACGCAGGCGGAGTTGATCCTTCACGATCGAGAGATCGCCCAAGCGGAAGTAATTCAGATTCTCACACGATACGCGAAGGAATCTCGAAGGCTTCAGATTGATATGCGTCAAGAACGCGAGCAAAAGGTCCTAAGTATTCGGCATCGGCTAGAGTCAGAACTCATCGATGTCCTACCTTCTACGTGTACGATCGAGTCGCTTGGACTTTTGGTTGATGCTGCTGTCCCGGCCATACTTGGACCGCGGATGCCACTTCTGATTCCCGGCTCACCTACTGCAAACCAAACCATGACGGTAAACATCAATCCTCAATTCGTGAATACCGTCAACGGGATTGTCGCACAAGAAATTTCCGGTGACGTCTCTTTGACGGAGAGTGATCGCGAGTTGTTTCGACTGTTTGCTAAGTACGCAAAATATCAACAGGCCGAACTTGTATCAGCGTTACGTGAGCTAAATGACGAATCTGCACCAAAGCCTGGCCGTCTTACTGCAAAGCAGAAGATCGGAAAATTCCTGCTTGCGGTGGGTTCAAAAACAACCGATGTCGCCGTCGGAATCCTTCAATCGTATATTGAAAAAAAGATGCTTGGCCTCTGACGACAGATTGGCTTTTAAAAAAAATGCACCCGAGTTGTTGATCGGGCGTTTCCTGAAATCAAAGTCCCTTGGCGGCAACCGGGTGATTTTGGTCGACTATGAAGTCCTGGGTTTGGCAAGTGACGGTCGCCAATGTTGGATGATTTTTTGTTTGGGCCTACATACTTCTTGGTCTATGTCCTAGATGCTGACTGCGGAGACGATCGTTGTTCGCTCACTCTAAGTGGCTAACAACGCTTCGGTGTAGCAGTTGGCACCGGCGACGTTTGTGAGTCCGCGTTTGGCTGTGGCTTGCGTGGAGCTTCGATGAGTTGCAAGCCACCTTTCTCCCGGCGCTGGCATTCTTTAGGGCGACACCTCTGATGTTTCAGTGATCGCTCTCGCGATCGGTCCATGCGAAACTCAGTGTCCGCGCCGCAACGGTTGCGTGGCACCGACTTGGCAGCCGACGATTCGGGTTCCATCCACGGGCCGTAGCCACCTGTCGCCAGACGGTGGAGGCATTTCTAGCTCCGCCCCAACGGGTGCCTGGCACGAATGGCGCTTCGCGCCGATACATGCTTCGCATATCCTGGAAAGGCAAAATTCCGCATAACCTATAATGCAGCAATTCAATATCTCCTGCCTGTGTCCCAGAGGCTATCGCTGCGGCAAACTCTTGCACTGTAGCGATTTCAGTTTCATGCTTGCTTGACTCTGCCCAGGTCTTATGGTAAATTTGGGTTTGTTTGGGTTATGGTAAAATCAAACAAATATATGTTCGTCAGAAAGAATATCGCTAAATGGCTGTCGACTGGGAAGTTGTTAAAATTCTATCTGGCGTCCTCGGCGGTGGTGCGGTAGGAGCCGTCATTACCAATGTCGTGACCAGTTATCGAAACCGCGTCCAGCCTGTTGGGCATCGTATCACTGTGTCCCCATTGTTCTCTCCCAATCTACGCGACACGGTTATACGACCAGTTGTCAGCGTGCAAGTCGGAGACGAGCGGCTCGATTGCGCGAATCTTTTCGTTGCAGAGGTCCAGGTATTGAATCGCGGAAATAGAGATTTTGAATCGTTCACTTTCGGGATTAGCCTAAAGGACGGCGATTCAGCAATTCATGCGGAAAATACCACTCCTAATCGATTTCATTTGGCTGAAATTTCTACGCCTCCGTCCGTATTAACGCCTAAGGGGCACTTAGATATTACATTAAGGCCGTTCAATCGCGCGGACCTCTATGAATTTAAATTGTTCATGACAACAACAAATGCTGAACCAGGGAAAATCGATCTAGCGACTGCGCACCCGATTCGGTTTGTCGAAGTTCCGTCATTAACCGAAACACTATTCGACATCGCATCTACGTACAGTGTCGCTCTGGGGCCAATACAAATTCGGCTACGATGACGAACAATCCCTTGCATTGAAGTGGCGGATAGGCTGCCTCGATTTTTAGAAACTTTACTTGCCGCCACTCGATGAATGGTGGCGTCATCGCACTCATTTCTGCAAAGGTCTTAATTGATTGGTTGAAAAGGAGATCCATCTTGGCGACTTGCAACTCGATGACGACGCGGTGATTTCGAAGCTCGATGATCTAAAACGAGCGATCAAGACATGGGCTAGTCGGCGGCGGCTTTGGAAAGACACTTGGTTCCACACGCCATACATTCACCGAAATGAGTGCCCTCGCCGCGGCGACATACTCTATCTCTGCTCGGAGGGACCGCTCTATGACGTTTTTCGAGGAATTCTGGACGACAAGTACGAGCGATATCAGGAACAGTTTGAGGAAATCCTGAACTCCTTCGGATTTCGGTACGAGATGGAGGACCACATCACCGCAACCATTTTACCTTCAAACGAAAAAGCATTTGACGATTACTTAGCGGTCTATCGCTGGCAGTGGCTCAAAGAGAAATCCAAACACCGCCTTATTGACCTTCATGCTGAGGTCTTTGAATTCGTCTCGAGTCGTCCAGGCTCTGTTCGAAATCTTTCCTGGCGAGAATTTGAAGAATTTCTAGATGCCGTGTTTCGCAACCAAGGCTTCTATACGGAATTAGGTCCTGGTGGTGACGACGGTGGCGTTGACATACGGCTTTACCGAAACAGCGTTATGCCAGAACTCGTCACGCTTGTGCAAGCAAAACGATATAAAACACTCCCGATTGGACTCGAACCAGTAGCCGCACTTCTTGGCGTTGCGAGCGAGCAACGAGCACTTGACGCCATTTTTGTAACAACCTCCCGTTTTCAGCCAAAGGCAAAACGATTTGCGAAAACGACGCAACAACGAATTGATTTGCCGAGCATCGAACTTGCCGATTCAGAACGCGTTGCTGAATGGTGTCGCGATATTTCTGAGTCACTTCGGAAATTTTATCAGGGCGAACAATTTGCGTTTCTCCCGAGTAGTCTATCAGCGAAGTCCACCGGGCTTACAGGAAAAGTGGTCGTGGCGCATAGTCATTTCGATGGCATTCGCAATTATTTTTGTGTCGTCGACGCAGATTTCCCGAACGAGTCGATCCTCCGATACATACCCTCGACAGTAGTTTCGGACGATGGCTATGGCCAACGAGGAAGCGAAGTTGCTGATATCCAAAATCATCATGTTGGTCAGCGTTTTGTCGCATCTAAAAGCATTGACGATAAAGGAAGAGTTTCATTTTGGGGGGATCGCCACTTGTTTTTTCTCTGGGATGGAACCCCGCAACATTTCGATTGTGATTAGGCGTTTCCCGTTAACTTGCGGCAACTGCGCGATACAATGCGATAACAAAAAAATGCACCGCAGACCCGGCTTACGGTTTCTTGGTATGGTCAAAACATTCGCCGGGTCGCGGTGTTTTTCAACGTTCGTGCCTCGCATCGGACTTCGTCGTACTCGTACTCAGCAAAGCGGTACTCAGTCCGCCGCGGCGGACGGTACTCGTACTCGATGGCTGTTCGAACCTCGGCACTGCCGATCGTGGATCGAGGCGATTCGCTGGAACTTGCGGACCGATGGGCCGGATAGCTATACTAGATCGCTTCGAGTACGAGTACGAGTACCGCGATGCTGAGTACGAGTACGAGAAGAAGCACGATCTATGAATTGCAGCCAAGTGCTCGGTCGGCCGTCTAGACTTGCGTAGAGTCTGCTGCTCGCACTGGCTGAATTCGGTCGTTTCGCCCGCATAAGTTCCAGTTCCGGCAATCTGGACGACAGTTTCGGTGCGGCTCAAGTGCGCGCGTCAAATGGAATCAAAAGTACTTCAAGGAGTTCGGCAATGGAGGAAATAATCGGTGGCTGGACGGGTAAGATCGTCGTGGTAGTGCTGCGAGTCGGTGGCGGAATGACTGAGCACCTGCATTCGACTCTTAAAGGGAAGCTCCTAAAAGTTACAGAGTCGGGAGTGTTACTGGAATTACCCAAGGATCGGGCGCACGGTGGACCCACGAATCTAACGTTCGTCCCAATCGCTGCAATCCTGCACGTTTGCCTGACAGGGGCGTGAAAGACCAATGTGGCAAAAAGCAATGCCAAACAACACGATGGACCAAAGCCCTCGACCGATCGCGTTGACTTAAGTTGAGTCAATCTCTCGGGCTTGGTGATCGTTTCCGTTTGTCCGGACAGGAGGCACATTCTGATCTCATCCCAATTCACGATGCCCAAATCCGAGGTCGCGAATTTTCTACATTTGGTCGCCACTTCCACTTGTTCTGTTCTCGCAATGGACGCAATGCCCATCGGAAGCTCCGATGCGTCATGGATGCGCTACCAATGCAATACCGAGAACGCGCGGGCGATCATCACAATTGGAGAACACTGCCAACTGCGGAGCGATAGTGTCGTCACTGTTTCGACAGACATTCGTCGACTTTGGCGGGTCACGCGAATCTTCGGTGATTTGGTGCTCGTGAATGCAATCTGTCGCAATGCAACGGATCTGCGCGGAAAACCTTTGGATGATTGACTTCCGATATTTACACGCGTCAATTATGGAGTCTTTCGATCTGCCAAGATCAATCTACACGAAAGACGTCCGCACAACTGGCGTCACAAATCTCGGACGAACAGCGCGATGCACCCACTACTTGTAACGATGCCCCAGGAACAGGTAGACCAATTCCGAGCAATGTTCGCGACG
>Ga0315900_10013142_pt1 | contig 10096 bp, 11 predicted proteins | sample LakEriMetagenome_FD_203521 | JGI IMG/M metagenome (GOLD analysis project Ga0315900, IMG submission 203521) | Freshwater fungal communities from buoy surface, Lake Erie, Ohio, United States - Buoy 12 MA114 | ecosystem: Environmental > Aquatic > Freshwater > Lake > Lake biofilm | place: USA: Lake...
GGCGGGCGCGGGCATTGAGGCTTGCATTCGCGCCGATTCCCGCTTAGGGGCGCGCCCTTCATTGACACGGATTCGATGACCGGCCTGGCTATCAAGGGCTGCCATGGCGGGTTGGACGTGTCTCGAACAAGGAGACGAAAATGCCCAAGCTCAAGACGAAGAGCGGCGTGAAGAAGCGCTTCAAGCTCACCGCCACTGGCAAGGTGAAGCATGGGGTTGCCGGCAAGCGCCACCGCCTGATCAGCCATAACGGCAAGTACATCCGCCAGAATCGCGGCACCGACGTCATCTCTGACGCCGATGCAAAGACGATCAAGAAGTGGGCGCCCTACGGGCTCAACTGAGGAGTACTGAAAGATGAGCCGTATCAAGCGGGGTGTTACCACCCGAGCCAAGCACAAGCGGATTCTGGATCAGGCCAAGGGTTACCGCGGCCGCCGCAAGAACACGATTCGCGTTGCCCGTCAGGCGGTCGAAAAGGCCGGCCAGTACGCCTATCGCGACCGCAAGGTTAAGAAGCGGACCTTCCGTGCCCTGTGGATCCAGCGCATCAACGCTGCCGTTCGCGCCGAAGGCCTGACCTATTCGCAGTTCATCCACGGCGCCAAGCTGGCGGGCATTGAGCTCGACCGCAAGGCGATGGCCGACCTCGCGATGAACGAAGGCGGCGTGTTCACCGCCGTTATCGCTCAGGCGAAGGCTGCTCTGCCGGCCTGATCTGCCAGCAGACGAACCAGTTCAAAGGGCGTGGGTGGCCAAGCCATCCGCGCCCTTTTTGTTGTTGCGGTTCAACGGCTCTTGCCGCCCTGCCGTTGGTGAGGCATCGTTGGTTAGCCCGGTTCCTGCCGAAGGAAACCTGGCATGGGGGGCATCCTGACCAATGAGCAAGCACAGTCCCGGCGACGCGGTGAAAGTGCGCTTCTTCCTGCCCTCGCCCGCGCTGGCGCCCTACATTACCACTTTCTACCTGACCGAAGTCGATGTGGAGGCCACAGCACGGGTTGAAGACTGGCTGCATCCAGAGTGGGGCAACCTGCGGTTTGCCCGCAATGATGACTGCTTGGCCGCGATCGGAGCTGGCCCGCTGGCGCCCGTCCCGCACTTCGTGGCAACCGGGCCCACCAGTCTGGCAACACGGTTTCAAACCGGGCCCATGCGCAGCTGGGGCATTGGGTTGCTGCCGCTCGGCTGGGTGCGACTCGTGGGTGGATCCGCCGCTGACTATGCCAATCGCAATGTCGACGGCAGCATCGACCCCGCCTTCCGGCATTTCGCGCCGCTGCTCGACACGATCCTGGGGAACCCGGCCGACCCGGCTGCTGAAGCCGCACGGATTGACGAATTCCTGCTGAAACTGCTGGACCGCATGCCACCCCCGGAAGACGAAGCCCGGATCAGGGCGGCCCATGCCGCCTTGCTTGACCTGACGTCCGGCACCGTTGCCGATTTTGCTAAACGGCTCGGCCTGTCATCACGCTCGCTCGAACGGCTTTCGCTGCGCGCCTTCGGCTTTCCGCCGAAGCTTTTGCTGCGCCGGCAGCGATTTCTGCGCAGCCTTGGCCAGTTCATGCTGGACCCTACCCTTACATGGATCAGGACGCTGGACTGGCAATATGTCGACCAGGCCCACTTTGTCCGCGATTTCAAACGCTTCATGACGATGAGTCCAAGCAGCTATGCCGCGCTTGAAAAGCCGGTGCTGCGCGCCGCTGCTCAGGCGCGGGCCGCCGCAGCCGGAGCGCCTGTCCAGGTGCTGCACAGGCCCTGACGCGAAAGCACTTGCCAAGCAGCGAAGCGCGGGCCTAGCCTAGGTAAATACACGGTGGGGGCCAACCTTCGGTGTCGCCAGAACTAACGATCAACGTGCGCTTCCACGCGCCACCTGCGGCGTTGCAGCGCTATTTCACCAGCTTTTATATCACCGAGATCGGACTGCCCGAGGGTCAGGTTGTGGCAGACGCGCTGCAACCGGAATGGGCCAACCTGCGCTTTTTCGCCGGAGCCCGCCCGGCCTGCTGGATCGAAGGGGGCGACTACGTCGCCGAGGCTAGGTTCGTCGCGACCGGACCGAGCACCCGGTCGACGCACTTCCGGCTGGGCGCGACACGGTTCTGGGGTATCGGCCTCCTGCCGCTTGGGTGGGCCCGGTTTATTGGTCAGCCGGCCGATGATCATGCCAATCTTGTTACCGACGGCCACGCCCACCCCAGCTTTGCGCCGTTTGTTCAATTGGCAGATGGCCTGTTCGGGCCCGAGCCCGACGAGGCGGCAGAGATGGCAAAGATCATTGCCACCTTTGACGCCATGCCGAAGCTCGACGCGGACGAGGAGTCACGGATTCTTGCCATCCATGCGGCACTGGTCGATCCCGAAACGGTGACTGTGGCCGAACTGGTCGATCGCGTCGGCGCTAGCCAGCGCACGATTGAGCGGTCCTGCTCGCGCCATTTCGGCTTTTCGCCAAAACTGCTGCTGCGCCGCCAGCGGTTCATGCGCAGTCTCGCCCAGTTCATGCTCGACCGCTCGCTGAAATGGATCGGCGCAATCGACGAACATTATCACGATCAGGCCCAGTTCGTGCGCGACTTCCGCGAATTCATGGGGGTCAGCCCACGCCAGTATGCCGCCCAGCCGCACCCCGTGCTCGAACGCTTCATGTATGAGCGAGCGCGGGTCCATGGCGCGGCAGTTCAGACTTTGGATATCCCGGCTGGCGCGACGACCCGCGCAGCCTGACAGATTCGGTTTTGACCCTGCCCGCAAGGCCGCTAAAGGCGCGGCTCTGAAACGCAGAACAGGGCTTGATCAGTGGACTACGCAGCTACCCGTGAAGAGGCGCTGGCACGCATTGCCGCCGCGCAGGATCTCGACGCGCTGGAAGGCCTGCGGATTGAGTTGTTGGGCAAGCAGGGTTCGGTTTCCGCCTTGCTCAAGACACTCGGCGGCCTGTCGCCTGAGGAACGGCAGACCGTCGGCCCGCAGATCCACGCTTTGCGCGAAGGGGTGACTGATGCGCTCGCCAGCCGCAAGGCCGGGCTCGAAGCCGCCGTCCTCGAAGCGCGCCTCGCCAGCGAGACGGTTGACCTGACCCTGCCCGCCCCCGAAGCCCCGCGCGGTTCGGTCCACCCCGTGAGCCAAGTGATGGACGAACTGGCCGAGATCTTTGCCGACCTCGGCTTTGCCGTGGCAACCGGTCCCGAAATTGAGGACGACTGGCACAACTTCACCGCACTCAACATCCCCGAGAGCCACCCGGCGCGGGCGATGCATGATACCTTCTACTTCCCCGACTGTGACACCGAGGGGCGACGGATGTTACTCCGCACGCACACCAGCCCCGTTCAGATCCGCTCCATGCTCACCCAAGGCGCCCCGATCCGGATCATCGCCCCTGGTCGGGTCTATCGCAGCGACAGTGACGCCACCCACACCCCGATGTTCCACCAGGTCGAAGGCCTGGTGATCGACAAGGGGATCACGCTGGGCCACCTCAAATGGACGCTGGAAACCTTCCTCAAGGCCTTCTTCGAGCGCGACGACATCGTCTTGCGCCTGCGCCCCAGCTATTTCCCCTTCACCGAGCCTTCGGTGGAGGTCGATGTCGGCTTCGCGCTGGTGAACGGCAAGCGCGTGCTCGGCGGTTCGGGCGATGCGCCGGGGCACGGCTGGATGGAGCTGCTTGGCTCCGGCATGGTCAACCGCAAGGTGATCGCCGCCGGCGGCCTCGATCCCGACGAGTGGCAGGGCTTTGCCTTCGGGGTCGGCGTCGATCGGCTCGCCATGCTGAAGTACGGCATGGACGATCTCCGCGCCTTCTTCGATGGCGATGCCCGCTGGCTATCGCACTATGGCTTCAACCCCAACGACGTTCCGACCCTGTCGGGCGGCGTCGGCACTGCAGCTTGAGGAGGGCGGCGCAATGAAGTTCTCGCTTTCCTGGCTCAAGGACCACCTCGATACGACCGCTTCGGTTACGGAGATTTCCGCCAAGCTCAACGCCATCGGGCTTGAGGTCGAAGGGATCGAGGATCCCGCCGCCAAGCTCGCCGGGTTCACGGTGGCCAAGGTGCTGACCGCCGAGCGCCATCCCAATGCGGACAAGCTGCAGGTGCTCACTGTCGACACGGGTGATGGCGAGCCGCTGCAGGTCGTCTGCGGCGCCCCCAATGCCCGCGCAGGGCTCGTCGGCGTGCTGGGCCTGCCCGGCGCGGTCGTCCCCGCCGGCGGGTTCGAGCTCAAGAAGAGCGCGATCCGCGGGGTTGAGAGCAACGGCATGATGTGCTCGACTCGCGAACTGGAGCTGGGCGACGATCACGACGGCATCATCGAACTGCCAGCCGATGCCCCGATCGGCACCGCCTTTGCCGATTACCAAGGCTCCGATCCTGTTTTCGACGTGGCCATCACGCCCAACCGGCCGGACTGCATGGGCGTTTACGGCATCGCCCGCGACCTGGCCGCAGCGGGACTTGGAGCGCTGAAGCCGATCGCCGTTCAGGCCGTGCCTGGCAGCTTCCCCTGCCCGCTGCCGATCCGCACCGACGATCCCGAAGGGTGCCCGGCTTTCTACGGCCGCGCAATCCGCGGGGTGAAGAACGGTGCCTCGCCCCAGTGGTTGCAGGACCGTTTAAAGGGTGCAGGCCAGCGTCCGATCTCGGCGCTGGTCGACATTACCAACTATGTCATGCTGGCCTATGGCCGCCCGGCTCACGCTTATGACCTCGCCAAGCTGAGTGGTGCTATCTTTGCCCGCCGCGCGGCCGAGGGCGAGACGGTGCTGGCGCTCAATGGCAAGGAATACACGCTGACCCCGGCCATGACCGTGATCGCCGATGATCGGGGCGTGCACGACATCGCCGGGATCATGGGCGGCGAGCATTCGGGCTGCTCTGACGAGACGACTGACGTGCTGCTCGAAGTGGCCTATTTCGATCCGGTCCGGATTGGCGACACCGGCCGCGCACTGAACCTGACGTCCGACGCGCGCGCCCGGTTTGAGCGCGGGGTCGATCCGGCCTTCCTCGATGCCGGCCTGGCCCTTCTTACCGAACTGATCGTCGAAATCTGCGGCGGTGAACCGAGCGAGCCTGTCTTTGCCGGCCAGCCGCCTGCGGGGACCAAGGTCGTCACATATGACCCGGCCCTCGCCGAAGGGCTTGGCGGCGTAGCCATTCCGGCCGATCGCCAGCGGGAAATCCTGGCCGCGCTGGGCTTCACCAGCGACGCGCAGTTCAATGTGACCGTGCCGAGCTGGCGCCCCGACGTCGATGGTGCGCCCGACCTGGTCGAGGAAGTGGTCCGCATCCATGGCCTCGACAATGTCGCCAGCGTGCCCCTGCCGCGTGCTGACGGCGTCGCCCGGCCGACTGCGACCCCGGCGCAGAAGCTGGAGCGCAAGCTGCGCCGCGCCGCCGCTGGCCGCGGGCTCAACGAAGCGGTCACCTGGTCGTTCCTGCCTGAGGACGAAGCGTCAGCCTTCACCGATAGCAATAGCGGGCTGTGGACGCTGGCCAATCCGATCAGCGAGGACCTTAAGGTCATGCGGCCTTCGTTGCTGCCGGGGCTGCTCTCAGCTGCCAAACGCAACCTTGATCGCGGTGCCTCGGGCCTGCGTCTGTTTGAACTGGGCCGCCGCTACCTGCGTGGCGAAGGCGGCCACAGTGATGAGCGCCTGACGCTGGGCGTGATCCTCGCTGGCGAAAAGACCGCGCGCGGCTGGGCGACTGGCAAGGCTGCAAACTTCGATGCCTTCGATGCCAAGGCCGAAGCCCTGGCGCTGCTGACCGAAGCCGGCGCCCCGGTCGATAACCTGCAAGTGATGGGCGAAGCAGGGGCGCAGTTCCACCCCGGCCAATCCGCCACGCTGCGGCTCGGGCCCAAGACCGTGCTGGCGCGCTTCGGCATGCTCCACCCGGCGGTGCTCAAGCAATTCGATGTCGATGGTCCGGTCGCGGCGGTTGAACTGTTCCTCGACGCCATTCCGGGCAAGCGCGGCGCCGCCACCTTTGCCCGCACGGCCTATGCCCCGCCGGCGCTGCAATCGGTCACGCGCGACTTCGCCTTCCTGGTCGACGCCAAGCTCCCGGCCGGGGATCTGGTCCGCACGGTCAAGGGCGCGGACAAGGCCAACATTGTCGCAGTGCGTCTGTTCGATGATTTCCGCGGCCAGGGCGTGCCAGAAGGCCAGAAGTCACTGGCAGTCGAAGTAACGCTACAGCCGGGCGAAAAGAGCTATACCGAGGCCGAACTAAAGGGAATCGCCGAAGCGGTCACGGCGGCGGCAGCCAAACTGGGCGCAGTGCTGCGGGGTTAACCCGCCCCGCACTGCCCGCGGTGCAGCAGCTTCTGATCCGCCAGGACCAGCGCCATCATCGCTTCGACCACCGGCACGCCGCGAATACCGACGCATGGATCATGGCGGCCCTTGGTGCGGATTTCGGTCGCGGCGCCGTCGCGGTCGATCGTTTCCACCGGCGTCAGGATCGAGCTGGTCGGCTTGAAAGCCACCCGTACCTTGACTGGCTGGCCGGTTGAGATGCCACCGGCAATCCCGCCGGCATGGTTGGCCAGGAATTCTGGCCCGCCTGCACCCGGCCGCATCGGATCGGCGTTGTCCTCACCGCGCAGGCGCGCGGCGGCAAAGCCATCGCCGATTTCCACGCCCTTGACCGCATTGATGCTCATCATCGCCGCCGCCAGCTCGGAATCGAGCTTGGCATAGAGCGGTGCGCCCCAGCCGGCAGGAACTCCGGTCGCCACGCATTCGACCACCGCACCGACCGACGATCCGGCCAGCCGCGCCTCGTCAACGATCTTTTCCCACCGCGCCGCCGCGGCTGCGTCGGGGCAGAAGAACGGGTTATTGCCGATCTCGGCAGCGTCGAAATTGGCCGGATCGATGGCATCGCCGCCGATTTCGGCGACATAGCCGATGATCGTCACTTCCGGGATCACCAGCCGCGCCACGGCCCCGGCGGCCACCCGCGCGGCGGTTTCGCGGGCCGAACTGCGCCCGCCGCCGCGATAATCGCGCAAGCCATACTTGGCATCATAGGCATAGTCGGCATGGCCGGGGCGATAGGCCTTGGCGACTTCCGAATAGTCCTTAGAGCGCTGGTCGACATTCTCGATCATCAGCGAAATCGGCGTGCCGGTGGTCTTGCCTTCGAACACGCCGGACAGGATCCGCACTGCGTCCGGCTCCTGCCGCTGGGTCGTGAACTTCGACTGACCCGGACGGCGGGCATCGAGGAATGGCTGGATCGCCGCCTCGCTGATCGCCAGCCCCGGCGGGCAGCCATCCACCACGGCGCCCAGCGCCGGCCCGTGGCTTTCGCCCCAGGTGGTGAAACGGAACAGGCGGCCGAAGCTGTTAAACGACATAATGTTGCGGCTTTGGCGGCAATGTAGCGAAAAGTCCACTAGCGAGCACCAGCACGGCGGCTTAGGAGACGATCATGTTTCTGGTGGTCTTCCGCAACCGCAAGCGCCGCGACATGGACGCGGCAGCCTATGCCGCCGATGCTGACCGGATGGAAACGCTGGCCCGCGCCCAGCCGGGTTTCCTCTCATTCAAAAGCTATACCGCCAATGATGGCGAGGTAATTGTCTTGTCCGAATGGGCCAGTGCCGAGGCAGCGCGCGACTGGGGCCGCCATCCTGACCACGCCCGCACGCAAAGCCGGGGGCGCGAAGACTATTACGAGAGCTATACACTCTACACTACCGACAATCCCCGCACGCATCATTTTGAAAGGTCATCTGCGTGAGCATCGTTCTTTACGGCATCCCCAATTGCGACACGGTCAAGAAGGCGCGCACCTGGCTGGACAGACAAGGGTTGGCCTACAGCTTCCATGACTACAAGAAAGCGGGAGCAGACGCGGGCAAGCTGGCCGTGTGGTGCACAGCCGCTGGCTGGGACAAGGTGCTCAACCGCGCCGGCACAACCTTCAAGAAACTGCCCGATGCCGACAAGGCCGATCTGGACCAGGCCAAGGCCATTGCCCTGATGTCTGCCAATCCAAGCTGCATCAAGCGCCCGGTCGTCGAGCATCCCGGCGGCTTGCTCGTGGGCTTCAAGGAGGCTGAATGGTCCGCGGCATTAGGCTGACTGGTCTGCTGCTGGCTATGGCCTCGCTTTCTGACCCGACCGGCGGCGCGCAGCCCTCGCGCAGCGAACCGATCATCATCGCCCACCGCGGCGCCAGCGGCGAGCGGCCCGAACATACCCTGGCGGCCTATGAACGTGCGATCGACCAGGGGGCGGACTATATCGAGCCGGACCTCGTGCCGACAAAGGACGGCGTGCTGGTCGCCCGGCACGAGAACGAGATTTCGGGCACCACCGATGTCGCCAGCCGCCCGGAATTCGCCGCGCGCAAGGCCACCAAGGTGATCGACGGCGAAAGTGTCACCGGCTGGTTCACCGAAGACTTCACTCTGGCCGAACTGCGCAGCCTGCGCGCCCGGGAACGCCTGCCCGAGCTGCGCCGGGCCAATACCCGGTTCGACGGGCTCTATCCGGTGCCAACCTTTGCCGAAGTGATCGCACTGGTTCGCGCCAAGGAAGCAGAAACGGGGCGGCGCATCGGGCTTTACCCGGAAATCAAGCATCCGGCCTATTTCACCGCGCTGGGTCAGGATCTGCCGGCATTGCTTGTCGCGGAACTAGAGCGTCATGGGCTCAACAATGCGCAGGCTCTAGTCTACATCCAGTGCTTTGAAGCGGGCCCGCTGGAACGCCTAAACAACATGACTCCGCTGCCGCTGGTCCAGTTGATCGCGGCGAGCGGCGGCCCGGCCGACCGGCCCGCCATGACTTACGCCCAGATGCTGACCCCGGACGGGCTGGCCCGTCTTGCGACCCATGTCGACGCGATCGGCACCGAGGTGCCGCTGGTGATCGCCGCCGATGGCCGCCCAACCGGGCTGATCGAGCGCGCCCATGCCGCCGGACTGAAGGTCCACGCCTGGACCCTGCGGCGCGAAAACCAGTTTCTGCCGCCCGCGTTCCGGCAAGGCAGCGATCCTGCTGCGCCCGGTCAGATCGGCCGCACCTGGGCATTGCTGCGCGCCGCCGGTGTAGATGGGGTGTTCACTGACAATCCCGGTGATATCATCGCCCGACAATAGGCGGAGGGGGGACCGCGATGAACTTTGCCGAGTGGGTGAAAGCCCTGGAATGGGTTGCTGCCGGGCTGGGGGTGATCAACATTGCCCTGCTGGTCTTCCGTTCGCAGTGGAACTTTGCCTTCGCGATCGCTTCAGTTTCGCTTTACGTGTTCATCTTCTTTGACAGCCGGCTCTATGCCGAGAGCGGGCTGCAGGTGTTCTTCATCCTTGCCAATGTCTGGGGCTGGCTGGTCTGGCGGCGCTCGCTGAATGCCCGCGAGGATGAAAGCCGGGTTGCCGTGCGCTGGCTCGACTGGCGCAGCCGGATCGCTTGGCTGACGGTCACGGTCGCGCTGAGCCTCAATCTCGGTTGGCTGATGCACAAGTACACCAACGCCGCCATGCCATTTGCTGACAGTGCGATCGCCGGAGCGAGCGTCGCGGCGCAGATCCTGCTGGGCTATCGGCGGATCGAGAACTGGGTGCTGTGGATCGCCATCGATGTGGCAGCAGTGCTGCTTTACATCGACCGCGAGCTTTACCCTACCGCCGGTCTCTATGGCGGGATGCTGGTGATGAGCATCTTCGGCCTGAAGGAATGGATCGAGGTTGAGCGGCGTCAGCGCCGCGCAGCCATTCCGGCCGAGGCATGATCCGTATCTGCTTCCACGGCGCGGAAAGCACTGGCAAATCGGTGCTGATCGGCAAGCTGGTCCGTGAACTGGGCCTGCCTTCTGTACCGGAATTCGGGCGCGAATGGGCCGAAACCCGGGGAACGGATTTCACGCCTGCAGCCCTGCTTGAGATCGCCGCCGGGCAGGATGCCGCGATGCGCGCTGCCGCCGCTGCCGCACCTCCGTTGCTGCTGCTTGATACCGACCCGCTGATGACCGCCGCCTGGTTCGCCATGTTGCACGGCTCCGTACCGCCGGAACTGCTTGGTTACGAAAAGGCCGAACATTACCTGCTGTTCGATCCTGAC
>Ga0315900_10013143_pt1 | contig 10096 bp, 15 predicted proteins | sample LakEriMetagenome_FD_203521 | JGI IMG/M metagenome (GOLD analysis project Ga0315900, IMG submission 203521) | Freshwater fungal communities from buoy surface, Lake Erie, Ohio, United States - Buoy 12 MA114 | ecosystem: Environmental > Aquatic > Freshwater > Lake > Lake biofilm | place: USA: Lake...
AAGAAAAACGATACATACGAAAATCACTAAGAACAAGAGATAAAGAAATTGCGATTGCTTCTGCTCAAAAAGAATTTATTTTTTATCAAGCAAAAATAATGAGTGGAGAAAAATTATTTTCAATCACAGCAAATGAACTAAGAAACAAATATCTTGAATATATAGAAAAACAAGTTAAAGAAAAACAGTTAAGTATTGGAAGACAAACAAATATAAAAACATACACAAAACACTATCTTAATTTTGTAGGAAAAAACACAAAAATACTAAACATAGATAAAAAAGATTTTCAAAAATATCGTTCTTATAGACAATCTAAAAAATCAGATATCAGAATGAGTGTTGTTCAGAATGAATCAATCACAATTAAACAAATGTATAAGTTTGCGAAGAACGAAGGATTCATTAATCAAAACTATGAATTAGATTTTGGAAAATTAAAAGTAGATAAGAACGAATCAAGCAGAATTGCTTACGAAGTAAGTGATTACAAAAAATTAATTTCAGTAGCAATGTTTTGGTATAAAAAAGTTTCAGATGTTCATGTTAAAAGAAACGAAGAAATTTATTACAGAAAAACAATAAGAGATTTCATACTTTTGATGGGAAATTATGGATTTAGAACACAAGAGTTACGATTAATTAAGTGGAAAGATGTGGTGATTCATAATGATGAAACAGTCACAATAACAATTCGTAAAGAAAATGCTAAAACGAAAAAAGAAAGAAAAGTAAGAGGAAGAAGAAGTGATATCTTTATAAGAAGAAAAACATATTCAAATTTTACTGATTCAGATTGTTTTGTATTCTCTCGTTTTGATAGAGATGAAGAAATATCAAAAACAATTCTTTATGACTACTACAACTCTTTAATGAAAGAAGTTAAAGAGAAATATGAAGATTTTCAAGAACAAGATTTATACAGTTTAAGACACTTCTTTATTACTTCACATTTAATTGCTTCAAAGATAAGTGTTTATGATTTAGCAAAATACTGTGGAACATCACTACAACAGATATCAAATACTTATGACAATGTAAAAATGGAAGAAATCTCAAAGAAACTACTGTCATACTCATTCAAATTTGACAAAAATAACAATATAGTTTTAGATGATGAAATCAAAGAAACAGAATTGTCTTAGGAATCAATAAAACAAGTTCTAAATCTAGTTCACAAATAGATATGTCATTTTTAATGTATCAAGAAAGTTAAGATGAAAAAACTACTATTAATTTTGCTTCTTGTATTTTCTCAAACAGTTTATGCTGATTGGAAATATGTAATTAGTTCAAAAGATAAAATATCAGATACATACATTGACTCTGACTCGATTAAAAGAGATGGTAAATATGTAAAGGTTTGGATAAAAACTGAATATAAAGAACCACAAAAAGATAAATGGTATGATTTTTTTAACACTTATAGATCAGTAAGAAGTTATGAAGAATGGAATTGTGTTGACAGATCATTTACAACTATTTCTTATGATGTATTTTCAAAAAATTCATTACAAGGAAAAATAGTTGATTCGTCATCTATTTTGTTACCTGTACCTACTAATATTGCTCCGGATTCAACAGAAGAAATCTTATACAAAATTATTTGTAAGAAGAAATGATTTCATTTAATCTATTTTTGTTATCACTATAAGTATGTCATGTCGTTTTATTTCGTTCTTAACAAATTTATTAAAAACATTTAATTTCTCTGTAATGATTTGTTGTTTCAAATCACCACTTATACTTAGTGTATAAATTGAATTTCTCTTTAAATGTTCAATCTCTTTTGAGTTCATTCTTCTTTACTATCAAGAACAGGTTCAACAGAAATCACTACATTTGAATTCTTTAACATCTTCAATGTAAGAGGTAGTAGTTGATTCATATAGAACACTACATCTTCTTTAGTCATATCAGAGAATAAATCTAACGAATACCACTTTTCATTTTCCTCTTTGATAAATCTCTTGAATGTTTTTATAGTTGTTTTTTTCATGATTGATAGAGTTCTTTCAATTTATACTTAATTTCACTTGATTCATATTCGTTAATAAACTTGTTTAACGATATTTGAACTATCGTGTTCTTTGGTATTTTTGTATCTTCGTGAAATGAATCTAATCGTTCAGATAGAGAAGATTTAATTCTTAGTGGAATCATTTTGTGAGTTGTATTGTTCTCTTTATTCATTTTTACTCTTTCGTGAAATCTAACTAAGATTGAATTAAAACAACATACATACATATCTCACGACACTATTGACGATGTGATTGAGTGTTTACTTGAGAATTCAATCTTTTATACATCTATTTATATAAATTCATATCTATATTCTGTATATGTTCACTAATTTTTAGATGAACGAAGTCACTCTATGATTCATTCATCATAGTTTTTTATTATTCACACTTCTCGCAATCTCTAGTTACAGTCAATTGACTTATTTTGAAGTTTGAATCAAATCAAAAAGAACACATGACTTGTTCTTATATGTCATTTCTTTTGTAATGTAATTACTCCAACCTACTTTTGAGAATATTTCTTTCACAACAATTGATTTATTCTTATTTTTCTCATGAAATTTTGTTGAGTACCAAGATTTTTTAATTTTTTCTTCTATCTCTGATTTTGTTAATTCATCTTTTCTTAAATTTCCTAATGAGATATGAAAATGTATTGGTTCATACTTGTTGTTTAAATTCTCAACACATGGAATGACAATAGGAAGTTTTCCATCGTAATCTGATTTTGATGTCATTCTTCCGTAAAATCTTCTATTCAATTGATGAACAAATATCTTCAAATCTTGTTTGAATAAATCTTGATACTTTTCTGTTCTATAAAATGAGTATCTGAAGTCAATATCAACAGTCACACTGTGAGTGATATCAAATTGACTGATAAATTGTTCTACTTCTTCTCTGTAAGTCATCTAAATACATATAAAGTTGTTCTTTCATATCTATTTATGTAACTTGATAGTCAAAAATGAAGATATTTCAGTATATTTCACTATATGAAATTTATTATTTTCACTTTTTTCTACTGAAAAAAAATTCAAAACTACGAATTTCTATTTTTTTAAAAAATGATGATTTTCCTCAGAAAATAAATTTTTCAATTTTTTAGTTTGAGTGGAAATGAACTTTTTTATGAGTTCAGAAATCATCAAAGTTTTAAGAACAGTATCTATTGATGAACTGAGTGATTTTTCTCAGTTTTTATGATGTTCAGAAAACTAATGTTTTATGAATTTTGTATGTTTTCTGTAATTATTTTAAATTCACTAATTTTTAACTTTACTTCATACTCATTTTGAGAATTTTCTTCCGAATCGCTTATTGTTGTTCCTACAATTATTTTTGTTCTAAATTTTTCTTTATCTAACTTTAGTAGTTCATGTAATTTAAATAGTTTTTCTTTTGTTATATGAGTTATGAATGAACATCTGTCAGTATTAATTGAAAAAATATAATCATCAACTTCATCTCCATCTAAAAATATACAAGTTGAATTCATTTCATTAATGTTATTTTTTTGATACTCTAATATTTTTTCAATTCTTTCACCAAATTTAATTGAATCTTTATCTATACAGTATTCACTAAGAATTAGTTTTGATTTGATAGAGAATTGTCTTCTATCTTTATTAACATTGTTATTGTTTTGAATTGAGAACTCTATCAGTTCTAGTAGAAATGTGATTTCCATTTAGTTTGTAAGAACTTTATAAACAGTTCCAACTCCAATATTAAGTTGTTTAGAGATATTTTTGATACTCATTTCTTTTTCTCTTAACAATCTTACAGCAGTTATCAAACTTTCATTCACTTTCGTTTTTCTTCCAAGTTTTTTTCCTTGTTCTCTCGCCCGATTGAGTCCATTCATAATTCTTGAACGAATCATTTCTCTTTCATATTCAGCAAGTGAACTAAAAACATGAAATATCATTCTTCCAATACTTGTTCTTGTATCAACACTTTCTCTCAAAAATACAATATCTATTTTTAGTTCATTTAAGTGATTTACGATTTCTATACATTCTTTTGTATTACGAGCAAGTCTATCTATTGATGAAACTACTAATACATCAAATTTTCTTAAATTTGCTTCATGTAGCATTTGAGAGAGTTGTGTTCTTTGACTAATCTCTTTTTTTGATGATGTTGAATCATCTTGATATGTTTTCACTATCTCTAAATTACTTCTTTTTGTGTATTCAGTCATTTCTATGACTTGATTCAAACATTGTTGTTTATCTGTTGATACACGACTATATAAAACACATCTTTTCATCATTTCTCACTTTCTCATATTCAATGTATGTTCAAACTTATATTGTTTTCATTGATTTCTCTTTGTATTACTTAGTTAAAATTCATTTAGTTGAATAGTTTTTAATTTCTTCTTTAATTTCAATAATTTACATATCTAACTCATTGATATTGTTAATTATTTTTTTACAAAGTTTATACAAAGTTATGAAAAATCTATATGAATCAATATGTTACAAATACTATACTATTGAGTGGGAATAGTCAATAAAAATAAATTACTTATAAATCAATAAGATAAAAATATAATATTGATACAAACTCATTACAAAGTTATAATAAATTCAATAAGTTACTGAATTTGTGATGAAAAATGTTAGAAACTCTCAGAACAACTGTAAAGAATAGTTCTAAAAAAACAAAAAATTTAGGAAGTTATGGAAGTCGTAAAAAAAGAATGTCAGATGTATTAGACATTTTTGATGGAAATGTTCGTATTTTCAGAACAACAAATAGTGGTGATGTGTATCAAATGTCAATGTATGTAAAAGAAGAAAAACGATACATACGAAAATCACTAAGAACAAGAGATAAAGAAATTGCGATTGCTTCTGCTCAAAAAGAATTTATTTTTTATCAAGCAAAAATAATGAATGGAGAGAAATTATTCTCAATCACAGCAAATGAACTAAGAAACAAATATCTTGAATACATAGAAAAACAAGTTAAAGAAAAACAGTTAAGTATTGGAAGACAAACAAATATAAAAACATACACAAAACACTTTCTTAATTTTGTAGGGAAAAACACAAAAATACTTAACATAGAAAAAAAAGAGTTTCAAAAGTATCGTTCCTATAGACAATCTAAAAAATCAGATATCAGAATGAGTGTTGTTCAAAATGAATCAATCACAATTAAACAAATGTATAAATTTGCGAAGAACGAAGGATTCATCAATCAAAACTATGAATTAGATTTTGGAAAATTAAAAGTAGATAAGAATGAATCTAGCAGAATTGCTTACGAAGTAAGTGATTACAAAAAATTAATTTCAGTAGCAATGTTTTGGTATAAAAAAGTTTCAGATGTTCATGTTAAAAGAAATGAAGAAATTTATTACAGAAAAACAATTAGAGATTTCATACTTTTAATGGGAAATTATGGATTTAGAACACAAGAGTTACGATTGATTAAGTGGAAAGATGTAGTGATTCATAATGATGAAACAGTCACGATAACTATTCGTAAAGAAAATGCTAAAACGAAAAAAGAAAGAAAAGTAAGAGGAAGAAGAAGTGATATCTTTATTAGAAGAAAAACATATTCAAATTTTACTGACTCAGATTGTTTTGTATTTTCTCGTTTTGATAGAGATGAAGAAATATCAAAAACAATTCTTTATGACAACTACAACTCTTTAATCAAAGAAGTGAAAGAGAAATATGAAGATTTTCAAGAACAGGATTTATACAGTTTAAGACACTTCTTTATTACTTCACATCTAATTGCTTCTAAGATAAGTGTTTATGATTTAGCGAAATACTGTGGAACATCACTACAACAAATTTCAAATACATATGACAATGTAAAAATGGAAGAAATCTCAAAGAAACTACTGTCATATTCATTTAAGTTTGACAAAAACAACAATATAGTTTTAGATGATGAAATCAAAGAAACAGAATTGTCTTAGGAATCAATAAAACAAGTTCTAAATCTGGTTCATAATCGTTTAAGTGTTCTGTCATTTAGGAAGATAGGAAAATGAAAAAACTTTTATTCGTTCTCTTGTTATCAATCAGTTCAGTTGTTCATGCTCAATGGACATATATCGGTGAAATTGATGATGCTCAATTTTTTGTTGATTTAACATCTATACAACAAGTAGGTCAATATAAAAGAGTATGGTTAAAAACTGAATATGCGTCAAATTCAAGAATGTCACTTAAAGAAAATATTCGTTCAACTCGTGCTTTGACAGAATTTGATTGTCGTGAAAAGAAATATCGTAAATTATCTTTTCATGCATTCAAACAATCAAATCTTATTGATTTAGATATTACAAATAACAAATCAGAAGAATGGCAATTTATAGCACCAAAAACAGTAGCTGATGCTGAGTTAATACTAATTTGTAAAAAATAAAGCAATAGTTAAAATCATGGAACAAGAAATATACGGATTTGTTTGCTTTCTATTTGCTATCTTTTGTGCATATTGGGCACAAACTACAAAGCGAAATGCTTATCTATGGTTCTTTCTAGGACTCTTCTTTGCACCAATAACAGGTTTAGTTTTGTTATTTAAGAATTCAACTGATTAAAAGATAATCGTATGAAAAAAACACTCTTATCAATGCTTGTTCTAGTTCTTGTTGGATGTAGTAGTAATAACTTATTACTTATAGATAAAAATAACAAAGAGCACATTGTTACTTACAATTCATTAACTCAAACTATGGAAACTTCAATTAATGGTAAAAAATTTACTGGTAACTATGTAACAAATTCATCAGTAGCATTTGGTACAACTCAAAATTACGGCAAAAATTTTTCATCAGGTACATCTCAGACATATATTTCTGGTAATTCAGGTCGTGCGTTTCTCAAATCCTCTGATAATGAAATACTTCAATGTGAATTTATTTTTAATGTTAAGTTGATTGGAGTATGTTCAGACAATAAAGGTGAAAAATACAATTTAATATCATCTGTATTTTGGAATTAAATTATTTATCGTTAACTCACTTTCATTACGACTACAACTAACTCATTTTGTTTTATTTCTTTTTTTATATTTTTACTTAAGTCATTTAATTTTGATGAAATGACTGATTCTTTCATCTCATTACATAGTTTGACTGTGTAAATTGAATTTCTCTTTAAATGTTCAATCTCTTTTGAGTTCATTCTTCTTCACTATCAAGAACAGGTTCAACAGAAATCACTACATTTGAATTCTTTAACATCTTCAATGTAAGAGGTAGTAGTTGATTCATATAGAACACTACATCTTCTTTAGACATATCAGAGAATAAATCTAATGAATACCACTTTTCATTTTCCTCTTTGATAAATCTCTTGAATGTTTTTATAGTTGTTTTTTTCATGATTGATAGAGTTCTTTCAATTTATACTTAATTTCACTTGATTCATATTCGTTAATAAACTTGTTTAGTGAGATTTGAACTATCGTATTTTTTGGTATTTTTGTATCTTCGTGAAATGAATCCAATCGTTCAGATAGTGAAGATTTAATTCTTAGTGGAATCATTTTGTGACTTGTATTGTTTTCTTTATTCATTTTTACTCTTTCGTGAAATCAAACTAAGATTGAATTTAAACAACATACATACATTTCTCACGACACTATTGACGATGTGATTGAGTATTTACTTTGGAATTCAATCTTCTATATATCTATTTATATAAATTCATATCTATATTCTGTATATGTTTACTAACTTCAAGACGAACTAATACACTCTATGATTCATACATCATAGTTTTGTAAAAACTCATTCTTCTCGCAATCTCTAGTAACAGTCAATTGACTTATTTTGAAGTTTGAATCAAGTCAAAGAGAACACAAGATTCATTCTTATGTTCCATTTCTTTTGTTATGTAATTTGTCCAACCTTCTTTGAAGAAGATTTCTTTAACAACTACAGATTTATTTTTGTTCTTTTCGTGAAATTTTGTTGAGTACCAAGATTTCCTTATCATTTCCTCTATCTCATTTTCTGAAAATTTATCTTTTCTCAAATTTCCTAGAGCAAAATGAAAGTGAATAGGTTGAAATTTATTGTTTATATTCTCTATACATGGAATTACTATCGGAAGTTCTTCGTTGTAATTTTTTTTTGAACTTCTTCTTCCGTAGAATCTTCTATTCAATTGATGAATAAATATCTTCAAATCTTGTTTGAATAAATCTTGATACTTCTCTGTTCTGTAGAGAGAGTATCTATAGTCGATATCAACAGTAACACTATGAGTGATATCAAATTGACTGATAAATTGTTCTACGTGTTCTCTGTAAGTCATTTAGATAGATATAAAGTTGTTCTTTCATATCTATTTATGTAACTTGATAGTAAAAAATGAAGATATTTTAGTAAATTTCACTATATGAAATTTACTATTTCGACTACTTTCTAATAAAAAAAATTCAAAAACTACGAATTTCTATTTTTTTAAAAAATGATGATTTTCCTCAGAAAATATTTTTCTCATTTTTTTTGTTTGAGTGGAAATGAACTTTTTTATAAGTTCAGAAATCATCAAAATCTCAAGAACAGTAACTAATGATGAATTGAGTGTTTTTTCTCTGTTTGTATGATGTTCAGAAAACTAATGTTTTATGAATTTTGTATGTTTTCTGTAATTATTTCAAATTCACTAATTTTTAACTTTACTTCATACTCATTTTGAGAATTTTCTTCTGAATCAACAATTGATGTTCCCACAATTATTTTTGTTCTAAATTTTTCTTTATCTAACTTTAGTAGTTCATGTAATTTAAATAGTTTTTCTTTTGTTATATGAGTTATGAATGAACATCTGTCAGTATTAATTGAAAAAACATAATCATCAACTTCATCTCCATCTAAAAACACACAAGTAGAATTCATCTCATCATTATGTTTTTTTTGATACTCTAAAATCTGTTCAATTCTTTCACCATATTTAATTAAATCTTTATCTATCAAATACTCAATTAAAGTGAGTTTTGATATGAGAGAAAATTGTCTTTTATCTTTATTAATGTTGTTGTTACTTTGAATTGAGAACTGTGTAAGTTCAAGTAAAAATGTAATTTCCATTTAATTTGTGAGAACTTTATATACAGTTCCAATTCCTATGTTTAGTTGTTTTGAAATGTTTTTTATACTCATTTCTTTTTCTCTCAACAATCTTACAGCAGTAATTAAACTTTCATTTACTTTTGTTTTTCTTCCAAGTTTCTTTCCTTGTTCTCTCGCCCGATTCAATCCATTCATAATTCTTGAACGAATCATTTCTTTTTCATACTCAGCAAGTGAACTAAAAACATGAAATATCATTCTTCCAACACTTGTTCTTGTATCAACACTTTCTCTTAAAAATACAATATCAATTTTTAGTTCATTTAAGTGATTCACGATTTCTATACATTCTTTTGTATTACGAGCAAGTCTATCTATTGATGAAACTATTAATACATCAAATTTTCTTAAATTTGCTTCATGTAGCATTTGAGAGAGTTGTGTTCTTTGACTAATGTCTTTTTTTGATGATGTTGAATCATCTTGATAAGTTTTCACTATCTCTAAATTACTTCTTTTTGTGTATTCAGTCATTTCTATGACTTGATTCAAACATTGTTGTTTATTTGTTGATACACGACTATATAGAACACATCTTTTCATCATTTCTCACTTTCTCATATTCAATGTATGTTCAAACTTTGATTGTTTTTATTGATTTCTCTTTGTATTACTTAGTTAAAATTCATTTAGTTGAATAGTTTTTAATTTCTTCTTTAATTTCAATAATTTACATATCTAACTCATTGATATTGTTAATTATTTTTTTACAAAGTTTATACAAAGTTATGAAAATATCATATAAATCAATATGTTACAAATACTATACTATTGAGTGGGAATAGTCAATAAAAATAAATTACTTATAAATCAATAAGATAGAAATATAATATTGATACAAACTCATTACAAAGTTATAATAAATTCAATAAGTTACTGAATTTGTGATGAAAAATGTTAGAAACTCTCAGAACAACTGTAAAGAATAGTTCTAAAAAAACAAAAAATT
>Ga0315900_10013149_pt1 | contig 10092 bp, 16 predicted proteins | sample LakEriMetagenome_FD_203521 | JGI IMG/M metagenome (GOLD analysis project Ga0315900, IMG submission 203521) | Freshwater fungal communities from buoy surface, Lake Erie, Ohio, United States - Buoy 12 MA114 | ecosystem: Environmental > Aquatic > Freshwater > Lake > Lake biofilm | place: USA: Lake...
CCAAAAAGATCCCTTCCTTCTAATATTGATTTTTCTATATGATCTATATTTTTAAATTCGTCCTTATTATATTCCTGATGAGCAAAATTCTCTAACTTGTTTGCTATCATTTCAGATCCACCAAAGTAAGTTAAATGCCATCCTCCATTTTCCCACCACTGACAATTAAATGTTAATCTACATTCATCTGGGGTTTTACTTTTTAGTGTTCCCCAATTTACTACTTTGGGGTGATACCATTTATTAGATATGTCTTTATTATATAAGTTTCCAAAATATGTTGTCATTTCCATCTTACATATACAATCTAAATTATAGTCTGATGTTTTTATATAATTTACTCTTTCCGAGTTTAATATTTCATCAACATCTGTTATAAAAACCACATCATTATTTGATAGACCTAAAGAATAAAGAGTAGGCATGAAAGAATTTCTTTGGAATTTTTCTCTCCCCCATGGATCATTTATATTGCTAGGATAATATACCTTAACATGTATTATTTTATCTAGCCATCCTGCAAATCTTTGTTTATTATCCTCGAAGATAAATCTTTTATCCTCGCCTTTATGTGTTTTTTCTGCTTCTACTAGTATAAATTTATCTACTACACTGTAAAGTTCTTTTAGTCTTAATTCTAAAATATCTAACTCATTATAGAATGTAAAACAATCAATGGCTTTTTTCATAATTATATAGAAAGGATTTTCCTCCAAAGAGGTTTTTTGGTGAACAGTACTTCAAATTTTAAGAAATTTCTATTTGCATTTCCAACTTCTACAAAAGCTAATTTTTCCATAAAAGCAATCGTCTTATTAAAAGAAACTGGATCTATTATTTCTTGTGTCTCTTTAGCATCTTTATTTTCTACTATATAAACTCCAGGTTCATTTTCTTTTGTCCTTCTACCTACAATAATAGTATTGTCTTCGAAACGCTTGTTAGGATCAATAAATACCCCTATTCTTCCTGCTATAGTTCCAATGAATCTAATTTGACCAGATAAACTAGTAATACGTAAATCCCCCTCATTATAAACAAATGAGGGATGGTCTTGAATTAAAGCCCCCGTAAATCCACTACAGATAACAAAATCTCCAGGTCCTCTTCTCGATCTAGTTACTATCAGATTAGATCTAATTATAATAGAGTTTATTAGAATCTTAGATCCCTCTATTGAATCATTATTAGTGTATAATGGAAATTTAAGATTAGGAAATAATTTTACTAAAAATCTTTTCCATTTAGATTCTTTTAAAATTTCTTCTTGAGATTCTTCGGCTAGTTTATTATAAACATCAGACAATCTTTTATATCTTTGAATTGCTGCTTCATTCTCTAAAACAGGCATCATCATAGAAGAAGCATCAACACCATGAAAATAAGATAAATCTTTCTCTAATTCTTGATTCATTTTTGATGTCACCCTAAATGTTTGTAATTCAATAAATTTTGAAAATGTACTCAATGATAAGACTCCATATTCTTCACCTTGTGATCTCGATCCCCAATCATCATATGGTTTTTCATTATCTGGATAAGAAGTGAAGTCTAAATAGGTAATGATACCTGTTGATGTTTTAGTGTCTAAATTGCACGCTGTTTCTAAGAAATTCATATTCATATTTTTAATCTATTATTTGTAGATGTATTTAAAAGAAAGATTTCGTAGGCATTGGATAAATAGATAGTATTATAAAGATAAATGAAACACTTAAAATTATTCGAGGCATATCACGGAAAGATATCATTAAACGAGCCTTTACCTCCAGGTAAGAATGTAATATTCTTCGATGGTGTTTGCGGATTATGCAACAGATTCGTGGATTTTGTAATGAGTATAGACGACGATGACGAGTTCATGTTTTCCCCTCTACAGGGTGAATTTGCTAAAAAAGTACTACCTATTGAATACACTAGAGATATGAAATCCGTAGTTCTTCTTAAAAATAATGGGGATTTGTATAACCAATCTAATGCTGTTATAGAAATATTAACAGAAATAGGAGGTCTATGGAGTATGGCTAGAATAGCAAATATATTACCTCAAGGTATATTAGATAAAGCATACGATCTAGTTGCAGAAAACAGATATGATATGTTTGGAAAAAGAGAAGCTTGTAGAATTCCCACTGCAGAGGAAAGAAGTAAATTTATAGCATAATGAGTAAAAAAATAAAATCATTTGACGATCACATTTTTGAAAGTAATGCTGACAATATTATGAGTAATGGTTCTCCTTATAGAGAATGGGAAATCCCAAGAGAGGATTGGTCATACTATCAAGAATGGAATAAATCTGTTTTTATGCACTGGGAAGTACCATATGAGGATCTTCAGCCTCTAGTTCCTAGCGGATTGGAATTAGATTCATTTGATGGCAAATACTGGGTTTCTATAGTGGCTTTTACTATGGAAAAAATAAGACCAGCTTATCTTCCTCCTTTTGCGCCTATATCTAATTTTGACGAAATAAATGTTAGAACATACGTTAGAAAAAACGGAAAGGGTGGAGTATATTTTATAAACATAGAAGCTGGAAAATACCTATCCGCATTCCTTTCTAAAATGCTATCTGGACTTCCTTACGAAAAATCACAGATCAGTAGGGGAGATAATTTTTATTCTTCTTATAATCCAAATAAAGGGTTTAAGTTAGATCTTTCATATGAGATAGGACCTAGAATATCTAATAAAACCCCGCTTATGGTATGGCTAACTGAAAGATATGCGCTATTTTTAGAAAATGAGGGTGAAATATATGGTTACGAAATACAACACGCCGAATGGGAGCTTAATCAGGTATTTATAGAGGATTTAGAAATATATTATTCTATAGGGGATCTTATTTTTAATAATAAGCCAGATTTATACCAATATTCACCCGGGGTTAAAGTTTTAGCTTGGGGAATGGAGAAGCTCTAAACTAAAAAAGAATATATACAAATATAAATTATAATTAAAAATGAGAAGAGTTGTTAAATCTTTCGATACATTTATAAACGAAAATTACGATACCAGTAATAACACTATCTTAGAAGCTAATGCTTCTTCAGTTATTAAAGAGTTTGCTAACACAAAATTTAATCAAATAGGGGATGTTCAAGATTTCTTAAAAAAATATGGAACTAAGGTAGTTGATGGAAAAGGTGGATCGAAAGAACTAAAAGTAACAGCTAAAACAGATCAGGATACTATATGTGCTTTCTGGACATTCATGTATGGTACTAAAAGCATGATACCTAAAGGGAAAAAATATCCAGAGAGAAAAACAGAAAGTCAATTATTACAAAAAGTTGGACTTGGTCAAAATCAGAAAAACTTGACCGGTTGGGTTATGAGAAAAAAAATATACGAGTTTGTCAAAAGAAAAAATGGAGTTAACCCTATACCACCGTATCCAGCACCTAGTTCCCTTATAGGTTCAAAATCATACTACGTATATAGAAACGAGGACTTCAAAAAAAGAACTGGTAAGACATCTCCCGACTATTATATGAATTACGGTAATAAGTATTGTAAAGCTTTTAGCGAAAAGACTAGGCCTACTCTTACTACACAAGGTAAAGCATGGCTAGATAAAACATTAGTTGCTCTGCAGGAAGCAATAGAAAAAAAGCTAAAAGTTGATCCTAAGATAGAAATGGATTCGACTAGATTTAGAAAATACGCATTTGACAGTCATCCAGACTGCTATCTCAAATCCGGATTATTGAAATTACCAGCCGATGATTTGATTAAAATTGGTTTTACTCCAGAGGGTAAAGAATTCTTTAAACTCGAAACAATTATGCAAATTATAGAAATAATAAAAAAAACAAAACCATCCGAGGCTTTGGCAATAGCTAAATCTGGACTGAATTTGGTTTGGGACGCAACTAAAGGACAGTTTGTAAAATCAAAAAAGACTGTTGCTAAAGCTTTAACTGATTGGTACGAAGATGCAAAAGATACAGGTAAAAAAGTAACTAAAAAAACGCAAGATTTTATTAATTGGTTAACCGAATGTGAAGAACAAGCAAGACTTGAGGGATATCCATCTTTAAATAGTTAAAAAAATGAATTATAACGAATATCTAGAGAGTATAAAGAAAAAATTAGATTCTTTAAATAAGGCTGCTGGAGTAAATCCAGAAGATGATAGAGAGCTAAAAAGACAGATGCAACAATCAGAAATGCCATCGAATGAAATATTCGATATGTTAGGAAATGGTGCTAAGCTATGGATGGAAAAAAATAAAAATCAAAATCCTTTGTAACTAATCCGTAATAGCAATCTAAAAAGTTAAACCTTTAAATAATTATTAATGCGTGATTTTAAAATATTAAATAGAATTACAAACGCTACTGATAATATAAACCGATATTTCAATGAGATATCTAAATATGAAATACTAAGTCCGGAAAAAGAAGCATATCTAGCTGTAAAGGCAAAAGAAGGCGACGAAAAAGCAAAAGAAACTATTCTAAAATCAAATTTAAGATTTGTTGTATCGGTTGCTAAAGCATACCAATCAACTAATGTAATGCTGGAGGATTTAATATCTGAAGGAAATAAAGGATTGGTAGAGGCGATAGAAACATTTGATCCAAGCAACGGGTTTAAGTTCATAAGCTATGCAGTGTGGCACATAAGGAAAAATATATTTCTTTATCTAAACAACTACTCTAGAGCTATTAGAATTCCTTCTAATGTCAATCAAGAGATGAGAAAGTATCAAGCTTTAGAAGAAGCTTTTGTTTCTTATAACGGAAGAGAACCTTCTCTAGATGAGATGATGGAAATAATAGAAGATCCTAATAATAATATTAGCATATCTAATAATACCATAGAAACTATTAAAAATAAACCAGTATCTGTTCCATTAGAAAATAATGGTTCTGATTCTGAAGATACTTTTAGTCCTATAGGTTGGTTGGAGTCATCAGATAATACTGATAGTATTATAGTTAGAGAGGATTTTAAGAATCTTATAACTAGTGTATTATCAGAATTAAAGCCGATGGAAAGAACTGTAACTATATTAAAATACGGTTTAGAGGATAATAAAGAACCCTTGTCTTATAAAAGTATAGGGGAAAAATTAGAAAGAACCCCTGAATGGGCTAGAGGGATATCTAAAAAGGCAGAGAGAAGAATGTATTCTATTATTAGAAAGAGAAAAATAAAGAATCTTTTATTTTAACTCATTTCCATTTCTTCTATTCTAAAGGGTAATTTTGTTCCGTATCTATAAGAGCAGAAAGCTGAAAATTCTTTATCGTTCATTTTTTCTGTGTAAAATTCCATTTCCTCCCATGATGTATTATTTTGATCGTCATCATTTTTTATATAAAGATCAAATACTTCTCTACCCTTTTCTATTTCTTTTAGAAGTGACTTATTTAAATTGATCTTAAATCTTTCCGCTTTAGATTTTGATCGTGTAATAATTTCTATCCATTCTTTTCTTCCTGTTTGATCTATCTCAGATCCTTTAATGATATATGCTTTATTGTGGTTCATATCGCTAATTTAATAAATTAGTATCAAAAGTTGGGATATATAATAAAAATTACACTCTATAATGAAACATCTTAAAAGTTTAGAAGAGTTCAGATCAGTTAATGAGCAGCTTTTCTCTAATTATACAGGAATGCTGGCAAAGCTTTTACAAGGGGAAAAATTAGAAAATTCACCAATAAATGGATCTATAACTATGAAAGGATCTATATCAGGGGATAAAGCTAAAAATGCTCAGGCAATTATAAATTCTATGAATAAGCATGGTGTAACTAACCCTTATGCTCAAAAGGCCATTCTTGGTGTTATTGGTAAGGAATGTGGATTTATGCCACAAAACGAAACATCATACTCAACAACCTCTTCTTCTAGAATAAGAGGTATTTTTGGGGCTAGAGTTAGTTCAATGACTGATGCACAAATAGATCAGCTAAAGAAAAACGATGAAGCTTTCTATAATCATATGTACGGGGGAAGATACGGGAATTCACCAACTGAAGGATATAAGTACAGAGGTAGAGGATTTAATGGAATAACATTTAAAGGAATATATCAAAATATGCAAAAGCTTATGGATAAGCTCGGAAAATTAGATAGAAAAGTTGATATAGTTAATAATCCAGATGTTCTTAATGAGATAGATGTAGCAGCTGAAGTAGCAGTTCTTTATTTTTTAGACAGATGTTCAAGTCCAAAGATGAATCAAAAATATGGGGTTAGTGATATAAACGGATTTAAAGACGAGGAGACAGCATTAAAAGCTATGGTTAATGCGAATGCTGGATGGGGTAACGATTTAAATAGTCCTTTTGCATTAGAGAATTTAAATAAAGCTAGAGACGTAGCTCAACAATTTAACGTTTCAGATCTAGGAAGAAGCAACGTTGCTTAATCGGTCTTATATTTTTGATAATCAGAAGAAAGAGGTTTTTCGTTTTTAAAATAATAAACCTCTTTTTTGTCTTCATAAGAAATCTCTTTCTTGAAAGCATCAGGTACAGTTGCTCCTGATGGTAATTTTTTGCTAGATGAGCTAAATACAAGAATTATATGTACATCGACTTTCTTGATTTTAGCTAATTCCCTTTCTCTAGATTCTAAAAGTCTCCATACACCTCTATTTAAATCTTGGTGCTGTAGTGCACAGTTAAGATAAGAGAAAGTTCTATATAATGTCTCCCTATCACAAGAAAAATCTGCCGCTGGTGCCATATGTCCTTTATCCCATATATTATTCTCATAATCTTCCTTTGATGAAGTGTATATTGAATCGTTTATGTAAAAATCCATTCCTTTCCTAGAAGCTTTTCCATTAGGACATTCCACTGTATACCAAACCTCTTTGGGCTGTTCTAGTGATTCGGAATATAGAACCTCGTATATTCCAGCATCAACCTTAATATCTCTTTTTTTATTTTCTACATAGCTAAATGATATAAATAAAGGAACTAATAATAATATCCAGATTCTCATCTTCTAAATTTATTTGGAAATAATCTTCTCCACTCGTGTCCTTGTGGAACATCTTTAGCTTTTACACCAAATATTTTTTCTTCTGGACATGGATCCATTTCTCTAACCATTCTGTTATTCATCCATGTTTCTATCTTAATAAAGTTGTTATTACAAGCCCATGTCTCTATTGATCTATTCCATGATGATCCAGGCATGAATGGAAAATTAGTATTTGAATTATTTACAACATCCATTATTCGACTTCCTTGTAATTCCACTTTTATTTCTCCAAAGTTTCTATGCTTAAGAATCATAGTTCTTTGATTAAAATTTTCGTATAGTTCTATATGTTCCATTACCAAGGTCTATTTGATTTAATTCCTAGAAGCTTTCTGTATCTTGCAACATTACAAGACCAATATTTAGCTCTCCATTTTGGTCCTGGACTATCGCATCTCATTCTTTTCTGAAAGGATCTAGCTTTTGCTTGATCGTTATTATTGACTCTCATGCCTGGTTGACCGAAGCCAACCTTAACAACGTTTCCTTTTTCGTTCTTTGTATATACGCCAAATTTCCTAGGTCCTGAGGGTGTTCTAAATGGACGATTGAGATCTACTTTTTTACCTCTGTACTCTGCCTCGTGTAGCTCTTCTACATCTTCAAAAGGTATGTCAAGAAGAACCTCTCTTCCTTCATATATCCCCTTTTCTCCGGCATCTGTTCCGACCAACCAGATTTCATCCTCAGTTAGACCAATTTTTCCTTGATTAAATAATATTCTAGCCTCGTTAACAATATCAAGCCAGGCTTCTGATTCCACTCTAAAAACGCTCTCTAATAAGCTCGTACCGTTATTAAAGTGATAAGATAAGTTATCAGATAGGGAATTGTTTTTAAATGCTTTAAAATCGCTTATATGCTTCATATAAAGTATATATTATTTAATGAGGTCGTTATCGAACATGACGTCGCATATGTATCTTGATATCTTAGTGTCCGATGGATAGTGAATACCAACAACCTCTCTACTTCTTGCAATTCTTTTACCTAGATCTCTAACTTCCGATGCAATTTCTGGGTATTTCCTAGCATAGTGCTCGCTCATTACAAAAGCAGTTAAAGCATGTCCACTTGGATATGCTGCAGTCATAGCATCAGTTCTTATTAAAGGGTACAATTCAAGATTATAAGCTTTAGCAAGCTGATATGGTCTAGGACGATTAATAACATCTTTTAAAAAATTAAGAATAACGTCTGTTTGATTGTCTATTCTAAAATAACCGTCCATTGTTTCTTCATATCCTTTAGAATTTAAAAGATCTATGAAAAGATTAGGTAAATTGCTTTGGTCGTCTGCATATCTAGAAAAAGTGATATCATCACCGGTTGCATTTTCTGTTAATTCTATTAGCTGATCTAGATCTTCCTTCGTAGTTTCACTGTCGTTCAAAGGAGCTTCTTTTATGATCTTATCTACTAGACCCTCCTTTTCAAACCATTTTCTTATAGGATCATTCTTATCCTCTATAATATCTTTAAACTCTATTGGAGCATTTCCATATACTATTTGATTAATATCGATATTTTTATCGGACTTATTAGAAGATTGTTCAAGAATTCTATAATTATTTAATTCTTTAAAATAGCTTATGTGCTTCATATAGCTATATATCGATTTAAAGAATCCTTTGATCGTTTTATTTTTATAAATCCCAAATACTTTTTCTTTTTCTTCTTGGAAATTTAAAAGAAATCCAGAGTAAAAATTTTTGAATTATTCTTCCCATATTGATTTTTTATCAATTTCTTTTAATTCATCTTGTATCTTTTTATCATTGATGAATTTAGCATCTTCCCATGCTTCTTTTCTATCTCTCCATTTAATCCAGAGTCTAAAGAAATCGTATATTAATTTTATCTTACTCATTTTTAAATATGATATCCCAGTTTTTGTCGAACATTTTCTCTATAGTTTCCTTATGGTTAGGATCTTCCTCAAATAATCTCATTAGATCTTTATACATAAGATAAGCAAATTTTAAATCCTTCAGATATCCCTGACAATAATCGCCTTCTGGACTTTGTTTGCATGACATTGCTGAGCAACATCCATCCTCTCCACAAGAATCGCAAACTGGACAATAAGGAGACTTATATTCCTCCTTAGTCATTATTTTATTTTCAATAGCCAGTTAGATAAATGATCTTCAGGACTTAGTTCGTCCCATTCATAATCAGTAAATCCTTTTCTACAGTATTCTCCAAAGTTTATAAGATCAACTGCAGTAAAACCAGGGGTCCTTTTTAGAACGTCTTCTACCGCTTCAGGAGATACCTCATCACCTTTAGCTTCTATATCTTTCCATTCTTTTTCTATAGATTCAGAATCCATAGTGTTAAATTTTTCTGCTAACATAGCAGTTAGCTTCATCTCATTTAGGTTCATATTCTTTTATTTGTTTTATGTATTCTTCGTATACTGATGTCTTAGTTGATCCGCTATTTTCATATTTGTCTATAGGAATCCATCTTGTCACCATAGTATCCACCTCCTTATATTCACAAGGGAATGCTATAACTGTGGTGTCTTCTATATCAGGTCCTTGACAAAAAAGTTCTTTCCAGGTTGACCTATCGAGATAATTTCTTAAAGCACTCCATGGCTCCATATCAACGGTTAACCACATATTATCATCGTTTTTCATTGCATATTCAATCTGTCTTTGTATTTCATCAGATAATGTTTTTCCTTGGTCCACAGAAAGTCTTTTACCAAAGTTCTTAACCAGATCTGGAGGATATGTTGCAGAAGCTATCGTATATCTTCCACAGAAATATCTTAAAGATGACCAGGTGAGTGTCCATTCCCATTCGCTTAATGGTTTGATCTTTTGTTTTTCCTTTGTTTTCATAAAAATTTATACTAAAAGTTAAGGTTTAAGTTTCTCTTACAAAAGTAATAGATAAATATAACATGGAATACGGATATGTTTATTTAATAGTTGAGGGAGATCATAATGGAGATGAAAAGTACAAGATAGGAGTAACCAAAAATGATCCTGATAAAAGACTAAAGAAATTAAAAACAGGAAATCCTAATCAACTAGATGTTCTTAAATTATATAGAAGTA
>Ga0315900_10013151_pt1 | contig 10092 bp, 9 predicted proteins | sample LakEriMetagenome_FD_203521 | JGI IMG/M metagenome (GOLD analysis project Ga0315900, IMG submission 203521) | Freshwater fungal communities from buoy surface, Lake Erie, Ohio, United States - Buoy 12 MA114 | ecosystem: Environmental > Aquatic > Freshwater > Lake > Lake biofilm | place: USA: Lake...
CGCGCCCTCGCTGTTGGCGGATTCCTTCAGCGAGCCGTCGTCTTTCTTCGGCTCCTCCTTCTTGGGCTCTTCTTTTTTCTCAGCAGCAGGAGCGGCGGCCGGTGTTGCTGCGGGAGCGGGTGCCGGGGCTGCGGCGGCCGGAGCGGTAGCAGCAGGAGCTGCGGGAGCCGCAGCGGGTTTCGCCTCGTCCTGCGCGCCGCCTGTTTCAGGGCTGCCGGCGGGCTTGGCTGGCTTGCCGTTGGGGAAGGCGGTCTTGAATTTGCCGGTGAGGCGGAGGGCTAGGATCTGCTTGCGGCCTCCAGCGGTGAAGTTGGTCAGGCCCTGCGGCGAGCGCGCTTTTTCGGCGTCGGCGAGGTCGATCATGGCGGACTCCTCCGAGCTGCTGACGAGGGGCTTCGCGTCGATGCCTTCGCGCTTGTCGATGCTGAAAGACCCGGCAGTGACCATGACGAGGGAATTGAGGCCGGAGGTGATGCGATCCTCGCGGTTGATGGCGTCCGCCGGCAGTTGCAATGCGGTGGGGTTGTTGCGGCCTTGCAGCATGCCGCGGTAGTTCATGTCGGCGACGACGAGGTCGTTCTTGAAGCCGACTCCCCAGGCGGAAAGCAGCTTTTTCAGGTCGGAGGAGGTGTTGATCTGACCACCTGGCTGGCCGGTCATCGGATTCGGCTGGCCGCTGAAGGCTTGGGCGACGACGCTGTTGGGATCGACGAGGGCGATGACCTTGCCACCGCCGAGCAGGAACTGGTCAATGGCGTATTCAGCACCTTCGGAGATGTCCGCAGGATGGATGACGAGCAGCACCTTGATGTTGCTGTCGATCTTGTCCGTGCCCATCGGCACTTCGACGACTTCGTAGTCAGCACGAAGCTGCTGGACGACGACCCACGGCTCCTGCCCCCGCTGGCGCTGGAACGGGAACATCGGTGAGCCCATGACCGGGATGGCGCTCATGACGCCGATGACGTTTTTGGCCGGCTTACTGACCTTTGCGATGGCGCGGGCAATGTCATACTCGATGGAAGAACCTTCGCTCGGAGACGGCGGATTGAGGAAAGGGATGACTTCCTTCTGATCGAGGCACTGGATGGCGAGACCGAAGTAGATTTTGTCACCTTCCTGATTCACGGGCCCCATGTCCTGGATTTCGTCCTCACGAGCCTTGTCTTCCTCCTCCGTGTTCGGATTCGGATGGATGGTTTCGAGGATGATCTTGTCACCGGAGGCTTTCACGAGCTCCAGCAGCAGGTCCTCGACGGCGCGGACATGCGGCTTGAGCACGTTCGGCATGACGCGGTCGTCCGTGGTGTGGTAGAAGCGGATGGTGACCGGCTCGTCCTCGTTGAGGCGGCTGAGGATGTTTTTCGTGCCTTGGGAGAGGGTGTAGATGCGGTCTTCCGTGAGGTCGATGCGGAAGTTGCCGAAACCAAGGCCGCCGACGAGGAAGTTCAGGACGACGACGATGGCAATGACCAGGATGGCGGTGATGCCGGTGGTGGCTTGCTTGCTGTTCAGATTCACGCTCATGGGATCAAATCAGGTTTGTGGTTGGCTTGAGGGTGAAAATCAGGCGCGCTTCGAGCGAAGAGCCTGGTTTGTGATGAAAAGAGTCACCACGATGACCGACAGGAAGTAGAGGACGTCACGGAAGACAAAGATGCCCTTTGTCAGCTCGTAGAAGTGGTCCATGAAGCTGAAATAGCTCACGAAACGCACCACGCTCTCCGCCCAGGACGGCACGGTGCTGACAATGGCCTGCGTGACGCCGGGATCTCCGATCAGCGCGATCACGATGCAGAAAGCGACGCTGACGATGAAGCACACCACCTGGCTGCGAGTGATGGCGCTGACCGCGCAGGTCACCGAAAGGCACGCCATCGCGTAAAGATAACTGGCGATGTAGCCGCTGATGATCGGGCCCATATCAGGCTCGCCGAGGTAGCAGACCGTCCATACGATGGGGAAGGTCAGCGTGAGGCCGATGAGCCAGACGCAGGCTGCGGCGAAGAATTTCCCGAGAATCGCCTGCCATGGCGAGACGGGCATGGTCAGCAGCAGCTCGATGGTGCCGAGACGATGCTCCTCGGACCACAAGCGCATGCCCACCGCCGGGGCCAGCACGGTGTAGATCCACGGATGCCAGACGAAGAAACGCTCGGTGAGGGACACATCCTCGCTGTCGAGGATGCGCGAGAAGAAGAAGGGAAAGCCCATCGCCGCCAGCAGGAATATGACGACGATGACGTAGAGCACGGGAGAGTTGAAGTAAGCCAGGAACTCCCGCTTGAAGACGGCCAGTGTGTTTTGGATGTCTCGGTTTCGCATGGTGGTTGGAGATGGGGTGAAAATTTGGTGGAAAGGAGAAATCACGCGGCCTTCTTGTGCGTGTCAGGCTTGGTGATGCTGCGGAAGACTTCGTCGAGAGAGTTTGCACCAGGAACGAGCTTCTTGAGCTTCTCCGGCGTGCCGTCTGCGACGATTTTGCCACGGTCGATGATGATGGCGCGGGAACATGCGGCCTCGACTTCCTCCAGGATGTGGGTGGAGAAGATGATGGCCTTGTTCTGGCCCATGCGCTTGATCATGCCGCGCACCTCATGCTTTTGGTTGGGATCGAGGCCGTCCGTCGGCTCGTCGAGGATGAGCACGTCGGGGTCATGAATGATGCTCTGGGCGAAGCAGGTGCGGTGACGGTACCCCTTGGAGAGCGTGTCCACGCTTTGATTGCGCACGCGGTCGAGGAAGCACAGGTCCAGCACACGGTCGATCGCCTTCGTGCGCTCCGCACCGTGCAGCCCGCGCATCTCGGCGCAGAAGCCGAGGAAGCTCGCCACCGTCATGTCGGAGTAGAGAGGCGCGTTTTCCGGCAGATAACCGAGGCGCTGTTTCGCCTCCTCGGGGTTCTCCAGCATGTCAATGCCGCACAGGCTGACGCTGCCGCTGGTGGGGCGGAAGTAGCCTGTGACCATGCGCATGGTGGTCGATTTGCCGGCGCCGTTCGGCCCGAGGAAGCCGAGCACTTCTCCTTTTTCCACGGAGAAGGAAATATCATCGACGGCCACCTTGGTGCCGAATACCTTGATGAGGTTTTTGACTTGGATCATAACGTCGTTGGATCGGTTGGTTGGGAGTTAACGCCGCAAGGAGGCGGTCATGTGTCCCGCGTCCTCCGGACATTCAATCGCGGAGCGGTGTTTTAGGGGGTGACTTGATCTTTTCAACTGAATTTTAGGAGTCTGCCGGGGCGGCTTCAACACGACGGATGACAATCAGGTTGCGCGAAAATTTTCAACGTGACGCCACCTTCCGACCACCTACATTCCACGCCCTCCGCGACCAGCCCATGCTTTCCAACCAGAATATCGACCCGACGAAGGATTTGTCGCGAAGGCCTTTCGTGCTGTGGCGTCCGTTCATCGCCGCGTGGGAATGGCTGGTGCCGCCCACCGTGGCGCACCGCGACCGGCAGTCCCCGCTGGCGCGCTGGATCGCAGGATTCGTGATCGTCAGCATCAGCGCCACGCTTTTGATTCTCGGTGTCGTTTATGCCAGGCCTCTGAAAAACTCGTACAAGAACATGCGCGCGGAAAGCATGGTGAAGGAAGCCCGGCGGATGATGGAAAACGGCCAGGGCGTCAACGCGGTGATGAAGGCACAGGAGGCTTACCAAAAAGCGCCCGAGAGCCTGGAGGCCATCCGACTGAACTTTGAGTACTTCACCCTGATGAAGCGCGACACCGCGCTCTACTTCTATGACAAACTCAAGGAGCTCGAGGCCCTGAACTCCACCGATGAGCAACTGCATGTGCGATGCCTCCTCAATCTCGGCCGCCCCAAAGAGGCATCCACCGCGCTCGAAAAAATCATGCAGGTCGAGCAGCCCAGCGAGGCGTTGATGAAACTGGCCGAGGAAGTCTGGGGCAAACGCGAGCAGAACAAGCAGCTCCTCAACATCCTGCGCAACTACTGCCTGACACACCCCGAGGACAAGGAAAGCCTGCTGCGCCTTGCCAAGGTGCAGATCAGTTCGAGCAGTCCTCTCGAGATCGGCGAAGGCATGGACAATCTCTGGAGCCTCGCGGACCAGGATGATGTTCTAGGGCTGCAAACCTTGGAATTCATCAACAGCCTCCCCTCGCTGACACCAGAGGACACCACCAAACTTGTACAACGCCTCAAAACTCATCCCAAGGGCGACGAGCGGCATTATGTGACCGCCTTGAAACACGAAGTGAGGCAGTCGCCAGGACGCAAAAAAGAAATCGTGATGGAGGCGACAGAAAAATACCGCGGGAAAAAACGCGATGAACTGGCGCCCTTCGTCCGCTGGCTGGTAGAAGAAGGGGAATTCGCCCAGGTGCTCACCATTCTCCCGGAAGAGGAGGCGAAGTCCCACCAAGGACTGCTGGAAAACTACCTCAACGCCCTGAGCATGCTCCAGCGTTTCGGAGATGTGGAACGCATCGTCAATGATCCCAAGATCACCAGCATCCTCGACCCGACCACCATCGCGATGTTCCGCGCACATCTGGCTTTTGTGCTGAAGAAGCCGTCCGAGGAAATGCGCTCGAAGCTGATCCTCGCGAAAGACGCCGCCGAGGTCAACGGCCGCTACCCTGCCCTGCTGCAAATCGCCCGTTACGCCGAGGAACGCGGCCATTTTGACATCGCCGAGGATGCCTATCGCCTTACCATCAAAGCGGCCCGCCGTGCCTCAGCACCGCCGCGTATCGAGCGTGAGGCCTTCGGCGGGCTGATCAAGGCATGTGAGGCCAACCACAACACCGAATCCCTCCTCCAGGCCACCACCGAGGCCGTCCAACGCTGGCCTGACGACAACACCTTCATTGAGCGCCACCTTTACACAAGCCTCCTGGCGGGCAAAAACATCGAACTGGCCCTGCGTAACTCGCAGGAACTCCTGCGCATCCAACCCAAGGACAATCTGCGCAAACTCACCGTCGCCCTCGCGTTCTGGCGGCTGCAGGACATTCAGCAGGCCGTTTCATTCCTTCAGTACATGGACCTGAATCTTCTCACCGAAGGTCAGCGGGCCGTCTTCGCCGCCATTGCGGACAGCGGCGGGTTCCATGACGAAGCCAAAGGTGTCATCAAGGCCATCAGCCCGCAGGCGGATATGCTGCCGGAGGAACGCCGCTGCTACGAGGCTCCTTTGAAGCAATAATTGATTGGCTCATGGAGGCTTCTGGTCTGCGGCACAAAAAAGGCCGCCTTCTTGAGAGGCGGCCTTGAAAAAATCCCAGTGGCGGAGCGGACGGGGCTCGAACCCGCGACCTCCAACGTGACAGGCTGGCGTTCTAACCAACTGAACTACCGCTCCTTTGCCGTTTGGGGCCGCGATAGTAAACGCTGCCCCCTTTCTGGCAAACGGAAACTTCCACCACCCGCATTTTCCCCCGAAATAACTCACAGGCTTCATTCTGCCGTGCGTTTTCGTGGAAAAACAGCCGAGGCTAGCAGCGGCGTCATGCATCAATGCCATGAATGGGAAGACGAACGAGTCGTCGGCTGACCTTTCGGCAAGGACTCAGGGGACCTCTTCGCCGGAGCCGGTGTAATACCAGCCGACGACCCTGCCATCGAGAGTAACAGCCTGGGCTTCGACGGGCTGCGGGCCAAAGATGGTCTTGGCGTTGTAATTAACCTTCACCACCCAGCCGGACTTACCCTGCACAGGAGCGGGTTGCGCCTCCTGCCAGTGGGTGATGTTTTCGGGAGTGATTTCCGTCACCTGGCCGTTCTGCATGCTGGCGATGAGCAAGGGGTAGGTGCCATTGCCTGCACGCACCGGCTTGCCACCGGGCTCAACCTCGCTGCTGGAGGGGGTCGTGGCAGGCGAAACGGCACGCGTGGCCTGCTGCTGCGCCTTGCGCGCAGCGATGGCCTTCAACTCCTCCGCACGCAGCACCTTCCACTTCTCGTAGGCGTCGTTGAGTTGGGCCTTCAAATCCGTGGCATCGAGAGGAAGCCGCGCCCGGGCCGGGGAGGTGGCGGTGGGGGCCAGGACCAAAACACCGTTCTCCGCACCGAGGGCGGTGGCCTTGCCGCCGGCGGCGACCTTACTGGCACCGACGCTCATCTTGAACTCGGCATCCTGCAGGAGTTTCACCTCACGCGGGAAGGCGGAGGGCGGGATTTTAAGCCAGTTGCCGGTCAAAACTTCGATGGGGTCGAACTTGGGCCCTTTGGAAGCAACGTCAGGCGTGGACGGTGCCGGCGCGGCGGTTGCGATGGTGGTGGCAGGCATCGTAGACTTTGGGGACTCCTGCTTGGCGACCGGAATGGGTGACGGCGCGGTTTCGAGCGCGACGGGCGGCGCAGTCTCCACGTTTTTCACAGGATCGTTCTTGGGCTTGGGAGGATTGAGGCTTTTGAAGACAATTTTCTGTCCGGGCGGCGCGAGGAAGTAATCGTAGGCGCAAAAAAGACCGCCGATGATGAGGATGGTGTAAACGAGGGATTTCATGATTTGGGGGAATGACTCATGCCACGCGCATGTGTGAGCGTGGAGTTACTTCAACTTCTTGGGCAGGCAGTTACATTTTTCTGTAAAAAGTGCCCAAAAATATCCAGCGGGACACGAGGCTTGCGGGCGCGGATGCACGCGCTACATAGCGCGCATGCCTCAGCCCAACCTGCTCCTCGGCGTGAACATCGACCACGTCGTGACCCTGCGTCAGGCGCGCTACCGCGCCATGCTCGATTCCCCCAACGCGGAACCTTCCGTCCTCAGCGCGGCGCTGGAGGCCGAGGCGGCGGGCGCGCACTCCATCACCGTGCATCTCCGGGCCGACCGGCGCCACATTCAGGACGATGACGTGCGCCTGCTGCGCCAGAGCATCCGCACAAAGCTCAATCTCGAAATGGGCAACACCCGCGAGATTCTCGACATCGCGCTGGCCGTGCGTCCGGACTTTGTCTGCATGGTACCGGAAAACCGCGAGGAAGTGACCACGGAAGGCGGACTCGATGTGGCGGGACAACGCGAAGCGCTGCGCGCCACGGTGGAGGCGCTCGGAGACAACGGCACCCGCGTCAGCATGTTCATCGATCCAGACCTCGACCAGGTCCGCGCCAGCGCGGACATCGGCGCCGCCATGATCGAGTTGCACACCGGCACCTTCGCCAATCATGCTGGAGATCAACGCCGGGCCGAGGTGGAGCGCCTGCGCGCCGCCGCCGAGCTCGGACACGAGCTGGGCCTGCAGATCAACGCCGGCCACGGCCTCACCACCCGGAATCTGCCGGATCTCTGGCCCGTCCCGCACCTCGCGGAGCTGAACATCGGCCACCACATCGTCTCACGCGCCATTTTCATCGGACTGCAGGCCGCGGTGAAGGAAATGCTCGCCGTCATGGCCGCCTACCGGGGCTGATCTGAGATGAAAGCCACAGGCATCGGCATCGACCTGGTCGAAGTGGCCCGCATCCGCGAGATGCTGGAGAAGCACGGCCCGCGCTTCAAGGAACGCACCTTCACCAGCGGCGAGATCGCCTACTGTGACTCCTGTGCCGACCCCGCCATGCACTACGCGGCGCGCTTCGCCGCGAAAGAAGCCGCGGCGAAGGCGCTCGGCACCGGCTTGTGGAATGAAGGCGTGAACTGGACCGACATCGAAGTCTTCCGGGAGGAAAGCGGCAGACCCGTTCTCATCCTCCACGGAGCCGCGAAGAAACATGCCGGTGACGCCGTCTGCCTCGTCAGCCTCACCCACACACGTGAACTGGCCATGGCCCAGGTGCTGCTGAGCTGAGCTTTTTCTTTCCGCTCCCCCTTCCCTCCGCTAGACTCCGTCCCATCCTCCCATGCGACGCGCAATTTATCCCGGCAGCTTCGATCCGCTCACCAATGGACATCTCGATGTGCTCCAGCGCGCGGCGGGCATTTTTGACAGGCTCATCATCGCCGTCGCACGCGACAACGCCAAACAGAGCCTCTTCAGCGTGGAAGAGCGCGTCGAACTGATCCGCTCCGCCACGGCGGAAATCAACGGCATCGAGGTCATTCCCTTCGAGGGCCTGCTGGTGAACTTCGCCCGCGAGCACCGTGCCTGCGCCCTCGTGCGCGGCCTGCGCGCCGTGTCTGACTTTGAATTCGAGTTCCAGCTCGCCCTCATGAACCGTAAACTCGAGCCGAACCTCGAAACGCTCTTTCTCATGCCACGCGAAGAATACACCTACATCAGCAGCCGCCTGGTGAAGGAAATCTGCCGCCTGGGCGGGCACATCGAGCAGTTTGTTCCCCCAAACGTGGCCGCCGCACTCCGCGCCAAGCTCCAATCCTAAATCACCCGCCATGCACCGCCCGTTTCAAATCGACCTGCGCTCCCTCCCCGACGAAGGCAGGGACATTGTAGGCCAGGAACCGCCCTCGTTTTTCGGTCTGGACGAAAAAGACCCGATTCAGGCCGTCTCCCCTCTCAAATACGAACTCCACATCGAGCGTGACGGGGGCGACCTGATCGTCACCGGACGCTTGGAGGCCGTTTTCAGCCTCGAATGCGGCCGCTGCCTCGAGCGCTACGAGCATCGCGTCGAACTTGCCCATTATTCCGCCGAACTGGAGATTGAGAAGGATCCCACGATCAACTTGACGGATACCATCAGGGAAGATACTCTCGTGGCCCTTCCGAGCTACCCACGCTGCGAGGGCGGCAATGTCCGTCCCCGTCAGTGTCCCGCCGAAGGCAGGTTTGAAAACGTGCTGGAAACAGCCGAGGACGAACCTCAAAGCGCGGGCCCGGGTGTGTGGGAAGCCTTGAACAAACTGAATTAGACCCCCACCCCGACACTCTCATGGCCAATCCGAAGCGCAGACAATCCAAGAGCCGCCAACGCATGCGCCAAGGCGCAAAACGCTGGAAGGCACCCACCCTCAAGAGCTGCCCTGAATGCGGCACCACCGTCCCCGGCCATGTCGCCTGCCCGTCCTGCGGCTACTATCGTGGCCGTCAGGTCATCAGCAAAGTCGCCGGCGAAAGCTGATCATACTTCAATCAGTCCTTTCACCCGACACGTCCTTCCGACGTGTCGGGTTTTTTGTTTTTCCTCCCCGCTGTAATTGCGCAGAAAGGCGACGCAATCAGCACATTTTTGATCCAGTTCGGCAACCATCCCAGCAGCCGAGCCGGAACTGACGAGAGCTTCAGCAGTTCTAAGGCGTCATGGTGTTGGAGTTGCCCAGTGTTACTGCGGAAGGAAGGCCATCATTCCAGGTTATTGGCCGAAAAAGAACTGTCCGCGTGATCCGGCTGCCTCTTTGGACTTCAAAGAGTGGTGCTCGGGAAGGGACTCGAACCCTTAAGCCTTTCGGCACAAGATCCTTAGTGCCTCCTGCAGGATCAATGATTTGCGCTTCTTTGCTGAAAATGAGTTCTGTATGCTCCTCGTTACCGATCAGGATTTCGGCGTTTTGGCAAGGATCGGCAGGAATCGGTTGGTTCGGTGTCATGCTCTGACATGCCACAGAAGAAATGCTCCCTCAAACCCCATCGAGGGTGTCCGGGGGTGCGGGCAGTTCACGAATCCAGCGGCGCAAATCACGGGCGCATCACAGATCGAAAATCTAATGGGCACCAGATGCGCAGGGTGCGAGGCAATGTGGAATTTTGCAGGCGCGAGTGGGGGTGCGAGAACCGGAGGCGCACCGGTTATGTCATTCGTCGTCATGCCAGTTCTCGTTGCGCAACAACCTGCACGCATCCGAAGGTGCATACGGTGGTCGGCGGTGCCTCGTTTTGACATGCTAGCATTGGCATGGACAATCCAACATCTGCCGCCAAAAGCTCATCACCCATAGCTGAGGTATCCTCGCCCGATGTTCTCTGGACCATTGATGACGTAGCGCGCTACGCGCGATGCAGCGTCCGCCACATCACTGAACTCCGCCGCCAAGGCCTGCCCTACCGAAAGCTCGGCCACCTGGTCCGATTCAGTCCCGAAGCGGTGAAACGCTGGTTTGAGGATTAGGGCGTGTTTTAAAATTGTACAGATAGAGCAACTGGTGTAGCGAGAAGAATGGAATTACATCCAAGCTATCAGTTGGCGGTGCCCAAGCTGGCCCGTGTTATA